>Ga0272446_1001936_pt1 | contig 29289 bp, 33 predicted proteins | sample YNPCB0061_FD_194587 | JGI IMG/M metagenome (GOLD analysis project Ga0272446, IMG submission 194587) | Hot spring microbial mat communities from Yellowstone National Park, WY, United States - YNP-CB-006-1 | ecosystem: Environmental > Aquatic > Thermal springs > Hot (42-90C) > Sediment | place...
TGACCACAGAAGCGCCCCTCATCGGGACTGGCATGGAGGAGGTTGTCGCCAATGACTCCGGGGTGACGGTCACCGCGAAAAGGGCGGGCGTCGTGGACTCGGTGGACGCGACGCGCATCGTCATACGCGCAACCGATTTTTCCCACGGCGAACTAGACCCTGGCGTCGATATCTACAACCTCATCAAGTACACGAGATCGAACCAAAACACCTGCATCAACCAGCGTCCCATCGTGAAGAAGGGCGACCACGTGGAGCAAGGGCAGGTCATAGCCGACGGTCCTGCCACGGACAAAGGGGAACTCGCTTTGGGACGAAACGTCCTCGTGGCGTTCATGGCATGGGGCGGCTACAACTATGAAGACTCCATCTTGGTGAGCGAAAAGGTGGTGAAGGAAGATATCTTTACCTCAATACACATCGAAGAATTCGAGGTCATGGCGCGCGACACCAAACTGGGGAAGGAAGAAATCACCCGTGATATCCCCAACGTAGGAGAGGAAGCGCTCCGCAACCTGGATGAATCAGGCATTATTCGAATCGGCGCGGAAGTCAAACCAGGCGACATACTCGTCGGAAAAATTACGCCAAAGGGCGAAAATCAGCTCAGCCCAGAAGAAAAACTGCTCAGGGCCATCTTTGGTGAAAAAGCGGGCGACGTGAGGGATTCTTCGCTCCGCGTCCCCCCAGGCGTAGAAGGAACCATCATCGGGGCCCGCGTCTTCTCTCGGAAAGGCACGGATAAAGACACCCGAACCATTTCCATTGAGAATGAAGAAATCGCGAAACTCACCAAGGATCGCGACGATGAGATGCGCATTGTGGAGGAGTCTGCCCGCGAGAGGATCAAAAATATGCTCGTGGGCAAAGTGGTCGCGTCGCCGTTGAAAGACCCCAACACCGGCAAGGTGTACCTCAAGAAAGGCGAAGCAATCACTGCTGGCGTGCTCGACGTCATCGATTTGGAGATCTTGAGAAATATCTCCCTCAAGGGCGACACCGAAACCGAGGAAGCCCTGGATCGCATCCTCGACCGTCTCGGCGATCAGAAGCACTTCTGGCGCATGCATTACGACGAAAGGATCAATCGTCTCAAAAAAGGCGATGAGCTGCCTCCGGGCGTCATAAAGTTGGTGAAGGTGTACATCGCCATCAAGCGCAAACTCTCTGTGGGAGACAAAATGGCAGGCAGGCACGGCAACAAAGGAGTCCTTTCTCGGATATTGCCGGAAGAAGATATGCCGTATTTCGAAGACGGCACGCCAGTGGAAATCGTACTCAATCCCCTTGGCGTTCCCTCCCGTATGAACGTTGGCCAGATTTTGGAAACGCATCTCGGTTGGGCCGCCAGAGGCCTTGGAGAGGCCCTCAACAAGATGCTCGAAGAGCATTATTCCGCCGACAAGCTCAGAGAGAGAATACTGGCCATTTTTGATCCGCGTGAGCCTGAGCGACGTAAGAAGGTGCAAGATATAGTCAACGGTATGGACGAGGACGAACTTAAGCAGTTTGTTGCGTCGTTATCGAGGGGCGTCCCCATTGCCACGCCGGTCTTTGACGGCGCTCGAGAGTCAGACATCAAGGCATTGCTCAAAGACGCTGATCTGCCGGAGCGCGGCCAGACGAGACTCTACGATGGTCGTACTGGTGAGCCTTTCGACAACCAGGTCACGGTGGGCATCATCTACATGATGAAATTGCACCACCTGGTGGACGACAAGATTCACGCACGGGCCATTGGGCCGTATTCCCTGGTTACACAGCAACCCCTCGGCGGCAAGGCTCAATTCGGTGGCCAGCGGCTCGGTGAAATGGAAGTCTGGGCCATGGAGTCTTACGGCGCTGCGTACTCACTCCAAGAGTTCCTCACCGTCAAGTCGGACGACGTCACCGGCCGGACAAGAATGTACGAAAGCATCGTGAAAGGAACGAACATCCTTGAGCCTGGGTTGCCCGAGTCTTTCAACGTATTAGTAAAGGAAATTAAATCATTAGGTCTCGACATTGAACTCATAGAATCTGAGCAGGCTGCAGCCAGTTAAAGATAAAGAAATATACTGGCGTTGATGAACATCGGTACTATTTTATAGACATCGGTTGCACCACGTAAACAACAATCCGTACGATCCAAAGGGATCGGACGAAAGAAAAGACGATAAATGTTTTCATCGGGTCTGACCTGCAACGCTGCTGTTTCTCGCCCGCCCTCGTTATCGATGGCCGCAGGTGGGCGCAGCGGCGCAACCGGGCAGACGCCAGCAACAGCCGCTTGTGCAACTCCCAGGTTTTCCGTGAGGAGCGCTCGAATCGCCTGCGTTTCAGAGTATGGCGAAACAGACGCGCGCCGCACATGCTGGAAGCGCTCAGCGGTACGAGGAGGATGAACTTGGAAGACGTGTATTACAGTTTCTTTGAGAAGCCAAAAGATCCCCTTAACTTTAGCGCTGTCAAGATTTCCCTTGCATCACCTGAGAAGATAAGGTCCTGGTCGCATGGAGAAGTAAAGAAACCCGAAACGATCAACTATCGAACATTCAAGCCTGAACGGGACGGTCTGTTCTGCGCCAAGATATTCGGCCCTGTAAAGGACTATGAATGTAATTGCGGAAAATACAAACGAATGAAGCATCGAGGCACCATTTGTGAGAAATGCGGCGTCGAAGTTATCCAGTCCAAAGTCCGCAGAGAACGGATGGGACACATCGAGTTGGCGACGCCAGTTGCGCACATCTGGTTCCTCAAAAGCCTTCCCAGCCGCATAGGTACGCTGCTGGACCTGACCCTAAAAGAGGTGGAGCGCGTGCTCTATTTTGAATCGTACCTTGTGTTGTCTGCCGGACAGACGGACCTCGAAGTGGGCACGCTCATCAATGAGGAAAAATATCGACAGACGCTCGAAGAATACGGGCCAGGCTCTTTTGAGGCAGGTATGGGCGGTGAAGCGGTCCGGGAAATGCTGGAACGGCTCAATCTCGTCGCCGAAAGCGAACGGCTCAGATCTGAAATGAAAGAGTCGTCGTCGGAGGCGAAGAGAAAGAAGCTCGCCAAACGTCTTCGGGTAATCGATTCTCTCAAAGGGATCGAACCAGAGGCTTTGTGCAACGAACTGCAAACCATCTACCAGAGAACCGACCCTGAGTCCGAGATGGCGAAGTTCCTCGAGGAAATCATCCAAGCTGCTCGTGAAATCCAGGTGAAATGGGAAGAAAACCAGGATTGGGAAGTGCGAAAGCAACTCGCCTTCATCGAGATCAACAGCATCATCGAACGCCTGGAGCGCTCTCGGGTGATTTCTGCGGAGGAGTTGGCTAAGTTCAGGCAATGGCAGAATCCGGCGTGGATGATCCTCACGACCATACCGGTGATTCCGCCCGATTTGAGGCCGCTGGTACCCCTTGACGGTGGACGGTTCGCCACCTCTGACCTCAACGACCTGTACCGTCGGGTTATCAACCGCAACAACAGGTTGAAACGCCTCAAAGAACTCAACGCCCCTGATATCATTCTGCGGAATGAGAAGCGCATGCTTCAGGAAGCGGTGGATGTTCTTTTTGACAACGGTCGAAGGGGAAGGGTCATCACTGGGCCGAACAAAAGGCCTCTCAAGTCGTTGTCGGACATGCTCAAAGGGAAGCAGGGACGCTTCCGTCAGAACCTCCTGGGCAAGAGGGTTGATTATTCGGGGCGATCCGTCATCGTGGTGGGGCCAGACCTGCGCCTCCATCAATGCGGCTTGCCCAAACGCATGGCCCTGGAACTCTTCAAGCCGTTCATTTACAACAAATTGGAAGAAAGGGGCTATGTCACCACCATCAAGAGCGCGAAGAAGCTTGTGGAGAAAGAAACGCCAGAAGTGTGGGACATCCTGGAAGACGTGGTCAAAGAATACCCGGTGCTCCTCAACAGGGCCCCTACTCTCCATCGTCTGGGCATACAGGCGTTTGAGCCTGTCTTGATAGAAGGCAAGGCTATCCAGCTCCACCCACTCGTATGTACGGCATTCAACGCAGATTTTGACGGCGACCAGATGGCCGTACATATTCCGCTGTCCGTGGAAGCTCAGGTGGAAGCCCGAGTGCTCATGATGAGCACGAATAACATCCTTTCGCCTGCCCATGGCAAGCCCATTATCGTGCCTACCCAGGACATCGTGCTCGGTCTTTACTATCTCACCAGGGAATCCTCGGAACCTGATCCGGAAGGCGGGCCAAAACGATTTGACATCTCGGAAGTCCGGGTAGCCTACGACGCCGGGACTGTTGATCTGCACGAACGAATCAAGGTCAGAGACAACGGGGAGATGATAGAAACCACCGTAGGGCGGATACTTTTGCGAGAGATTGTCCCGCCAGAAATCCCCTTCAGCGTCATCAACAAGGTGATGAAGAAAAAGGAACTGGCTAATCTTATCGACGAGGCGTACCGCCGATGCGGCGACAAGCAAACAGTCATTCTCGCGGACCGACTCAAGGACTTGGGCTATTACTACGCGACAAAAGCCGGTTTTTCCATCTGCGTCGATGACATGGTGATCCCGGAATCGAAAAAAGAAATTATCGAGAAGGCGACCAAAGAGGTCATCGAAATACAGAATCAGTATAAAGAGGGCCTCATTACGGATGGGGAACGGTACAACAAGGTCATAGACATCTGGGCGAGAGCCAATGAGGACATCTCTGAGCGCATGATGAGCGGCTTGCGATTCGACACCCAGGTCCTCAAAGACGGCACGGTCAGAAAGGTTGAAAGCTTCAACCCCATTTACATGATGGCGGATTCAGGCGCTCGAGGGAGCACTCAGCAAATTCGACAGCTCGCGGGAATGCGGGGCCTTATGGCCAAGCCCACAGGCGAAATTATCGAGACGCCCATCGAGGCAAACTTCAGGGAAGGCTTGACGGTCCTTCAATACTTCATATCGACCCACGGCGCGCGCAAAGGGCTTGCCGACACCGCGCTGAAGACCGCCAACTCAGGCTATCTCACAAGACGACTTGTGGACGTCGCCCAAGACGCGATTATCTCAGAATACGACTGCGGCACTCTTGACGGCATCGAGATGGCCAACCTCGAAGAAGGCGGCGAGATCATTGAGCACGTTGCCGACCGCATCCTGGGAAGAGTCGCCTTGGAAGATATCGAGCATCCCTTCACAGGTGAGATAATCGTCAAGGCAAATGAGGAAATTACAGAAGAGCATAAGGAAAAGATTCAAGACGCCGGCATCAGCAGGGTGAAGATACGCTCGGTATTGACGTGCCAATCGAAAAGAGGGGTATGTAGCCTTTGCTACGGACGAGACCTTGCTCACGGAAGGATGGTCAACATCGGCGAAGCCGTCGGCATCATTGCGGCTCAATCCATTGGAGAACCTGGAACCCAGTTGACCATGAGGACCTTCCACATCGGGGGCACGGCCTCGCTGAAGCGCAACATCATCTCAGCGAGAAAGAGGGGTCGCGTGTCCATCGAACGAGACAAGGACCGCACCAAGGCGATTATCGTCTCTGAAGAATTCACGCTGGATGAATCGGAGGTGACGCGCTGGCTCATCGAAGACGGTCAGACATTGAGAGAAAATTCTTTTCTCTTCGAGGGACCGAACCACACGCTCCATGAAGCTGAGCGGATGGGCGGAAAAATTGAAATATCTCTGGACAGAAAATCCTTCACCATTGTGGATGAAAAGGGAGACCGTCATAAGTTCACGGTGCCTGAAGGCTATCGCTTCATCGTACGACATGGAGACCGAATATCGCCCAATTCGTTCATTTTTGAGACAACTCAGCAACAATCTCGCATGCACGACGCGGAGAAAAGGGGCGGCATTCTCCAATTGAGACCCTCACGGGGCGGCAAGGTCCGGTTCCGGCTTTATGAGCGCTATCCTGTGATGGAATACATGAATGTCAAGGTGCAGGATGGAGACGTGATCCAGTCGGAAGGTCAGGTCTTGCTGGAATGGTTGGGGTCGAGCTCCTCGCAGCTCTTTTCTCGAAACGAAGGCCGCATCCGTTTTACCGATCTCAAAACCGTCGTCAACAGAGAAGGCGAGCTGGTGGTGATGAATCGAAACGGCTCAATCGCAATCACTGATGAAAAGGGTCGTGAAAGGGAACGGAACAAGGTGATCTACGGCGCCAAACTGCGGGTTGCAGACGGCGAGCTTGTCAACAGAGAAACCCTTCTGGCCGAATGGGATCCGTACACGATACCCATTATTACCGAGGTATCGGGTCGCGTCAAATTTGGCGATGTCATCGAAGGCCTCACCATGAGCGAGCAACTGGACGAGGTCACCGGATTGTCGCGCAAAGTGATCGTGGAGTACAAAGAGCGAGACACGGAGATCCGACCCCGCGTTTCCATCAAGGACGAACACGGCAGAACCATCAAAATAGGAGACTCAGAAGCGCGTTATCTTCTTCCCGTCGGCGCCAACATCATGGTGAAAGAGGGCGAGCAGGTCCACGCGGGTGACGTGATCGCCAAGATACCTCGGGAAACCACAAAGACCAAAGACATTACCGGAGGCTTGCCTCGCGTCGCCGAACTCTTCGAAGCGCGCAAGCCGAAAGAGTTTGCCATCATATCTGAAATCGACGGCTTGGTAAGTTTTGGCAAAGACACCAAAGGCAAGAGAAAAGTCATTGTCACGCCGGAGGTGGGCGAGCCGAAGGAATACCTTATCCCCAAGGGCAAGCACATCTCGGTCCACGCTGGCGACTGGGTGCAGGCCGGCGAACCTCTCATGGAGGGATCGACGAATCCGCACGACCTCCTCGGCATCAAGGGAGAAAAGGAGCTTGCCAAATACTTGGTGGACGAAGTGCAGGAAGTCTATCGGCTCCAAGGCGTGAAGATCAACGACAAACATATCGAAGTCATAGTCAGACAGATGCTTCGACGCGTACGCGTCAAAGAGGTGGGAGACACAGACTTTCTGTCCGGCGAACAGATTGAGAGATCGGTATTTGAGGAAGAAAATGAGCGCGTCATAAAAGCCGGCGGTACCCCTGCTGTTGGTGAACCCCTGTTGCTGGGCATCACCAAGGCCTCGCTCTCGACCGACTCCTTTATCAGCGCGGCGAGTTTCCAAGAGACGACCAAGGTGCTTACCGAGGCGTCCATCGCCGGCAAAATAGACTACCTCAGAGGCCTGAAAGAAAACGTCATCATGGGGCGGCTTATCCCAGCCGGGACAGGGCTGCCTCGATACAAGAATCTGCGGCTCTATTACCCGGGAGCGGAGCCGGAAGAACAGGCGGACGCGGAGGGGGCTGAGGTCCCTCAAAAGGCTGCCTTGTGACACGCAAGTCCTTGTAAAAATGAACCACGTCGAGGGGCGATTGAAGAGGCGCGAACCATTCTTGCCGCCCCTCATATACTGGTTCCCGAAAATAAACGCGAATTCCCTAGTGGTTAGACTCATTGATTTCTACGAGCTCAGATTGCCACGTCGCCTTCGGCTCCTCGCAATGACAATGTTATCTTGCGTGTCATTGCGAGCGAAGCGAAGCAATCTCGTGACAACTTGTGAGAACGACTATAGCGTCTCTGGACGCAGAGTCGCGCATCAGGTTGTAAGGGGTCCAAAATTTATCTCGTGATAACCTGTGAGAACGACTATAAGCAAAGACGCCTCTGGTCAATTCACGACTCGCTTCGAGACCGGCTATCAAGACTCTTTTTTGCGATTCTGTGAAAAACCCATTGACAAAAAATCCAAATTTTGGTCATATTCACAAGATACTATTTGGAGGTAACTGATCTATGCCTACGATTAACCAGTTAGTCAGAAAAGGGCGCTCCCAAGCCAAAAAGAAGACTTCCGCCCCTGCTCTGACCAACTGCCCTCAACGACGCGGAGTGTGTGTAAGGGTTTATACCACCACTCCCAAGAAGCCAAATTCCGCGTTGAGGAAGGTCGCAAGAGTGAGGCTGACCAATGGATACGAAGTTACCTCTTATATCCCTGGTATTGGTCACAACCTGCAGGAACACTCAGTGGTTCTCATAAGAGGAGGTCGAGTCAAAGACCTGCCCGGCGTCAGGTATCACATTATTCGTGGCGCGCAAGATGCCTATGGTGTGCAAGACCGGAAACAGGGAAGATCAAAATATGGAACGAAACGACCCAAATAATCCTCTCAGACCCTCCGTATTGTCTCAATCGCGCTGACTAAGCGCTGCGAGGCAGATCGTCGGAGGAAATCCGAATATAAGTAACGAGGATTTGTCTGATCAGGACTCGGGTAAACCGCTGAAAACAGCGGGGTAGGTTCAGAAAACGATCGCCAACTACGCAGCCAACGGCCGAGAGGCGTTGCAAGAGATCCTGGACCTTACCATCCCGAACGCTACGCGGAATACCCCGTTCTCAGGTGAGACAGGGCGTTTTATTCATCTCAGCAGCAGTGGAGTATTGTGATGCCCAGAAAAGGCAAAGTCCCTAGACGGGACGTACTGGCTGATCCGAAATATCACAGCAAGCTGGTGTCCAAGTTCGTGCACGGCATTATGTGGGAAGGCAAGAAATCCGTTGCGGAGGCGATATTTTACGACGCTCTTGATATCATTGCCGAAAAAACCAACGACGATCCAGTCAAGGTGTTTGAAAAGGCTGTGGAGAACGCCAAGCCAGTATTAGAGGTGAGGTCTCGCCGCGTCGGCGGCAGCACCTATCAGGTCCCAGTAGAGATACGGCCTGAAAGACGGCAGGCCCTCGCCATCCGTTGGCTCATCCAATACGCCAGGGGCCGAGGAGAAAAAAGCATGAAAGAAAAGCTGGCTGCCGAGCTGCTCGACGCAGCGTCTAACAAAGGCAGCACAGTGAAGAAAAAAGAGGACACCCACAAAATGGCAGAAGCGAATAAGGCGTTTGCCCATTACAGGTGGTGAGAGTTGCCGCGAGATTGCATCTCATGAGCCAAGGGAGCCTCTTTTATACACGGAACATAGGGATTATGGCGCACATAGACGCTGGAAAAACCACAACAACGGAGCGCATCCTCTATTATACCGGTGTGTCGCATCGAATGGGTGAAGTGCATGACGGCAATGCGGTGATGGACTGGATGGCCCAGGAACAGGAGCGCGGCATCACGATTACCTCGGCCGCAACTGCCTGCACTTGGAAAAACCACAAGATCAACATCATCGACACGCCGGGCCACGTGGATTTCACCATCGAGGTGGAGAGGAGCCTGCGCGTCTTGGATGGCGCGGTGGCGATATTTTGCGCGGTGGGAGGAGTTGAGCCGCAGTCAGAAACCGTGTGGAAGCAGGCCGATCGGTACGCCATTCCACGCCTCGCCTTTATCAACAAAATGGATCGATCCGGCGCTGATTATCAGAGGGTTCTGGAGATGATGCGAGCTCGACTGAAAACAACGCCGTTGCTCCTCCAAATCCCGCTGGGGACGGAAGACTCGTTCCAGGGCGTCATCGATGTCATTAAGATGAAGGCCTTCCTGTTTGACGAAACCACCCTTGGAATGAACTACCAAGATACCGATATACCGAAGGAGTTTCTCGAAGAGGCTGAAACCGCTCGGGCGACCATGATAGAAGGTATTTGCGATTTTGATGACGAGCTGTTGGAAGCCTACCTCGAGGGCGACTCGGCCATTACTGAAGAGCAAATCCGAAAAGCCATCCGCAAGGCGACGCTCGACTTGAAGGTAACCCCTGTCCTGCTGGGGTCGGCGTTCAAGAATAAAGGCATCCAGCAGTTGTTGGACGCCGTGGTGGACTATCTGCCGTCGCCCCTGGAAATACCGCCGGTCACGGGAAAGAACCTCAAAGGCAAGACCGAAGTGAGACCCACCGACGGACCGACCTGCGCGTTGGCCTTCAAGGTCATGAACGATCCTTACACGGGCAACCTCACGTTTCTCCGCATTTATTCTGGGAAGCTGCAGGCCGGCTCTTCGGTGTACAATCCCTCTGTGGATCGAAGAGAGCGCTTGGGGCGTCTCGTCAAGATGCACGCCAATCAGAGGGAAGAAATCAAAGAGGCCCAGGCAGGCGACATTATTGCGGCTGTCGGTTTGAAGTACACCCGCACGGGGGACACCCTCTGCGAACCTGATTATCCCATTGTCCTGGAATCCATGGAATTTCCTGAGCCCGTCATCTCGGTGGCCCTCACGCCGGAAAGTCGAGACGATTCGGATAAGCTGTCAAGAGCGCTGAGTAAACTGCTCAAAGAAGACCCCTCGCTGCGAGTCCGAACTGATTCCGAGACAGGGGAAACGATCCTTTCCGGTATGGGAGAGCTGCACCTTGAAATCGTCGTGGACAGGCTTGTGCGAGAGTTTCACGTCCAATCTCAAGTGGGTTCGCCTCAAGTGGCGTTCCGCGAGACCATAAGCCAGCCCAGCGATTGCCATTATCGCCATGTAAAGCAGACAGGGGGCAAAGGACAATTCGCGGAAGTGGTCATCAAGGTTGAGCCCTTGTCGAGGGGAACGGGCTTCGAGTTTGCCGACAGCATTACGGGCGGGGCCATCCCCAAAGAATTTATCAAGCCCGTCGAGGAAGGCGTTCGCAAGGCGATGGAGATAGGACCCCTTGCCGGCTATCCCCTGGTAGATGTGAAGGTCACCCTCTTGGACGGCAAATTTCACGAAGTAGATTCATCAGAAATGGCCTTCAAGACTGCGGGATTTATGGCGTTCAAAGAAGCGGTAAAGAAGGCGAAGTGCATACTGCTGGAACCGATTATGGACGTGGAAGTAGTAACGCCTGGAGAATTTCTCGGGGACGTCCTCGGAGACCTTACAGCTCGGAGAGGCAAAATCCTTGGTATGGAAAGCCGCTCAGGAATACAAACCGTGGGAGTGAAAGTACCGTTGGCGAGGATGTTTGGCTACGCCACTGATCTCAGGAGCCTTTCTCAGGGGCGCGCTACTTTCACGATGAGATTTTCCCATTACGAACCGGCGCCTCAGTCCGTTACGGAAAAGGTTGTCGCAGACTTTAAACAATCTGGAGGAGCCCATGGGCAAGGCGAAGTTTGAGCGAAAGAAGCCGCATGTGAATGTGGGTACGATAGGACACATAGATCATGGCAAGACGACGTTGACGGCAGCGATCACGCGGATATTGTCGAAGAAGGGATGGGCGGAGTATGTGCCGTTTGAGGAGATAGACAAGGCGCCGGAGGAGAAGGAGCGAGGGATCACGATAGCGACGGCGCATGTGGAGTATGAGACGGCGAATCGTCATTATGCGCATGTGGATTGTCCAGGTCATGCGGACTATATCAAGAACATGATCACAGGTGCGGCGCAGATGGACGGTGCGATATTGGTGGTGGGAGCGAATGATGGGCCGATGCCCCAGACGCGAGAGCACATATTATTGGCTCGTCAGGTGGGTGTGCCGTATATAGTGGTGTTTTTGAACAAGGTGGACATGGTAGATGATCCTGAATTGATTGAGTTGGTGGAGTTGGAGCTTCGGGAGTTGTTGAGTTCGTATGATTTTCCTGGGGACGAGATACCGATAGTGAAGGGGAGCGCTTTGAAGGCGTTGGAGTCGGGGGATCCATCGAGTCCAGATGCGCAGTGTATATTGGAGTTGATGGAGGCGGTGGACAAGTATATTCCGGTGCCGGTGCGGGAGATAGACAAGCCGTTTTTGATGCCGGTGGAGGATGTGTTTAGCATTTCTGGTCGTGGTACGGTGGTGACTGGTCGCGTGGAGCGAGGGCAGATACGAGTGAACGACGAGGTGGAGATAGTCGGGATACGCGAGACGCGCAAGACGGTATGTACGGGCGTGGAGATGTTTCGGAAGGTGTTGGATTCGGGACAGGCGGGAGACAATGTGGGGTTGCTGCTTCGGGGGATCAAGCGTGACGAAGTGGAGCGAGGCCAGGTGATAGCCCAGCCGGGATCGATAACGCCGCATACTCGTTTTAAGGCGGAGACGTATATATTGACGAAGGAAGAAGGCGGTCGGCACACGCCGTTTTTCAATGGGTATCGGCCGCAGTTTTACTTCCGGACGACGGACGTGACGGGCGTGATCACGCTTCCCGAGGGAGTGGAGATGGTGATGCCTGGGGACAATGTGTCGTTGGAGGCGAAGCTGATCACGCCGATAGCCATGGAGAAGGAGCTCCGCTTTGCCATCAGAGAAGGCGGCCGCACCGTGGGCGCCGGCGTCATCTCCGAAATATTGGAGTAAAAGACAAGTAATTCCCGAGAATAAAGGCTCGATAAGGTTGAATAGCATGGACATGCAGGCTCTGAAGATAAGGATCAAGTTAAAGGCCTACGATCACAAACTGCTGGATCAGTCTGCGGCGGAGATCGTTGAAACGGCTTGGCGTACTGGGGCGAAGGTGGCTGGGCCAATCCCACTGCCCACGCGGATACACAAATACTGCGTGTTGCGTTCGCCTCACATCGACAAGAAATCGAGAGAACAATTCGAGATCCGAGTCCACAAAAGGTTGCTGGACATCGTTGAACCGACCCAGCACACACTGGATGCGCTGATGAAACTAGACCTTTCGCCTGGCGTTGATGTGGAGATCAAGGCGTAAACAGTCATCCTGGTGCTGGAAGGAGCGCGACATGATTCAGGGTATGGTTGCAAAGAAACTAGGCATGATTCAGCTTTTCGACGAGTCAGGCTTTGCGGTCGGAGTGACCGTGGTCCAAGCAGGTCCATGCACGGTAGTGCGAAAAAAAGATCAGTCCACGGTGCAGGTGGGATTCAATCAGACGGAAGAATGGAAGCTCACGAAGCCCGTTGCCGGGCAGTTCAAGAAGGCTGGAACGCCGGCGTTTTCTGTGCTGCGCGAATTCAAGGCCGAAGACATAGAAAGCCTTTCTGTTGGCCAAGAGATTCGAGCCGACATCTTTAGCCCCGGTGAAGTCGTGAAAGTGACAGGCATGAGCAAAGGCAAAGGTTTTGCCGGCGTCATCAAGCGGTGGAATTTCGGCGGCGGCCGCGAAACCCATGGGTCTCGATCCCACCGCATCCCCGGTTCGGTGGGTCAGTGCGCATGGCCCTCCAGGGTATTCAAAGGCAAGAGACTACCTGGTCGCATGGGCGGCAAGCAGGTCACAGCTCCTCGAGTCCAGGTTTTGGAAGTGAGGCCAGATGAGAATCTCCTTTTTCTCAAGGGGCCTGTCCCTGGCGCAAGAGGGTCTATATTAGTCATAAGGAAACAGTGATGGTTTCTGTAAACGTTTTCAACCAAAACGGCGAGATAGTGGACACGATTGAGCTGGATGGGAGCGTCTTCGGCGCCGAGATTCACGAAGACCTCGTCCAAAGAGTCGTCACGTGGCAGTTGGCCAAAAGGAGAGCGGGTACGGCCAGCACGAAGACGCGAGGCGAGGTCAGAGGCGGCGGCAAGAAGCCCTGGCGTCAAAAGGGCACAGGCCGGGCTCGAGCAGGCACCAACAGGTCTCCCATTTGGACTGGCGGCGGGACCGTCTTCGGCCCCAAACCTCGTTCGTACGCATTTGCCATTCCGAAGAAAGTGCGCAAAGCAGCCCTGAAAAGCGTGTTGACCTCGCGGGTTCAAGAAGAGGCGCTCAAAGTCGTGGACAAGATCCAATTGCAGGAACCCAAGACGAGACTGTTCCTGGAGCCGCTCAACGCCCTTGGCCTGAAAGACCACAAAGTGCTTTTTGTCACGCCGGAAAAGGACGAGACGCTCACGAGGTCTTCTCGGAATTTACCCCAGGTATTGGTGCTGCCTGTGGAGGGGCTCAATGTGTATGACCTCCTGAGGTTCGACAAACTCGTGTTGCTCCAGGACACGGTACCGAAATTGTACGAAAGGCTGGGCTGACATGGAACCATATCAGACAATCCTCCGGCCCATCGTGACGGAAAAGGGCACGACGCTCAAAGAAGAGAACAACCAGATTATGTTTGAGGTGGACCCGCGTTCCAATAAGTCAGAGATAAAAAAAGCGGTGGAAAAACTCTTCAAAGTCAAGGTAGTTGCCGTTCACACACAGAATCGACTTGGCAAACGCAAGAGGTTGGGCAGAACAGTAGGGCGTCGAAAGAACTGGAAAAAGGCCATCGTCACCTTAAGAGAAGGAGACCGAGTCGAGTACTTTGAAGGAGTGTAGCGTGCGTGGATGAGAGGGGCGGCTAAGCCGTGGTTTCTTCCCCCTCCAGCCGAGAAGGATAACGTTATGACGATCAAGAAATTCAAACCGACTTCACCCGGCATTCGATTCAAGACGGGACTCACATTCGAGGAAATCACCACTCGTGAACCCTTGAAGTCTCTTGTCAAGGGTATGACGAAAAAAGGCGGCCGGAACAATATGGGCCGCATTACCGTGCGACACCGGGGAGGCGGCCACAAACGAAGATTTCGGATCATCGATTTCAAGAGAGATAAGCAGGACGTCCCTGGGACGGTGAAAAGCGTGGAGTATGATCCGAACCGGAGCGCTCGTCTGGCGCTCATACAGTACGCGGACGGGGATAAGCGGTACATACTGTGGCCCAATGGCTTGCAGGTAGGAGACACCGTAGTGGCAAGCGACAAGGCCGACATCAAGCCGGGCAATTGCGTGCCGCTGAAGAATCTTCCCCTTGGAACGATGATCCATAACCTGGAGCTAAAAATAGGAAAAGGCGGTCAGATGATTCGATCGGCCGGCGCCTATGGTCAGCTCATGGCGAAAGAAAAGGGATACGCCCAGGTCAAATTGCCCAGCGGCGAAGTCCGAATGGTGCTGGACAGGTGCCGGGCAACCATAGGGCAAGTGGGGAATCTTGACCACGAGAATATCTCCTTGGGCAAGGCCGGCCGCACTAGGCTCATGGGGCGGCGTCCCAAGGTCCGAGGAGTGGCCATGAACCCAGTGGATCACCCGCACGGCGGCGGGGAAGGCAAAACCTCAGGCGGACGCCATCCCGTGACTCCGTGGGGCGTTCCTACCAAGGGATACAAGACTCGGAAAAGATCAAAACCTTCTGACAAATTCATTGTGAAACGGAGGAAGTGATATTCATGCCCCGTTCGATACATAAAGGTCCTTTTGTGGACGATCACGTGTTGGAAAAGGTTAACCAGGCCAGGGAAACTGGGTCGAGGAAGGTCATTCAGACATGGTCTCGTCGTTCCACGATCATACCCGACATGGTGGGGCTCACCTTCGCCGTTCATAACGGGAAGAAATTCATCCCCGTGTTTGTGACCGAAAACATGGTGGGGCACAAACTGGGAGAATTCTCGCCCACGAGAACATTTCACGGTCACGCCGGCGATAGAAAGGCTAAGAAGGGGCGGAAGTAATGGAATTCGTAGCAACCCTGAGACATGCAAGGATATCTCCCCGCAAGGCTCGGCTCGTGGCAGACCTCGTACGCGGGATGTACGTCGGGGAAGCGCTGGCGTTGCTGAACTTCACGCCGAAAAAAGGGGCTGTCATTATCAAGAAGGTGGTGGAATCGGCCCTGGCGAATGCAACGCAAGCCAGCGGGGTGGATGAAGACCGGCTGTTCGTGAGCAGCATCACCGTGGATGAAGGCCCGACGGCAAAGCGATGGAGCCCGAGGGCTATGGGACGAGCAACAAAGATAAGAAAACGAACCAGCCACATCCGCGTCGGTGTGGAAGAAGCGTAGAGGACAAGAGGAGTTGTGATGTCCATTCAGACTCACAATGCTGATAAACAACGCGCCATCGAGGCGGCGAATTAGGATTCAGGAGGGCGTCTTGGGACAAAAGGTTCATCCACATGGATTTCGCCTAGGCATAAACCGAACGTGGGATTCCCGCTGGTACTCTCAGAGAGAATACGGTGATTTCCTTATCGAGGACTTAAAGCTCCGAGAGTTTCTAAAGAAGAGACTGGCTCAGGCGAGCATTTCTCGAATCGAGATAGAACGGGCGGCAGGCAAGATACGGGTGATTATCCACACTGCCCGGCCGGGAATCGTGATAGGTCAAAAAGGCAGCGAAATCGAGAAGCTGAGACGCGACATCCTGAAGATAACCCATAAAGACGTCATCGTTGATATCAAGGAAATCCGCAAACCCGAAATAGACGCGCAACTTGTGGCGGAAAACGTAGCGCAGCAGTTGGAACGCCGCGTCGCCTTCCGAAGGGCAATGAAGAAATCGGTCACCAGCGCGCTGAAGTCTGGCGCCAAGGGCATACGAATAGCCACGGCAGGCCGACTTGGCGGGGCCGAAATGGCGCGGAGAGAATGGTACCGTGAAGGACGAGTTCCTCTTCACACCTTGCGGGCGGATATAGACTATGGATTCGCCAAAGCCACCACCACCTATGGAGTTATCGGGGTGAAAGTGTGGATATTCAAAGGCGAGATAGTCCAGGTAGGATCAGGGGAAAACTAAAATGTTGGCGCCCAAGAAAGTAAAATATCGAAAAAGGCAAAAAGGACGTTTAACAGGACGTCCCACACGCGGCACATCAGTATCGTTCGGCGACTATGGTCTGATGGCGCTCGATCCGGGATGGATCACGGCAAGGCAAATAGAGGCAGCTCGTATCGCCATGACCCGCCACGTCAAGAGGGGCGGAAAGATCTGGATACGGATGTTCCCCGACAAGCCCATCACCAAGAAGCCTGCTGAAACCCGTATGGGGAAAGGCAAAGGCGCGCCCGAAGAATGGGTTGCGGTGGTACGGCCCGGCAAGATCATGTACGAGATGGAAGGGGTTCCAGAGGAAGTGGCCCGGGAGGCCTTCCGTCTTGCAGCAATGAAATTGCCTATTAAAACGAGATTTGTCGTTCGTGAGGATGCAACATGAAGCCGCGTGAATTGAGGGACCTTGCTCCGGAAGAACTGGCTGCGAAAGAGAAGGAATTCAGGGAGGAGGAGTTCACACTCCGCTTCAAGCACGCGACTGGCCAGCTCGAGAAAACCGCTCGTCTCAGAATTCTCCGCAAAGAGATTGCACGGGTGAAAACCATCTTAAGAGAAAAGGAGGCGTCTCAATGACGAACTCCTCCGAGAGAGTCAAACAGAGGAAAGTCCGTACCGGTGTTGTCGTCAGTAACAAGATGGACAAGACAGTAGTCGTGGAAGTGAGTCGCACGGTATTGCACCCGGTGTACAAGAAGTTCGTGCGACGCAGAAAGCGCTTCATGGCTCACGATGAACAAAATGCATGCCGCATAGGCGACGAGGTCATGATAGTGGAAACGCGGCCTCTGAGTCGTCATAAAAATTGGCGGGTTCGCAAGATCCTGAAGGAGGCGGCTCTTCCTGGAGGTTCGTTATGATTCAGCAGCAGACCCGCATGGATGTGGCCGACAATTCAGGCGCCAAGGAACTCTTTTGCATCAAGGTTCTTGGGGGCACGAGACGGAAGTACGCCAGCGTCGGCGACGTGGTGATCGTATCCGTGAAAGAGGCCATACCCAACTCGAAGGTCAAAAAAGGAGAGGTGCACAAGGCAGTGGTGGTGCGAACCAGAAGGGCGGTCCGCAGGCCCGACGGCTCGTACATCCGTTTTGATGACAACTCTGCAGTGTTAATCAACAATCAAATGGAACCCATTGGCACTCGAATTTTCGGGCCGGTGGCGCGTGAACTTCGCGCCAAGAAATTCATGAAAATAGTATCACTGGCGCCGGAGGTTCTTTGACCATGTCGCATATCAAGAAAAACGACCGCGTAGAAGTGATGGTCGGCAAAGATAAAGGCCGCCAAGGCAAGGTGTTGAAGGTGTTTCGAGACAAGGACGCCGCGCTGGTGGAACGCATCAATATGATCAAACGCCACTCGCGTGGAGGCGGAAAGATTCAGCAAGGCGGCATCATCGAGAAAGAAGCGCCGATACGTCTTTCAAAGCTCATGATCGTCTGCCCCAAGTGTTCGAAAACAACCCGGATAGGGATGAAAATTCTCGAAGACGGTGAACGAGTCCGCTTCTGCAAGAAATGCGACCAACAAATGGATTCGTAAAAGGAATGAAGTGATGGCTTCTAGACTCCAGGAATATTATAAGGAACATGTGGCGCCCGCTTTGCGCGAGCAGTTCAAGTACTCCAATCCCATGCAGGTCCCTGCTCTGAAGAAAATAGTGATCAACATGGGATTAGGCGAGGCCATTCAGAACGCGAAAGTCTTGGAGACAGCCCAGCAGGAACTGGCATTGATCACCGGGCAATTGCCCGCCATGCGCAAGGCGAGGAAATCGATTGCATCATTCAAGCTCAGGGAAGGGATGACCATAGGCTGCAAGGTGACCCTGCGCCGCGACAATATGTACCATTTTTTGGACAAACTCATCAACGTAGCCCTGCCTCGTGTAAGGGATTTTCGCGGGGTCAATCCCAAGGGATTTGACGGCCGGGGCAATTTCTCCATGGGCATCAGAGAGCAAATCATATTCCCGGAGATCAATTACGACAAGATTGACAAGATACGAGGAATGAACATCACAGTCGTCACTTCAGCCAAGACTGACGAAGAGGCAAAGCAACTGCTGGAAAGCCTCGGTATGCCTTTTAGGAAGTGACTTATCTTTTCTCCTTTAAGGAGGGAGCGTGGCCAAGAAATCGTTGATCGTAAAGGCTGCCAGGCCTCAGAAATTTGAGGTTCGTGAGTACAACCGGTGCCAAGTGTGCGGGAGACCCAGAGGGTACTACCGCAAATTCAAACTGTGCAGAATATGCCTGCGAAATGAGGCTTTGAAGGGCAACATTCCTGGCATGATAAAATCGAGTTGGTAGGAGAACCGCCATGAGCATGACTGACCCGATAGCCGATATGCTGACGCGTATCCGCAATGCCAGACAAGCCAGGAAGGATCAGGTGACAATTCCTGCCTCCAATCTCAAGATAGGGATATGCCAAATTCTCAAGGAAGAAGGATACGTCAAAAAATATAAGGTTATCAGATCTGCCAAGAACAAAGAGGGGGTCTTGAAACTCACGCTAAGATTCGACGACGAAACGCAATGCGTCATCGAGGGCCTCTCTCGGGTGTCCAAACCGGGCCGACGGGTTTATGTGGGCCATGATCACACGATGAAGAGTCACGGCGGCGTCGGCATCCTGATCCTTTCCACCTCCCAGGGTATCATGACCGACAAGGAGGCGAGGCGCCGGAAGATCGGAGGAGAGGTCCTGTGCAGTATTTGGTAACTATTCGGAAAGTGGAGCAGTATAGATGTCCAGAATAGGTAAAGCTCCCATCGTTATACCCGAAGGAGTGAAGGTGGCGTTCGAGCCGCCAACCCTGTCCGTCCAAGGACCCAAGGGATCGCTCTTCCTGGATGTAACGGAATGGGTTACCCTCGAATTGGATTCGTCTCAGATTAGGGTGTCGGCAATAAGCCAGCATCGCAAGTCTCGTTCACTCCACGGGTTAACCAGAACCCTTATCCAAAATATGGTGACGGGAGTCACTGCGGGATTTACCAAGTCCTTGGAAATCGTGGGCGTTGGGTACCGCGCCGAGGCTGACAAAGAAAAGCTTACCCTGAATGTTGGCTATTCGACCCCTGTGGTGATGGAGATTCCAGAAGGCCTCTCGGTGGAAGTGGAAAAGAATACCATTATCCATGTGCGAGGCATCGATAAGCAGCGTGTGGGAGAATTGGCAGCGCAAATCAGAAGGGTGCGAAAGCCCGAACCCTACAGAGGCAAGGGAATACGGTATCTCGGCGAACAAATTCGCCGCAAGGTAGGCAAAGCTGGATCGAAATAGGACGTAGTGGTCAGTTCCAGGAGATGTTTGCTGAGGATAATGAATATGGCAGGCGATACAGACAAGATACTATCAAGAGCGAAACGGACCAAAAGAATCCGCCACAAGCTTATGAGGCAAAAAAACAGGCCGAGGCTCACGGTGTTTCGGTCTAATAGGAACATATACGCCCAGATCATCGACGACCAAAAGGGAGAGACGATAGTCCAAGCTTCCACGCTCGACAAAGATTTTCGGCGGCAGCCTGGGCAATCGTTTGACAAGGCCCTGTCCCGCGAGGTCGGTCGTCGGATCGCTGCTCGGGCCATAGAACGCAATATCACAGAGGTCGTCTTTGACAGGGGACCGTATCTGTATCACGGAAAAGTGAAGGCCCTGGCAGACGGGGCCCGAGAGGGCGGCCTCATTTTCTGAGGCGCTTAAGAGGAGGAACTCTTTGCTGAGTAGATCCGAGTCAAATGTAGAAGGTGAGCTGAAGGACCGGGTGGTTCATCTTAGCCGTGTGGCTAAGGTCGTAAAAGGCGGCAGAAGATTTTCTTTCAGCGCGGTGGTTGTGGTTGGCGACGGCCAAGGACGCGTCGGTTATGGGCTGGGAAAAGCCAATGAGGTGCCCGAGGCAATTCGCAAGGGAGTCGAAAAGGCGCGATCCACTATGGTTGAGGTGCCCATCGTGAACGGCACAGTGCCTCACGAGGTCATTGGAAAATACGGCGCAGCAAAAGTCTTGCTCAAACCGGCTGGCTCAGGAACCGGCGTGATTGCTGGCGGGGCCGTGCGAGCCGTGATGGAAGCCGCGGGCATCCATGACATTTTGACAAAGTGCATTGGCACCAACAACCCGCACAATGTGGTGAAGGCCACCTTTGAAGGGCTCAAGGGTCTGCGCACGCAGCATCAGATTGCTCGAAAACTCGGCAAACTCGATGCGCCAGAGGACGAAAACGATACGGGAGAAGAATTGTTAGCCGATGCTTAAAGTAACCTTGAAAAAGAGCGTGATCAAATCGACCAAGCGTCAGCGCGATACGGTGAAGGGCCTCGGATTACGGCGGATGAATTCCATCCGTTTTCTTGCGGATACGCCAGAAGTGCGAGGCATGATTCGAAAAGTCAGTCACTTGGTTGAAGTCGAGGAAGTAAAGGAATAACAACCCCTTGGTGAAGGAAAAACAGATGGATCTTTCAAATCTGCAAGCGCCAGGAGGCAAACGAAAGCGGACCCGGGTGGGTCGCGGCGAGTCTTCCGGCTTGGGTAAGACATGCGGCAAAGGACACAAGGGACAGAAATCCCGTTCGGGCGGCTCGGTATCTCCGGGATTTGAAGGCGGACAAATGCCGCTCCAGCGGAGACTGCCAAAGAGGGGCTTTCACAATCCGACGCGAGTCGAATACAACGTCGTGAACCTCAAATCGCTCAAGGGATTGGACCCCTCAGAGCCTATCACCGGGGAGTTGCTGAGGGACAAGGGCATTGTGAAAAGAAGGGGCCCGATAAAACTCCTGGCAATGGGTGAGGTCTCTGCCTCCTACGCCATAAGGCTGGATAAGGTCAGTAGGGCTGCAAAGGAAAAAATCGTCGCCGCGGGCGGCAAGGTAGAAGAGATATAACGAGACCCGACGGAAGCGTCAAAACGCCGTCTCACGAGGGCTGCAGGGAGCAATTCTGAGGAGAATCGAACAGTGATAGGTTCCATCGCAAACATTGCAAAAATCCCCGAACTGAAACGCAGGGTGATCTTTACGCTGCTCATGCTCCTTGTCTATCGCATCGGGGTTCATATACCCACGCCCGGCATAAACGCCGTCGCGCTGAAAGAATTTTTCAGCAAGTATCAACAGACGCTGTTTGGCGTCATCGACATGTTTACCGGCGGCGCGCTCGAGAATTTTTCGGTCTTTTCCTTGGGGATTATGCCATACATCAGCGCGTCGATTATATTGCAGCTTCTCACTGTGGTGGTGCCCCATCTCGAGAGATTGTCAAAAGAAGGGGAAGCGGGTCGAAAAAAGATTACCCAGTACACCCGGTATGGCACTGTGGTGCTGTCGTTGATCCAGGGCATGGGAATCAGCATCGGTCTCGCCCACACGGAAAATTTAGTCTATATCAACAAATTCTCCTTCATTGTACTCTCCATGATTACCTTGACTGCGGGCACCGCCTTCATCATGTGGCTGGGCGAGCAGATTACAGAGCACGGCATCGGAAACGGCATCTCGCTCATTATCTTCGCCGGCATAGTCGCGAGGATGCCTTCAGCCCTTGGAGGCACCGTCCAGCTCGTGCAGACCGGCGACATGGGATTCTTGGTGCTTCTTCTCTTACTGCTCATCATGATAGTGGTGATTGCCATTATCGTTTTTGTGGAGAGGGGTCAACGCCGAATTCCTGTTCAATACGCCAAGAGAGTGGTAGGTCGGAGAATATACGGCGGGCAAAGCACGCACTTGCCGCTGAAAGTCAATACCGCTGGGGTCATTCCGCCTATTTTTGCATCGTCGCTCATAATATTCCCCGCCACCATAGCCCAATTCACCCAAATCGGCATATTGACGAGTTTGACAGGTTATCTGAGGCCGGGGACGGGCGTGTATGAGATCCTTTACATTATTCTGATAGTATTTTTCTGTTACTTTTATACCGCGGTGACGTTCAATCCCGTTGACGTGGCTGAAAACATGAAGAAATACGGGGGGTATATTCCTGGCATCAGACCCGGGAAAAAGACCGCCCAATATATAGACAAGGTGCTCACTCGTATCACGTTGGGAGGCGCGATCTACGTATCGGCGATATGCGTATTGCCCTCCATACTTATTTCTCGTTTCAACGCGCCCTTTTATTTCGGTGGGACCTCGCTTCTGATCGTCGTGGGCGTTGCCTTGGATACCCTGACGCAGATTGAGACCCATATGATCCAGAGGCATTACGAGGGTTTCATCAGGACGGGCCGAATCAAGGGGAGGCGTTAGCCTGCTCAGAAGGATGGAAGGAGCCATGATCATCGTATTGTTGGGAGGACCTGGATCGGGTAAGGGAACGCAGGCCAAGAAACTCACAGAAAAGCTTGGCATCCCGCAGATTTCAACAGGCGACATTTTCAGGGCTGCCCTGAAAGAAGCCACTCCTATGGGGCTGAAGGCCAAGACGTATATGGATAAAGGCGAACTCGTGCCTGATGACGTTGTCATAGGAGTTGTTGAGGAACGTCTTGGAAAGCCGGACCTCGCAAAGGGCTATATGCTGGATGGCTTCCCTCGAACCCTGCCGCAAGCCCAGGCGCTAGACGCCATGTTGAAAAAACAAGGCAAGGCCATCGACCACGCCATACTCGTGGACGTGCCAGACGAGGAATTAGTGGCTCGGCTTTCCGGAAGGCGGACGTGCAGAAACTCGGCATGCGGAGCCATGTTTCATGTGATGTTTAATCCCCCCAAGCAGTCAGGCGTCTGCGACGTCTGCGGCGGAGAGTTGTACCAGCGGGATGACGACAAAGAGGAGGTCATCCGGGAACGGCTGGCAGTGTACAATAAACAAACAGCTCCTTTGATAGAGTTTTACGAAAAGCAGGGCCTTTTGCGCCGCGTCAAAGGAGTCGGCCCCATCGATGAAATCTTTGCATCCATCGAAAAAGTCCTTGGGTGAGATGTTTTCAGTGTGGGGAGCGAGGAGGCGCCCATGAAAGTCCGGGCATCAGTAAGGAAAATTTGCGACAAGTGTAAGATCATCAAGCGAAAAGGCATTGTACGGGTCATTTGTGAAAACCCCAAGCACAAACAACGTCAGGGATAAGCTCTGACGGGCAAGCTGTTTTTTCGCCAGGAGGAAAATCGTGGCGCGTATTGCAGGAATTGACCTTCCAAAAAACAAGCGCATGGAGATAGCGCTGACCTATATCTACGGCATTGGAAGGACGACGGCGAAGAAGATAATGAATGAGATCGGTCTGGATCCTGGGATGAATTCGGACCAGCTCACGGAAATGGATGTGGCCAAGATTCGTGAGGTGATCGATCACTCGTATAAAGTGGAAGGTGATCTAAGGCGCGATGTGAACATGAACATCAAGCGACTCATGGATCTCGGCTGCTACAGAGGACTCAGGCATCGCCGGGGGCTTCCTGTGCGCGGACAGCGAACCCACACCAATGCACGCACGCGCAAGGGCCCAAGGAAAATGCAGATAGGCAAGCGTAAATGATCAACCAGTCCATAGCCGACACGCGTGCGCGAGGCTTCGGCGCGACGGTCACGATTGTTCCAGGAAGGGCTCGATCATATTTTTCAGGGAGAAGTGAATGCCAAGGCGGCGAGTAGTTCGTAAGAAGAAAGAAAAGCGTATCATACCCAAAGGGGTAGCTCATATTCAATCGACGTTCAACAACACCATCGTGACGATCACCGACATGGAAGGGAACGTCGTATCATGGTCATCAGCAGGTACGCAAGGATTCAAAGGATCGCGGAAATCAACCCCGTTTGCGGCGCAACTGGCGGCTGAAGATGCAGCCCGCAAAGCCATGGAGCAGGGCATGAGGAGCGTCGAAGTCCTCATCAAGGGGCCGGGGGCCGGTAGAGAAGCCGCGCTCCGTTCTCTCCAAGCTGCTGGATTCCAAATAACCCTGATCAAGGACGTGACCCCCGTGCCGCACAATGGTTGCCGTCCGCCGAAACGGAGAAGAGTCTAGCCTGCACAGGCCGTACAAAAAACTTTTTGTCTTCTAGAAAAAGGAGAGAAGCTTGGCGCGATATAGAGAATCCGTATGCAGGTTTTGCCGAAGAGAGACGACAAAGCTGTTTCTGAAGGGAGATAGATGCTACACCGACAAATGTTCGGTGGAGAGGCGAAACTACCCTCCCGGCCAGCATGGTCAAAGCCGGTCAAAATACACCGATTATGGTGTGCAGCTTCGAGAGAAACAGAAGGTCAGGCGCATGTATGGCGTGTTGGAAAAGCAGTTTCGAAACTACGTACACCTGGCTGAGCAACGAAGAGGAGTAACTGGCGAGAACTTGCTGCAACTTTTGGAATCACGCCTGGATAACATGGTGTATCGCATGGGTTTTGCGTCGTCTCGCAATGAAGCGCGGCAACTGGTCAATCACGGGCACTTTCTCGTGAACGGAAGAAAAGTTGATATTCCTTCTTTCCGAACAAAGCCCGGTATGGTCATCGAAGTTGCGGAAAAGAGCAAGAAGGTCGGCTCTATTGAAGACTCCCTGAAGACGGTGAGTAGAAGGGGCATCCCTGAATGGTTGGAGGTGGATGTCAACAACTTTAGAGGGGTCGTCAAGGCCTTGCCCACTCGGGATCAACTTCCACCGACCATAAGGGAACAGTTGATTGTCGAATTTTATTCCAAATAGGCCCAATTTCTTTTCCAACCCAACGGTCGAGGTTCTCTAAACATGCCGCAATGGCAAGAAGGAATTGGCGGCGAGTGTATCATAAAAAAACGCGCTTTCCTCTGAACACGTCAGGGGAGAGAAACGCGCCAGGAATGCGCTGAAAGCAATGAGGGAAGCCATGAGCGATACAGGGCACACCCTGATGTCAAGAAATTGGATGGAGCTTCAGAGACCGAATCGTATGGAGGTCGAAGAGGCCACGCATACTCCATTCTACGGCAAATTTGTCTGTGCGCCTCTTGAGAGAGGTTTTGGCATAACACTGGGGAACGCGTTAAGACGAGTTCTCCTGTCGTCGCTCCAGGGAGCGGCCTTTACAAAAGTCAAAATAGAAGGGGTGCTCCATGAGTTCTCCACCATCCCGGGCGTCAAGGAAGATGTGACGGACCTTATCCTGAACCTGAAGAAGGTGAACTTGAGGCTTCGGACGGCAAATCCGAAGACGTTGCGCCTGGAAGCGGTGGGCGAGGGCGAAGTTCGCGCCGCTGACATCATCACCGATGAGACTGTGGAGATTATTAATCCTGAACAACTTCTCGCGACGTTGTCCAAAGAAGGCCGACTGTCCATGACAATGACGGCGGCATGGGGAAAGGGATACGTCCCCGCTGAATTCAACAAATCCGAAGACGACCCCATAGGCACGTTGGCTCTGGATTCTGTTTTCTCGCCTATCAGAAAAGTCAGCTACAAGATCACGAACGCCCGCGTTGGAAGACGCACCGATTACGACAAGCTCACCATGGAAATTTGGACCAACGGCGCCGTGTATCCTGAAGATGCGCTTTCTCACGCGGCAAAGATCCTCCGGGAACAGTTTCTTGTGTTCCAGAACTTTGATGACATGGACAGAGCCGCAGAGGAAGAAAAGACATACAAAGAGCCTGAAATAAACGAAAACCTTTATCGCAGCGTCGCGGAACTGGAACTAAGCGTCCGTTCGGCAAATTGTCTGAAGAATGCCGATATTAAATTCATCGGGGAGCTCGTTCAGAAAACCGAATCCGAAATGCTCAAAACGAAAAATTTTGGGCGCAAATCTCTGAATGAGATTAAAGAAATCCTGGCCGATATGGACCTGCACCTCGGCATGACAATTCCAGACTTTCCTTCCCGAGCAGAACTTGAAAGAAGGAAGCAGGAGAGCGAAAACTTCCCGAATGAGTGATTGGAGGACAAGATAATGCGTCATCGAAGAGCGCGCCAAAAATTAGGTATGAGGACTTCGCATCGGGAAGCCATGCTAAGAAATATGGTCACGTCTGTATTAGATCATGAACAAATCGTCACCACAGACGCACGAGCTAAGGCGGTGAGGAGCCTCGTCGATCGTATGATCACCCTCGGGAAGCGAGGCGATCTCCATGCCCGCAGACAAGCTCTCAGCTTTGTAAGATCGGAAACAGTCACTGCCAAGCTTTTCGACCAGATAGCGCCGCGCTTTGCCCAGAGAGAAGGCGGGTACTGCCGAGTCATCAAAAAGGGATTTCGGCACGGAGACAGCGCCCCCATGTCCGTGGTGGAACTGATCGACAAAACCCCGTCAGCCAAAACGGAAAAAGGCGCTGCAAAAGGGAAAATTGGGAGCCTCAAGGATAAGTTACTCGGCGGTCTCAAAGGAGAAAGCGCGGAGAAAAAAGAATAATCCGCAGTCTTTTTAGATTTTTTTCGACGTTTATACCAGCGCTCGAAATTTCTCTCAGAATCGGGCGCGAGTTGCGCGGGACGGCATGACGGACCAAGTAGGCGTCCTGGCGGACTTCCCAAAGCGGTTCGCGAAAGGAGAGGCCAATTTCATATACTGGTTCCCGAAAATAAACGTGAATTCCACAGTGGCTAGACTCATTGATTTCTACGAGCTGAGATTGCCACGTCGCCTTCGGCTCCTCGCAATGACAATGATTTCTTGCGTGTCATTGCGAGCGAAGCGAAGCAATCTCGTGATAAGTTGCGAGAACGACTATAAGGACTTGACTCGTTGATTCATACGAGCTGAGATTGCCACGTCGCCTTCGGCTCCTCGCAATGACAATGATTTCTTGCGTGTCATTGCGAGCGAAGCGAAGCAATCTCGTGTTAAATTTTGACAACGACTATATCGATCGCCCCCCTCGCCGTGCTCAAGTTGCCGCGTTGCGCTCGATCCCACAGCCAAGACATTCCTTATAGATTTTCTTGCGCGCGGGCATGACGCGGACAGACGCGTGTCAAAGCTGCGGCATGGAGAAAAAGATTTGGCGAGCAACGACTCCCCGCAATGATTTCTATAGAGAATCTCTGCTTCTCCTATTCAGACGGCGAACCCAACATATTTCACCAGTTAAATCTCATATTAGGGGACGTCCCGCGTACGTGCATCTTAGGGGCAGAGGGCGCGGGAAAATCGACTTTGGCAAAGCTACTCAAGGGACTCCTCACTCCTCAGGCGGGACGCATCGCCGACGGAGACGGCAATGCCCTTGCGACCAGCGCAATAGGGTATGTCGCCGCTGATCCTGACGACAACCTCGTAGGCATCACCGTGGACGACGACATCATCTTTGGGCTGGAAAATCTCGGGTTGTCGGCCACGGAAGTCCGTCAACGGCTCGCCTCAGCCATCCAGTGGACTGGCTTGAATGGCATGGAAAAAAGACTCATCCAATCCTTGTCAGGAGGGGAGAAGCAGAAAGTGGCGCTTGCATCTATGATGGCCCTTGGCGCGCGAGTGCTGGTCTGCGACGAGGCAGCCACCATGTTGGATCCCCCAGCCCGAATCATGCTCTCGGAGTGTCTCCGTTCCTTGAACACACAACATGGCGCAATTGTTATCGAAATGACAAGCCTTTTGCCGGACGCCCTCGACGCAGACAAAATCGTCCTTCTCGAAAGAGGCAACATATGCTTTCAAGGAACTCCCGCAGATTTTCTGGCGCATCCATGCGGTCAGCAATGGTTGGGCGCAAGCAGGGGAGTGCTTGGCCTCTTGAGAGAACTCGATCAATGCGGCGTGGATGGAGCGATCGAGCGCGGGCATCTGAGAAACGCGCGGTCATTTATACAAAGTCTTTTGAATGGTTAATGCGTAAATATATAAACAAGTTGAGATTCAATTGATTATAGTATATATATACTGATGTAAGTTACTCCTCCATGGCCTGGAGCCCGGCTTGGATCCTGAGAGACAACAAAATCCCCCACGCTCCCCTTTTGTCCTGAGGTGTTGGGAGTTCACCAAAGTGATATTGGCAGTCATCGCCATCGCGGCAATCGGCGTGGTCGCTGCTGCGGGCGCCTTGAATCAGAAGCAACTTCTGGAGGAAAAAAAGCACGCCTTGGAAAAAGAGAACGAACGGCTGAAACAAGACATCAAGATGCTCGAGCGGGAGATCACGTCCTTGAGAGACAACCCTCGGGCGGTGGAAAAGGCGGCAGAGAGCAAGCTCGGTATGGCGAGGCCTGACGACACGGTGTATGTATTTGAGTCCAATTTGGTCAGTAAAGATTCTCATAAGATCAAACGACAGGCCGCTTCTGGAAAGGCAAAGACTCCGTAAACCATACGTCCTGTGTGAAGGCGTGTCCCAGCCGCGCACGTAGGGTGAGATGAAAAAGTAATGGCGCATCCAAGAGTCCTCGGTCTTGACATTGGCACGCGGGTGATCAAATTGGTGGAAGTCCAACAAACCCGCAAACAACTTCAGCTCTCTTATGTCGGTTGCTGCCCTTTGCCGGATGGCGTCATCGTTGAAAAGGAAATACGGCAACCCGAGGAGCTCGCCGAAGCCATCGCCAGCATTTATCAAAATTCCAAGAGCAAAACGACAAACGTGTGTCTGGCGGTTGCAGGCAAGTCTGTAATTACAAAACAGATCACCTTGAATTCCATGACCGATCAAGAACTCGAAAAAGTGATAATGGTTGAGGCTGAGCCTTATATTCCCTTTCCCATGGAAGACGTGAATCTTGATTTTGTGATCCTGGGCGACAGTCCTGATAGGCCCGGCCTCATGGACGTGCTCTTGGTTGCAGTAAAAAAGGATTTCCTGACGCAATACCTGGACATAGTGACGTCCCTCAATTTGGCGCCTGTGGTGGTTGACATGGATTGCTACGCCCTGGAGGTCATGTTCGATTATTGCTACCCGGACGTTGAAGATGAGACGGTGGCGCTGATCAATGTGGGGGCTTCTCTTACAAATATAAATATCC
>Ga0272446_1001937_pt1 | contig 29281 bp, 27 predicted proteins | sample YNPCB0061_FD_194587 | JGI IMG/M metagenome (GOLD analysis project Ga0272446, IMG submission 194587) | Hot spring microbial mat communities from Yellowstone National Park, WY, United States - YNP-CB-006-1 | ecosystem: Environmental > Aquatic > Thermal springs > Hot (42-90C) > Sediment | place...
ATTGCGGGCTTGCTCCAGGCGCTCCAAGCCCCGGACTGGGAGGTTCGTCGGAGCGCGGCTGCGGCGTTAGGGGAGGTGGGGAGTGATGCGGCGATTGCGGGCTTGCTCCAGGCGCTCCAAGCCCCGGACTGGGAGGTTCGTTGGAGCGCGGCTGCGGCGTTAGGGCAGGTGGGGAGTGATGCGGCGATTGCGGGCTTGCTCCAGGCGCTCCAAGCCCCGGACTGGGAGGTTCGTTGGAGCGCGGCTGCGGCGTTAGGGCAGGTGGGGAGTGCGGCCCTAATCACCGATTTGTGGCAGTTGCATCGGCGCCAACCTGATCCCTACCTGAAGGATGCGATTTCCGCTCTCCAGGATCGTTGCCAGTTCTACAATTATGAAATCTGGCAAGCCCATCTGGCAGCGCACAAAGGCGATCGCCCCGCCAGCAAAACTAGCGATCGCTCCTCCCCCACAATTTACAATATTGATCAAGTCGGTATCCTCAACACAGGCCACGTCAGTATCCACGGCGATCAAATTGGAGGGCAAAGCGCATGATTCAAAATCCAGCCCATCAACAACTAGTGCTCGATACCCTTTGCACCAACCTGCAAGACCCCATCCCTGCCATTCGCGCCAAAGCCGCTCAAGCCCTCGGTCAAATCGGTAGCGAACAGGCACTGACCGCATTGCTCCAACGGCTGGAAGATCTAGATACTGGTGTGCGTTGGCGGGCAGCAGAGGCATTAGGACGGCTCGGCAGCGAACAAGCAATCCCTGCGTTGCTGCAACTTCTAGAGGATGCCGACTCTGATGTGCGGAGCAGTGCCGCAGAGGCGTTAGGCAACATCGGCAGCGAACTGGCGATTCCCGCATTGCTGCGACTTCTAGAGGATGCCGACTCTGATGTGCGGAGCAGTGCCGCAGAGGCGTTAGGCAACATCGGCAGCGAACAAGCGATTCCAGGCTTGCTTAGTCTTTTGGCTGACACTGACGCAACCGTTCGACAAACGACTGCGATCGCCCTCGGCAACATTCCTACTTCAACGGTTCTCCCGCCGCTGCTTGAAACCCTGCAACAGACCAATCCTATCCTGCGCCAAACCGCCGCGATCGCCCTCGGACAAATCAATCAAGAGTCTGCCATTCCGGCCCTGCTTCAATTGCTGAAAGACCCTGAAACTGAAGTCCGTGAAAGTGCGATCGAAGCATTAGGCAAAATGGGAAGCGCGATCGATCTGTCTGTTGCGTAGGGTGAAGAGGTGTGACCCTAGAGAACCGTCAAATCATCATCGAAACCCTCTGCACCCTACTTATAGAGACAACAGACAGCACTATTCGCATTCGTGCCGCACAAGCTTTAGGTCAATTAGGAGCAGAAACAAGCATCCCATTGCTCTGCCAACTTGCGCTTCAAGATCCTGACATCAATCTTCGCCTCGCGATCATGGACGCTTTAGTTATCATTGCTCAATCTCAATCGTTTCAGCCTATGTCTGAACAACCTAAGAACCAACCCGTCTTCAATATCAGTCAAGTTGGTAACATTAACACCGGAGATGTCACCATCGCAGGCGATCAAATTGGTGTTCAGCATAATTATGCTCCAGAAGCCAATATCGAAGCGCCCCAACAGCTTACTCAACTCCTCACTAAACTGCGGCGCAAATACCCCAACAAAACGGACGCAGAAATCTTTGACATTCTGATCAACGGCTTTGCCACCATGCCCCAGAACAATCCTCAAAACTGGCAACGCTGGCAAGATATTTTCAGCATCATGTTCGCAGGAGGAGTCGAAGCCACCAAAGTCTTAGTCCCGATCGCAGGCATCCCAATCGAAGTCCTCAAGCGGCTTTATGAGATTTACGATCGCAATCAAAAACAACTGCCAGGAGCCTAGAAGCGACAAAGCAAGTATGCCAAAGGCGATCTCCTTGCTTGAAAGGGTCTTAGCGAAATCGCCTTTCTCGAAGGGGTCAGCGAAGATGGGAAATAACCATCATTGAACTCAGTGGACTCAAAACCATGCAAATCACGATCGACCTGCCTGATAACCTTGTTCTCGCAGCATCAGACCTGCGCCGAGAACTGGCGATTCTCCTTTGGAGAGGCTGTGCCAATGCGCTCTTTCAGTAAAACATCCTGCTGATTGAGCAAGCGGCTCAAGTCCTTGCAATGGATGTAGACGATTTCTATCAGATTCTTGTTGATCGACGGTATTCTCACTCCCCCAGGCGACCCTGACTCCGATCCAAAGGAACTCATCCTGGCCCATTTACGGATCTCCCTACAACAAGTCAAAGAAGGCAACTTGAAGCTTATCTCTGAACTCTGGGATGGCATGGATGACTGACGCTCCCTCTATCCAAATCTTAGTTACCCCCGCTTTTCAAGGACAACTTCACAAGTTAGCCAAACAGTATCGTAATCAAACTCACACATCTAACGTCGCACTACTCAACAATCCACATCGACTCCCCCGCGATCGCACTATCGCAGCCGACCTGCAACCCCTGATCGAGAACTGGCACCTGACTGGCGATCGCATCCCTGGCTTTGCTAATTAGGTGGTCTACAAAGTCCGCATCCGAAACAACACTTTGTCATCTGCGGATGCTATCCTAAGCACCGCCTCGCCCATTACTTTCAGCCCCCCCGATTCCCCTATGCCGCTCATCACCGTGCGTCCAGAAGGACTTTACTGCGAACTGGGTGACTTTTTTATTGACCCGTGGCGAGCCGTCGATACGGCCCTGATTACCCACGCCCACGCCGATCATGCCCGTTCTGGTTCCCATCGTTATGTTGCGACTCATATCTCTGAAGGCATTCTCAAAAAGCGACTGGGTAGCCAGATCCAGCTTCAGGGGGTGGAGTACGGCGCACCGCTCAAATTTGGTAATACCTGGGTATCTTTCCATGCCGCTGGGCATGTGCTTGGTTCGGCCCAGATTCGAGTCGAATACAAAGATGAGGTTTGGGTAGTGTCAGGCGACTACAAGCGATGCGCTGACCCCTCCTGCGCTCCCTTTGAAGTAGTCCCATGCCACACCTTTATTACAGAGGCAACCTTTGGCTTACCAATTTACACCTGGCAACCTGGGGCCACTACGGTTAAACAGATTTATGACTGGTGGCAGAGCGATCGCGATCGCCCCTCCCTCCTGTTTTGCTATGCCTTTGGCAAAGCCCAACGGATTTTGGCCGAGTTGACTCAGTTCACCGACCAGCCTGTCTATCTCCATGGGGCCATTCACGGTTTAACCGAAATCTATCGTATGGCCGGGGTGAACATGCTTCCAACGCTGTCTACTGCAGACAAGCCCCACAGCCAAAAATTTAAGGGCGATCTGATTTTGGCCCCACCCTCGGCTCACCGCTCCAGTTGGATGAAGCGCTTCTCTCAACCGCAGACCGCCTTTGCCTCAGGTTGGATGGCCGTGCGGGGAGCGCGGCGGCGACGTGGCTACGAGCGAGGGTTTGTGCTCTCCGACCATGCAGATTGGCAAGGGTTAGTGCAAACGGTATGTCAAACTGGGGCAACCCAAATCTATGTGACCCATGGCCAGTCGGAAACCTTGGCCCGTTATCTCACAGAACAACACGGCTTAGAGGCCATGCCCTTAAAAACCTTGTTTGAAGGAGAAGGAGATATTGAGTAAGTCAACAGTGATTCGCCTGATATGACTTCCTATTGGGGTTATGGTGGTAAGAAAACCAGCTTTGAAGTACTTGAGTACCCTGCACCAGAGTCTTTCAAATTCCAGACGAGAGCCATGTTAGTCGGAAAAAGACAACCTCGATTACCCAGGACAATGCAAATCCCTGCATCGCCAGGCATTCCACTCAAGTTGCGCATTGACCGCTTTCTGCATGCGTCAAGCACAGAGTTTGCCCTGGTGTTGCTAATTTTGCTGTCGGTGGTGGTGGTAGCAGAGTTAATGCTGGGTCAAGAGAGCCTACTGCGGTGGCCGCTAGAACTGGCAGAAAATTTGATTACGGTGATTTTTGCAGTTGAGCTATCCCTCCGCTATTTCACAGCTCGCAAAAAACGTCGGTTTTTTCGCCACTACTGGCTAGATATTTTGGCCGTGGTGCCGTTTTTCTATTTGCATCGGCTGCTGCGGTTGCTGCGGTTATTGCGGTTGCTGCGATTAGGGGTGCTGCTTAACCGGAATTTGAATCGAGTTTCCTCGACATTTGCGGCTAGTTTGAGCGCGCAATTAGGATTGTTTATTTTTATTGGGTTAATTATTTTATCGGGGGCGATCGCTATCCATCTGCTCGAGGGTCACGATAATGAAGACTTCACTTCCTTCAAAACGGCCCTTTGGTGGAGTTTCTTTACCCTGGTCGCGGCTGAACCGATTGGCGGCGAACCCAATACGGATGCGGGTAAATTGGTTACCCTAATTGTGATGCTGGGTGGCCTGACAATGTTTGCGGTCTTTACAGGGCTGGTTTCGGCAGTGATGGTACGGCAGCTCAAAACAGCCATGGAGGTTACTTATTTGGAACTGGATGAACTGCGCAACCATATTGTGATCTGCGGCTGGAACCGCAGTGCCCACCTATTGATTGAAGAACTCCAGGCCGATACCCAAATCAAACATTGTCCAATTGTGATTGTGGCAGAAATGGAGGAACCCCCCGCTTATCAGATGCGGCAGGTGGATCGTTCCCAGTTGTTTTACTATCAGGGCGATTACACCATGATTGATGTGTTAGAAAGTGTGGGAATTTACTACGCTGGTCGTGCCATCTTGCTGGCAGACTCAACCCACCCGCGCAGCGATCAGGATCGGGATGCCCGCACGGTGCTGGCTGCGCTCACAATTGAAAAGTTGAACCCAGAAATCTACACCTGTGCCCAACTGCTCGATCGCAAAAATGATGTGCAGTTGCGTTCTGCTGGGGTTGAGGATGTGATTGTGGCCGATGAACTTGCCAGTCACTTGATTGCTACTTCTGCCCGTAACTTGGGAGCAGTGAATGTTTTGTCAGAGTTGTTGACCGTTCAGGTGGGGAACCAGTTCTACCAGGTTAACCTGCCAGAGTCTTGGGCGGGGTTCACCTTTTGGCACGCCACACAAAAACTAAAAGATGAATACGATGCCATTTTGGTGGCGATTGATCGACGGGTGAATGAGCATCGGGAAACGCTGGTTAACCCAGATAAGAATATTTTGCTGCAATCGGGCGATCGCCTCGTCTTAATTGCTCGTGCCTTTCCACTCTTACGGTAGGCTTTTGTTTGCCATGAAACGCTTTGCCCAACTGTTTCAACAGGTGGATGCAACCACATCCACCAATGCCAAGGTGCAGGCCCTGGCCAACTACTTTCAAACCGAGCAACCACGCAATTTGGTCTGGGCACTTTACCTCTTACTGGGCAAAACGCGCCGCCGCTTGGTGACTGCCCACACCTTGCGCAAGGTGTTTTTGCAAGTGTCTGCCATGCCAGAGTGGCTATTTACTGACTGCTATGCGCAGGTGGGCGACTCTGCTGAAACCATTGCCCTGTTGCTGCGAGATACCCCTTTGCGCCAAGGTCAGCCCGTGGCCGATAACCTCAACCTACCGCTGCACGAGTGGATGGAGCGAGTCATTCCCCAGGTAAAAGATCTGGAAACCGAAGCTGATCTGACGGCTTGTATCACTTCCTGGTGGGTCGCCCTGGATAATTTTGAAGTCTTTGTCTTAAATAAGCTACTAACGGGAGCCTTTCGGATTGGGGTTTCTGAAAAACTGGTGATTAAGGGATTGGCGGCAGCTACGGGTATCTCAGAAGCAGTACTGGCCCATCGTCTCATGGGGGATTTTGCACCCACGCTGGACTTTTATCAACAACTGCTCAGCCCAGAGGCAACCGAGCGATCGCCCAGTCAGCCCTATCCCTTTTTTCTTGCCTCACCGCTAGAAGTCAATCGCTTTCAAACCGAAGATTTGAGCCAGTGGCAGGCAGAATGGAAGTGGGATGGCATCCGTGCCCAACTAATCCATCGCAACGGCGAATGCTTTATCTGGTCACGGGGAGAAGACTTAATCACCCATCTGTTTCCAGAATTTAAGCCATTTCTGGAGAGTTTGCCCAGTGGAGTCGTGTTGGATGGCGAAATTCTCTGCTGGCAGGGCGATCGTCCGATGAATTTTAACCATTTGCAGAAACGCCTGGGGCGTAAACGAGTGAGCCAAAAGATAATTGCAGAAAATCCGGTTTGCCTGATTGCCTATGACTTGCTGGAGTGGCAGGGAAAAGACTGGCGCAACTATCCCCTCTGCGATCGCCGTCAACAACTCCTAGAACTCTTGGAATCTTTTCCTTCTCCTTTGGCACGGGTATCTCAAACCCTGGAATTTTCCAGCCTGGCAGATTTAGAACAATTGCGCGCAGCCGCACGACAGCAAGGAGCCGAAGGACTCATGCTAAAAGCCCGTCACAGCCCCTATCTGGTCGGGCGAAAACGGGGCTACTGGTGGAAATATAAGCTGGAGCCAATGTCTCTGGATGCAGTGCTGATCTACGCCCAGGCCGGCAGTGGCAAGCGAGCCAACCTCTTCACCGATTACACCTTTGCCCTCTGGCAAGGGCAAGAACTCTTCCCCTTTGCCAAAGCCTATTCAGGGCTGGATAATCAGGAAATTAATGAGCTAGATAAATGGATCCGGAAGCATACTCTGGAAAAGTTTGGCCCAGTTCGATCCGTTGAGCCAAGCCAGGTCTTTGAGATTGGGTTTGAGGGGATCACCGAATCCAATCGCCATAAATCTGGAATTTCAGTGCGTTTTCCTCGCATTTTGCGCTGGCGCAAAGATAAGCCCGCTGCCGAAGCCGACACTCTAGCAGCGGCCATTGACCTGCTGAAGCTGATGGATGGAAGCACGAACAAACTCGGATAAACTCCGTTTAATGTGAATCAAGGTAGAAGTCCAGTTCTGCAAAGGGTTCTGATTCCACTTTGACAAGTGCCCATCCAGCGCCACCTTTGCTACTGGCCACTGGTCATAGTAGATGCAGTTACAGTTGATTTATAGGGGCATCCGTCTTTCACAATCAAGTTAAGTGCACTGCGCTTCTCAACAAAACTTCTCATCCGTCGAGTTTGCTCAAGCGAAACCGTTTGCTGGTCATCCCAATCTTAAGGGAGCTATTGCATCTAACAAGGCGAAAGATCCGTAATTTTTCTGGCTAGATTTCGCCTTATCTGGGGGCACCCTTTTCCTAGAAGGAACGTTATACTGCTGTATGGTTCACTCTAACCATGTCCGCATCACCTTTTAACTCCATTCTCAGGCCTACCGTCGGATTTTATTCAGGAAAGCAGCCGATCCTTAGCGTAGGTAGAGATAGATATTTCAATCCTCATCTTGATGAGGCAGAGGTATTATGAAACATTACCCTAACACTCCTTCCGCTTCAGACAGTGGGCAGTTTGTATGGGTTTCGAGTGAAATTAACTTCACTCCTGTCACTGCATCTCCTGTTCAGCCTGCTCAACGACGCTTCGCTCCCCTTCAACCTCTACGCCAGTGGCTAGACGGGCTAGTCATTGACGATCAGGAGTTGGCTCATTTGATTTGTCGTATGATTCCAGCTCAATGTCCCTTCGAGCGTCGCTTTACCCTCTGGGGGCGTACGATTCTCTACATCCCTCCGCTCTGTAAGCTCAATCCCCTTTATGATCAGTTTGTGGGCTTGCGCTTCCGGGCGCTCTGTTATCTGGCAGATGTCTGTGGTGAAGATGTCACTGCCTATTGCTAGGGTTGGGCCTGCCCAAAGCTAGCAGTCGTATCTAGTCGCGCCCCTCCCTGCTCTTTGCTACCTCTCTCAATGAAGTTGACTACCCGTGGGCATTACAGCGTCAAGGCGCTGCTCGATCTAGCTCTACAACCAGGTTACGGGCCGGCTTCGGTGCGGGCGATCGCCCAACGCCAGGATCTCCCAGCCCCCTATCTGGAAAAGTTGCTGATTGAGATGCGCCGGGCCGGATTAGTACAATCCATCCGGGGAGTGCAAGGGGGATACCAATTGGCCTATCCCCCTGCTCGCATTTCCTTGGGCCAAATTCTAGAGGCTGTAGGGGAGAGTGTTGATCCCCTCCCTCGGCATCAGCCCAATGACGATCAAGCAGAAGATTGGGTCACGTTTACCCTATGGAACCGGCTGCACCAAAAATTGCTGGAGGCGCTCTACAGCATCTCCCTGGAAGACCTATACTACGATGCCCGTAGCTGGCAGGCTTCCCAAGGAGAGGCTCCTAGCTTTGTAGTCTGAAGGTTGCGATCGGCGATTAGCAGTTGGCAGCCAGCTTTGCAGAGGTTTCTAGTAAACAGTCTCTGCTAGCTTCCTTTCTCCCCTCATGAACAACGACGATCAGCCAGTCGTGACCTTTGACAACGCCTAGGGTGCTATCTTAAAGGGCCGACTCTTGCCTGGAAATCGCCCTAGGGAGTTGCAGGTAAGACATTCTACAGACGGGCTACGCCAACGCCACTATCTGCCCCAGGCTTTGAGTCACTGGGCAAAATCGGGACTGTATAGCGACGCTCTATTTCTCACAGCGACCGTGAGTCAGAAAGCCTGACCAACATCGACGTTTGCGCATTTAGTTTTGTCCTAAGCTTTCTAACCAAAGCTATATTTCTGCACTCTCTTGGGTTTCATTGTCAGCCTTTGATCCCGGTGTTAGCGATACCTCGAATAAATTGGCGTTGACCCAGCAAAAACACCACAATTACGGGCACAGTGGTAATCGCAACCGCCGCCATCAGCACAGACCAGTCGTTTGTGAATTGCTCTTGCAATTCGGCCAGAGCTAGCTGCACAGTGCGCAATTCTGGGCGAGTTGTAAATACAAGGGGCTTAAACAGGTCATTCCACTCGCCGACAAAGGTGAACAAAGCAACGGTTACAATGGCTGGCCGGGCTAGAGGTAGCAACACCCATCCTAAAATTTGGAGGCGATTGGCTCCATCGAGCATAGCGGCCTCTTCCAACTCGCCTGGAATGGTCAGGAAGTATTGCCGCATCAAAAAGATGCTGAACCCACTGGCAACTGTGGGTAAAATTAATGCCCCATAGGTATTGATCAGGCCAGCGGCTGTTAACAGCAGAAAGATCGGAATCACCAACAGTTGAAAGGGGATCACCAGGGTGGCTAACACCAGCAGTAAAACGATGTTTCTACCATCAAAGTGAAGTCGTGCCAGAGCATACCCGGCCAGAGTAGAGGTAAAGATTTGACCTGCCGCAACACCTAAAGCCACGAATAGTGAATTGGCAAAAGCTAGTAAAAAATCGCCCTGTCTCCAAGCCTGCTGAAAGTTTGCTATGCCCCAATGGGGAACACCAGGATCAAGGGACTCCCCGGTGACTAAGCAGGCGGTTGCCACAACGATAACGAGGGGCAAGAGTGTTAACACTGCGCCCAGAATCATCATGAGATTAGCAAATAGTTGCCATAGAGTCTGGGCAATCGCTTGTCGAGGGAAGGAGAGATTCTCTTGGGACATTGGTGATTTGCATCAGTTAAAGGCTAAAGTGATACAAGTGCAGGTTGAGATGATCTGTAACACTCAACCTTAATGTATTGTCATATTGTCCTAATGCCGAGAAATCGGCTGCATTTTTGAGGAGATGAGTGCCCTATGCCGCAGCTTGAGGCGAGTATAGCAATCGATTTTCACTGTGAGACTTACAAAGATGCTTACAGTCGGATTAATGCCATTGTGATTGAAGGCGAGCAAGAAGCCACAGAAAACTACCAGAAGCTAGCGGAACTGCTGCCGGATAACGCTGCCCAACTGCTCAGCCTCGCCAAAATGGAAAATCGCCACCGTAAGGGCTTTGAAGCCTGTGGTCGAAATCTGAGCGTAACCCCCGATATGGAGTTTGCCCGCGAATTTTTTGCCCAATTACATGGCAACTTTCAGCGAGCCGCTGCCGCAGGCAAAGTCGTTACCTGCCTGTTGATCCAATCTTTAATCATTGAGTGTTTTGCGATCGCAGCCTATAACATCTACATTCCTGTAGCGGATGATTTTGCCCGCAAGATTACCGAGGGTGTGGTTAAAGATGAGTATAGCCATCTCAACTTTGGTGAAGAATGGCTGAAAGCGAATTTTACCGATGCTAAGGCGGAGTTAGAGGAAGCCAACCGGGAAAATCTACCTCTGGTCTGGCAAATGCTGAATCAAGTTGAGGCAGATGCCCGAGTTCTGGGTATGGAAAAGGAAGCTCTGGTGGAAGACTTTATGATTCAGTACGGAGAAGCCCTGGAAAACATCGGATTCACGACTCGAGAAATCATGCGGATGTCGGCGATGGGCCTGGCTGCCGCTTAACCGGGAGAGTAGGTATGCAGGTAAATCATTCCTGGTCGGTATGCCTCTAGGGTGCGACTTCAGGGCGACTTTTTAGTTTTGATGTGTTAACGATCTTTTGTTTGGTGTTGGCGCGATCGCCAACAAGTTGAGCGACGCGATGCCACACTCCACAGTCAAAAGCCCGCTGTCTTTAGCGGCTGCTTAGAAGCGGAAAGGGCGTATCGCCTCTAGAACGTTCTGACTCAAGCATTTGCAGCAATCCAGTAGCTTTGACTCCCGAGCTTGGCCGCGAGCCTACCAGCGCGATCGCTTGGCTCTATTTACGTCCCAATATCTACTGGGTTCAACGATTGCCTTTATAAGTATATAAGTACTTCTAAACGAGTCTTATTGCGTTTCCGATGTAGACTGGTAGCCTCAAACACCATTCTTGGGTACGCTAGTGACGTTTGCTCATTAGTGACACCTTAAAACTCGCTTCAAGATAATTGGAACCATTCATGTTTGGTTTAATCGGTCACCTTACTAGCTTAGAACATGCCCAGGCCGTCGCCAGAGATTTGGGCTATCCAGAATACGCTGATCAGGGGCTTGATTTTTGGTGTAGTGCCCCGCCACAGATTGTCGATGAAATTAAGGTTACGAGCATCACTGGGCAAGTGATTGAGGGACGGTATGTAGAGTCTTGTTTCTTGCCAGAAATGCTGGCCAGTCGGCGGATTAAAGCGGCTACTCGCAAAATTGTAAATGCCATGGCTCATGCCCAGAAGCATGGCATCAATATCACAGCCCTTGGGGGTTTTTCTTCCATCATCTTTGAGAACTTTAACCTGGAAAGCGTGAGTCATGTCCGCAACGTCATGCTTGACTTTAAACGGTTCACCACTGGCAATACCCACACCGCCTATATTATTGCGCGGCAGATTGAACAAGCGGCCCCACAGTTAGGGATTAATTTATCCCAGGCGACTGTAGCCGTCTGTGGAGCAACAGGCGATATTGGCAGTGCTGTTTGTCGCTGGCTCAATCAACGGACCGATGTGCAAGAGTTATTGCTGGTGGCCCGCAATCAGGAACGACTGGAAGCCCTCCAGGATGAACTAGGGCGCGGTAAAATTCTGGCTCTAGATGAGGCCATGCCCCAAGCCGATATCATCGTCTGGGTAGCCAGTATGCCAAAAGGAATGGAAATTGATCCCAACGTCTTGAGACAGCCCTGTCTACTCATTGACGGGGGCTATCCCAAAAATCTGGGGACAAAGATTCAACAGGAGGGAGTCACTGTCTTAAATGGGGGAATTGTGGAGCATTCCCTTGACATTGACTGGAACATTATGCGGATTGTGAATATGGACGTCCCAGCCCGGCAGCTTTTTGCCTGTTTTGCTGAGTCAATGCTGTTGGAGTTTGAAAAATGGCACACCAACTTCTCCTGGGGGCGAAACCGCATTACGGTTGAGAAAATGGAGCAAATTGGCGAAGTCTCAGTCAAGCATGGCTTTCGACCTCTGCTGGCCTAGTTGTGCTCAAAGGGCTGAGATTTAGAGCGGAGTCAAAGCTCAAAGCAATAGAACTTTGATCTAGTTTGCCCTTGCTCTTATCTTCCTCTGCACAGTTTGAACAGAACTGCTTTAACAGCACTGCTGTGGCTTCAACAGCTTTCTCTAGATGAAACCGAAATGGGATGGACGTGCGCATTCTGCATCGGTGCTTCACACCAATAGCTCGAAAGGTAAATTCTGCACCGTTTGCAGTACTGGCTTTAGCCTGCAACGACTAAAGTCGTTACGACTAACGTTGCGAAACTTTATGGTTACTATACTAGTACAAATTCACTGTAAACCCTCATGCTTTATCAGCCATTAGTGCTTTGACAGAGCCTTACAAGAGTCCGATGTTCTGGAGTCTAACCTGGCCTTCGCTCGTACCACTGTATTTTTTCCCGAGGGCACACAGGTCTTATCTTTTTCTTAATAAACCTCGACAACCAAAGCGTAGTCGCCGACTCTATCTGTCGATAGTTCAATCACATAGTCTCCTTCCTGGGGAAGGGTACCTTGCCATTCACTCTGAACTCGTCCCACAGGAGTAAGGCGTTGTCCAGAGGGGGCGATAGCATCTAATTTCACTTGCCCTTCCAGCAGCTTAAGCCGCAGCAACTGTCCCTGCTTGGCCCGCAACAGGTAGCGACGTACCTGATCTGGGCTTAGCTGCCCGGTAACTGTTGTGTTATGGCTGCCCCTGGTAAAGGTGATTCGGCCTGTTTGCTCCTGGTTAGGGCGAACCAGCGGTGCTATCACCACTTCCAGGGTGTAGTCTCCGGTACCATTGACTTGAATACTGTACTCATCATCGGTAGGGATTTGCCCTGTCCAGCGACGGGTTTGCAAGGCGGCATTATCAATTGGAGTCTGGTCAGATCGATTCAAATTCATCGCTACATCTGAGCCAGTTAGCGTTACGGTGATGATTTGGCCGGCTGATGCTCGTAAAGTATAAGGCTGGGTTTGGCCGCTGGTCAGGTGGCCGGCGACCGTTGTGGTAACTTGATTCGGGGAAAATTGCAACGCCTGCGGCGCAAGGCTTTCCGTAGAATTTGAACGGGGCTTAAGCGCAGCACGGCTATGGGATGTCTGTGATTCAATAATGCGCGAAGCTTCTGACCGAGGAACCCGCGTTCCAGAAACCCAAACATCTTCACTGGAATCGGGTAGGGGCAGTAGCAAGCGCCAAATCACTGGAATGGCGGCTCCAAGCACGGCTAATGCCACTGCCATCCCCCCCCATTGCCATCGCCGCAGACGAGTGGGTCGATAGTGTGGTCTGGGTTTGGAAACAACTGGCGATTTTGCTGTAGCGAGATCGCCCTCTGACAGAGGAAAGGACTCAGGGAGAATCGCTCTGGTTCGGGAAGACGCTGGAAGGGCGATCGCTGGATCCAACTCCAGCTTATCCACCTGAAATGCCAGTAGGGGTTGCAAATCCTCTAAGACGGCACTCGCTGTGTAGTAGCGATCGCCAGGGTAAACTGCCAGCATTCGACTGAGAATAGCAATCAGTTCTTCTGGTAAATGGCCACAGGCATCCCAGCGCCAAGTTAAGGTTTCGCCATCGAGTAACTTGCGAGGTTCCTTGCCGGTCAGTAATACCAGACAGGTAGCCGCCAGAGCATAAAGATCACTGCTCGGCGAAGCCATCCCTGTCTGTAACTGCTCTGGAGGAGCGTAGCCCACTTTGCCAACACGCGTCGTCATTGAGGCTAAAAACCAGTGATTAGCAGCCTCTTTCACAGAGCCGAAATCAATCAGCACCGGCAACCCCAAAGTTGGAATGACCACTCGTCGGCTCTTTGTTGCAGACAACTGAAGAATGATATTTTCTGGAGTAATATCGCGGTGAATAATATCACGCTCATGGATATAGCCGAGGACGGGCAGCATTTGGCTGAGTAGATGAACGACCTCCGCAACAGAAAACAAACGACCCTGCTGCTGGCGTTCTATCAAACATTGACGATAGGTTTGTCCCTCAATGTAACTCTGCACCAAAAATAGCCGGGTATCTTCCTCAAAGGAAGCCCAAAACTGGGGAATCTGCGGGTGATCAATCTGATAGAGTATGCTGGCTTCCCGCTGAAACAGGCTCTTAGACTTAGCAATCAGAGTTTCATCCTGATAGGGGACGGTAAACTCTTTCAGCACACAAAGATCGTTAAAACGCTCCTGGTCGAGCACTAGATAGGTTCGCCCAAACCCACCTTGTCCCAGCATCTGCTGGATCACATAGCGTTGGCGGAGAACCGTTCCTGGTAAAAGTGGGGCACTCATAGCAGCAAAGCAGAAACTTACTGGCAGTCAGCCAGCAAATAATTAGCCTACAAATGGAACGTCCACACCTGCCTCAGACAAGAGGTATGCCTGTAAATCCTGCAAAATGCCTAAAAACTTGCTGGAGATCAATAAAACCTGGTCAGTTTCTTCCTGCGTTCCTCGATAAGCAAAAACTAGGTTTAGATAAAGTCCACAGAAATCCCAGCTAATTGCGCTTTTGCAATCACACTTTTCCCCTCAGCCTCTTTCTCAAGAAACATTTCTAATTAACACAGGGAACCGATTAGCCTAGGGAAATCTCAGCTCAGTTAAACGGCTAGGGAAAGACTACCTGACCTCAGTAGTCAGATTCCATTCGGCTGATAAAGCGCTAGGACTCAGGCAGCAGTTCAGATTTGTTCGGCAATCAACTCTCTTATCTGGACGGCTTGGACAACACTAGAACACACGACCAGTCATACAAAGTCATAGAAGCTATACAAAAATTTTACCTAAACTTTGCACAAAGTCCCTAAGGTGTAACACCCCTCATCGGGGCATAGGAAAAGCGCAGATTTTCTTCAGCATGGGGAAAAGCGATCGCCACTGCTCTTTACCAAAAACACAGGAGGGAATAGGCATGCCATTCATTGCAGGGATTGGGGTAGAGCCAGACGACGCCATTGGGCCTGACAGCCGGGAAAGATCCGAGAAAGATCAAAGTAACCTTACCAGCACGGGTTGTCAGAGCATGCAGGCTTTCAGCAAAGCAAGTTCCTAACCAGGGCGAGCAAGTATCTCTTTCTCCATCATTTGCCAAAGAGTTTTATCTATGAAAGCGTTGGGATAGGTATCTCCATCAGGGTTTTCGGGCAAAATGCAAACTTTTACTAAGAATAAGTTCAACTCTTCTCAGCTTGACTGGTTTTCAAAGTTAAGCGAAACTAATGATCACCTGAGCTAATACAGCCGGGTTTCAATAACTTTTACAACGATTTGTTTTCGTTTGCAGTGTTATTGCTAACTTTCGATAGGCTAGATTGTGAGCAGATTTTCGGACTAAGCCTACTGGGGATCCGTTCCCAAATGTTATTTCTGCACATGTCAGTCATTCCTGGTTCCGTAACCATTTTCAGGTGACCAATATGGAGACCCTAGAGTTTGTTATTTACCCTGATGGTCGCGTTGAAGAAAAGGTGACTGGGGTTGTGGGGGCCTCTTGTGAAGAGGTAACTGCAGCGATTGAGGCGCAGCTGGGTCAAGTTATTACCCAGTCTCCGACCTCTGAGTATTTTAGCCAGGTGGCTCAGCATTCTGCTTCAGTACAGGCTCAAGCAGCTTTCAGCGAATGGTAGCGTTTTGATTTTGTTTTTGTCCTAGTTTGATTTTTAAGTAACAGCCATGTCACATTTCAGCCAGATTAAGACACAGATTCGTAATCTTTCATCTTTGCAGTCAGCTTTGACCGATCTGGGAATTGAGTGGAAGCCTGGGCCTCAGCAGGTGCGTGGTTATCAAGGGTTGACCCATCAAGCCGATCTTGCGATCGCCCAGGATAATGGCTATGACATTGGGTTTCGCTGGAATGGAAGCGAGTATGAGTTGGTAGCTGACCTGCAATATTGGAAGCAAGAGTGGAATGTGGATCGCTTTCTTAGTAAGGTGACCCAGCGCTACGCCTATCACACAGTTTTGAATGAGAGCAGCAGCCAGGGCTTTCAGTTGGCTGAGCAACAGCAAAGTTCGGATGGCTCCATTCGTTTGGTTCTACAACGCTGGAGTGCCTAATGTCAGATTCTTCGGCTTCTAGTGCAGAGGTCGGTATGGGCGATGCGCGCTCTGGCCTAGAGCCAGAACTGGGTTCGTTTCTACGAGACATGCCAGAGCGCTCTGGTTTTGAGCCGGAGCTGGGTGGCTTCTTGCGGCAAAAGGGAGTCTATGTCGATGAGGTCACCTGTATTGGCTGTAAGCACTGCGCTCATGTGGCTCGCAATACGTTCTACATTGAGCCAGATAATGGACGCTCGCGGGTGATTCGCCAAGATGGGGATTCTGAAGAGCTGATTCAAGAGGCGATTGATACTTGCCCGGTTGATTGCATCCACTGGGTTAACTACAAAGAGCTGCAGCGCCTAGAAGAGGAGCGCAAGTACCAGGTAATTCCGGTGGCGGGTTTTCCAGTGGAGCCTGCTTTGGTTCGGGCGGCCCAACGTAAGCGGATGGCTCGGTTGGCTAAGCAGCAGCGATCGCCCTACCCCGAGGATTAGAGTCTGGCCTGTAACTCCTGAACCAGGTAGCTGAAGGCTTTTAATGGCTCGTTGAGCGCAGTGATTTTGATGCTTTTGTTGGGGGGCGATGCTTGCCTGGGAAAACCCCTTAAAATAGGCTTTGCCTTTTCTATGATGATTGCCTGCCCATGTCGCAAACATTGGTGGTTAAGATTGGCACATCCAGTCTGACTCAGCCAGATACGGGACTGCTAGCCCTCTCAACCATTGCTAATTTGGTGGAGGTGTTGAGTCAACTGCAACGGCAGAAATATCGCGTGGTTTTGGTATCTTCTGGGGCGGTTGGGGTTGGCTGCGCCCGGCTTGGTATGACTGAGCGCCCTCGTACGATTGCACTAAAGCAGGCGGTTGCAGCGGTGGGTCAAGGCCGCTTGATGCGAGTTTATGATGATTTCTTTACGTCTTTACAGCAACCGATCGCCCAGGTGTTACTCACCCGTGGAGACTTGGTGCAGCGTAGCAGCTACCTCAATATTGAACGCACATTTCAGGAACTGCTGCGTCTAGGGGTTATCCCGATTGTGAATGAGAATGATACGGTTTCGGTGGATGAGCTGAAGTTTGGCGATAATGACACACTGTCAGCGCTGGTTGCTAGCTTGGTTCGGGCCGATTGGTTATTCTTACTAACCGATGTGGATCGGCTTTACTCTGCTGATCCCCGCTTTAATCCTGATGCTGAGCCGATTACCCATGTCAAAAATATTGCCCAGCTTGCCGAGTTGCAAGTGCAGGTGAGTCAATCGGGGACACAATGGGGCACAGGAGGTATGGCAACAAAAATTGCGGCGGCTCAAATTGCAACGGGTGCAGGCGTGCGCACGGTGATTATGGAAGGGCGATCGCCCCAAAAAATCCTGCCCATTCTGGCGGGGGAGGCGGTTGGTACCCAATTTGAACCCCAACCCCGCCCCGTTAGTGCCCGCAAGCGCTGGATTGCCCACGGCTTAGTGCCTCTCGGTAAGCTATATGTTGATGAGGGGGCGGTTCGTGCCCTGCGCTCAGGGGGAAAATCGCTTTTGCCAGCGGGGATTGTCGCCGTTGAAGGAGATTTTGATAGTCAGGATGCTGTCCAGGTCTGCGATTGCCAGGGGCGTGAAATCGCTCGTGGCATCGTGAACTACAGCGATGAAGAACTGGATAAAATTAAAGGCTACCAGTCAGACGAGATTGTCACTCTTCTGGGTTATGAGGGAGTTGAGACTGTGATTCACCGAGATAACCTGGCGTTGACTCAATGAGGGCGGGGTGCACCAGTTGTAGAGGGTATCTCGCTGGGCATAGGGGCGATCGCAGGATTGAATTGCTGCTTGCAGAGCCTCAACCGATTGATAGGTGCCGCCCTGAGCACCGGCCATTGTCGTAATGTGTTCCTCCATCAGGGTGCCGCCGATGTCGTTACAGCCCCAGCGTAATGCCTCCGTTGCCCCCGCTAGCCCCAGTTTGACCCAACTAGGCTGATGATTCCGAATCCAATTACCCAGGAAAAGTCGTGCGACTGCAGTCAGGTGCAAACTATCGGACAATACAGGCTGATCTCGGCCAACCCGTTGGCGTAGAGGCTTAGGGGCCATTTGCCCGACAAAGGGCAAGAGAATAAATTCGGTGATTCTTCCCTTGCCCTGCTCCAGGGATTGTTGCTGCAGCGATCGCAACTGAGCCAGATGGTGAATTTGCTGCTCCACTGTCTCAATATGACCATAGAGCATTGTGCTGGTCGTGGGTAAGCCTTGCTGATGAGCCGTAGCGACAATTTTCAGCCAGGTGGCTGAGTTAATTTTTTCAGGACAAATGATCCGCCGTACCCGGTCATCTAAGACCTCGGCGGCGGTGCCTGGTAGGGAGCCAACCCCAGCATCACGGAGTGCTGCAATCACGTAGGCATAGGATAATCCGTCTTCCCTAGCGATGAATTGAATCTCTTGAGGCGAAAACGCATGGAAGTGCAGTTGGGGAAAGCGATCGCGCAAATTAGCAATGAGCTGAGTGTAGTAGGTCAGCGATCGGCCTTGGTGCTTAGCCGCCGGATTTAGCCCCCCCTGAATGCAGATTTCCGTAGCACCTCTAGCCACCGCATCACTGGCTTTTGCCAGCAGTTGGGTTTGATCTAGCCAATAGGCATCCCCATCGCCCCCATCCCGACGAAAAGCACAAAAACTACAATGTTGTTCGCAGATATTGGTGAAGTTAATGTTGCGATTCACCACATAGGTGACGGTGTCTCCGACTTGATGTTGACGTAACTGATCCGCAACTTGACGGATTTGGGCGATCGCGACGGGTTCCCGTTGCTGCAAAAGGGTGACTCCCTCAGCTTCTGTCAGATCGTAATTCGCTAGGGCACGTTCCAAAATCGCTTCAACAGACACAATCATCCCTCGTATTGAGCCAGGCCTCTTTATTCTGACGTGGAAAGCCCGGTCAATCCTATAAGATTGCCACTAAATTTTAGAATTTTAGACGTTTCCGTCGCTTTGTCAGTCAATCAGGGGTTTAGAGCTTACTTTTAGTCAACCAGACAAATTTTAGTCAACCACACAAGAAAAGGGGGAGTGCCAGGAAAAATCCGCTCGGAGCCAGCATCCCCCTATCAAAGACTTAACTTAATCGGAGCAAAGAACAAAGAGCATCAACAGGGAAGTCAGCGAGTCCCACCTATTCAGCAGACTTCAGGCGGCGACGCCGGAACACCGCGATCGCGCTACCGCCAAGGAAAGCACCAGCCATTGTGGTAGGTTCGGGGACAGGGGTAACAGCAATATCCCGCAGGTTGGTGCCACCCCCAATATCACCAATCAAGGTCGCCGCTCCCGTACCCAGGTTAATGCTGTAGAGGCTAGAACCTGTCGAAGCAAAAGCTGCATCAATCCCATTTTGGGTAAAGATGTCAAATCCTGCCAAATTTGTGAAATTTACTCCCAGCGCGCCCACCGTGTTTAGCAGACCGGCATTGGGAGGATTTTGAATCACCAGGATATCCAGGGCAGTGTCAATCCCATAAAGGGTGGTGGTAGTTGCTCCAGCCACATTATTGCTGTAGGCAACTGCCGCGATATTCGCTGGCTGGCCCACATTCGCATCCCCCGTTGCATAGGCCAGGTTACTATCGGCGACGCCAGTTCCATCATTAGGGTTGAGTCGCAGGTTTTGGCCAGCATTGCTGACCACGCGCAGGCGATCGGGCACTGGGTTAAAGTCAACCCCTAGGGCATTGCCGATGACCGAGGGGAAGCTGGAACCAATGGCTGAGGCAACCCCGGTAAAAGGGTCAATCTGGTAAAGAACACTGGTACTACCAATCCCAAATAATTGACTGGTTGCAGGGCGATAGTCAATACCGAACAAAAATTCATTCGCCTGCAGGCCAGTGATGCTAACGCTGTTCACGATTACGCCGGGATTGGTCGAATCGAAAAACACCAGATTGTTTTGGGTGTCTAGTCCGGTAATACCAATTGCCGTCGCTGGGTTTACTCCACTCAATAGCTGCAATGCCGTTGCCACTGTTGCCACAGAAATGCCAGTTGTCAGCTTATTCAGGTTCATGGAAAGCTTTCCTCATTGCTTGGGTTTCTCAAGATTGCAAGAATCAAAGGAGAAAACCACTACAAGAGCCGGTCATCGCTGAAGCCAGGTGCTCAAGGCTGGGAAAAGGAGTGAAATCTTAGCTGGGGATGGATTTTTTGCCAGCTCAAATGAACCCGAAGACCTCCAGGCTTTCCGGCAACGGCAATGCGTAGTTTCTCGTAGGGGTTTCAGTAGCGGGTACGAAAGTCTTGATTCAGCAGACGCATCCCTACTTCAGCTTTATGGCAGCTTCACATTGGCGATCGCTGTTTAAAGGATTGATAAAGTTGCTGTACCCGCTGATCCTGAAGGCTCTGGGATTGCCGCATTCACGAGGGCGATTAAGCCCCCTACCTGTTCCTGCCCATTGGTTGCCAGATCACTGTGGCAAAGGTAAACACGCTCTTCACATCTGGCTAATAAATCCAGTAAAATGCGGCGGAGTCGCTGCTCATTTGCAACGAGCGCATCAGCGGTCGTCCAGGGGGTACCGGCCCAGGCTTGTAAAAACAGGGGGGCAGCAAAGAGGGCATCAACCCCTGATAACCAGCGGCTCGAACCGGCATCCAACCAAAACTGCCAGCGATGACGACGACGGCTCGCCCGATATTGAAACACCGTCGCTAGAGTAATGGCATTACTGTTGGCCCCAGTGGGGCGCACGGGAAAGGGATTGGCGGTGATGGTGCCACTGCGGAGTAATTGAATAAAGCGACTCAAAACCAGGCTGGTCGATGGTTCATGGCCGTCAATTCGACGGAGACGATCTGTGACTTCCCAGTAGTGTTGGGAGGTCTCAAGCAGTTGGCGCAGGGCAGACAGTTGATCAAACCGGAGGCCGCCACCGCCCTGCAAAAAATGCTGAATGGCCCGATCCATTAAGGCGATCGCATTGGGAATCAAGCGCTGTTCCAACTGGGTCTGTTGCTGGGTGATCCATTCCACTAGGTTGGTGTAAGCCTCGCTGGCCCGGTAGCCTAGCCGATCCCAGCGGGGAAAGGTATGGACTGGCAATAGCCGGGGGCGCTCTGGGTGGGGGGCAAAGCAATAGTCGGCCAGTAACCCCGCCCGTACCGGATCGATCGCCATGCCTCTAGCAGCACCGGTTTCTAAGGTGCTAGCAGAACTGACCAATCCAGCCTTGACTGGTGGCTCATGGGTCAAAACAACCAGCATTTCTGCGATCGCTGACCGCTCCAACAACCGGCCTAATCCCGGATAGACGAGGGCAAGAAGTGTCAGCAAGGCCCGCACAATCGGAAAACTGCTGAGGGGGCGCTGATCATTCAAAGACTCTACTGGAATCTGATGCTGGGTGAGCATTTCAATCAGAGCATAGCGGGCGATCGCATCCAGACCGGGGCCAATGACCGCTATCTCCCGCGGCTGGATCGCTTCATCCTGCACCGCCGTTATGATCTGGTTGGCAATTTTTCGAAGCAACTGAGAGCGGGCTGTGGTCTGAATCAGTTGAAAACTATCTGGTAAACTCTCTGCCAAAATCGGCTCTAGTGCCAGTTGGATCACCTTTGCAGAAGGAATACCCGCCAGGGTTGGCTCCCCGGTTTGAGGCAACGTCTCCACCTGACAAAGCCTGGCCAAGGTCGCCAGATCGTCAGGATCTGCCCCCAACCCCAGGCGAATCGCGCCCTCTGGGTTAAAGGTAAAGATCATAGTCGCCTCCCCCGCAAGCAGGGTTTCAAATAGAATGCGGGCGATCGCCGGATATTCATCTACATCATCCGCCAGGATAAACGAGTAACGGCGAGTCAATTGCTGCTGATACAAGGGATGTGGCAGAAGATATTGCCAATAGAGCGATGCTGTCAGGCTATAGGTGAGTAACCCCCGACCCAGGCACCAATTCTGCCAGCGCTGCAGCATTTCGCCGATAACCTCAAAGGGAAACGGCAGATCAGGAGAGGAGCCACCTAATCCCTGATCTAAAATCTGGGGAATGTCTGCGATGGTGCGACCCGCAAGGGCAGCCAGTTGCAGCAAATCGAGAATCCGCCGTACCAGCCGGGCTTCACTAAGGGGAGTAGCTGCTGCAATGGCACGATCTAACTCAACCCGCCATAACTGAGTGGCCAGTTCCTGTTCGGATTCTGGAGTCAGCCGAATCGGAAACTGCGCCTTAAGCTCCAACTGCTGAATGAGTAGGGGCCAAAATAACTGCACCTCATCTTGCCAAAACCCTGTCGGTGTTGTAGATGTGAAGGGATATTTGACCTGAGTTGCTGCAGATAGGCGATCGGCCAGCTCTAGCCGATGCTCCCCCAAGGCCGCAAAGGCTAACACCCCCGGTCGTTCCTGGGTTGATTGCTCTGTGATCTCAGCCTGCTGCCCCACCCATTGCTGAAAGGCTTTGACCAAGCGGGTTGTTTTGCCGCTAAGACTTCTCCCTACAACCCAGATGGCCCTCGCTGAACTCATCATTTTTACATGAACTGTTTACAATCTTTAATTAAAGCCTTGCTGGGTAGCCAACCCCAATCGTAGATCTAGAATAAGGCTGGAAATAGCCTATCCCATTGCTCGATTCTATCGCGATCGCCCGATGGCATAGGCGAATGGCGATCGCTCCCTACTCTTCCCCCGTCCCATACCAGATCTCGCTCACGAGTGGTCATTTCTCCGTTGATTAACCGACTGGTCTAGACTCCGGTCAGGTTTGTCTATCCAGCCCCTGATTGCTGCTATCGCCCATGAATGGCTCTTTTTTCTCCCGATTTAGTCGATTTTTGCAAACCAGCCGCCAGTGGTACGAAACCACCCCTGATCGAGCCTTAGAGCAAGCCTACGATGCGGCTTTAATGATCCGATCTATTGAAAACGAGCATTTTGATGGTAGGCGCATCAGTGTTTCACCCAAACTGAGTGACAACACCAATGCCTACTTTCAGACCGAGTTAAAAAAGTACCTCAAAATCGCTGAGATTCGCCTTTCTGAATTTAAGACCAGCCGCTCTTTCCTAAACTTGTTGGATGGTTCGGCCAATGCTCGATCGGGACAGACCGCACTGAGTGACAAGGAAAAATCGGCCATTATTTTAGAAAAGCTGAAGTTTATTGATGACACCCTCGATCATTATCGTGCTCGTCCCAAGTCTTCTGTTTCGTTGGTGCCTGTGGCAAATCCCAGTAACCTGTCGAGTGCGAGAACCGTTTCACCGCCCCCTGATCAATCCCAAAACCGCCGAATAGATGGGGCTTCGGCCTCAGACCTGGAGGGGAGCGATGGGGAAGGTATTATGGACAAAACGGGGGTCTTACCTCGTTCGATTGTTGGCACACTCAATCGCATTCGGCGGGATCTTGACCCCGCTGCGGAGCAACGGGTGGTACAGAGCTATCGCTCCACCCGGGTAAAGACCCTAATCTCTATCCGGTTCTTGATTCTGCTGATAATTATTCCGCTTCTGACCCAGCAGCTTTCTAAAATTTTGGTGATTGGGCCAATTGTCGATGCTTTCAGAAAACCAGAGCAGTCAGTCATTTTTCTCAACTATGAGTTAGAAGAAGAAGCTCTGAAAGAACTGCAAGTTTATCGCGAACGTTTGGAGTTTGACTTTTTGCTGGGTAAGACTCCCCAAGTTAAAGCCATCTCGACTCTGGCAGAGTCTAATATAAGTGGTCAAAGTGCGATCGCCCCCGCCCAGGAAACTAACATGACAAAACCCGTTTCTATGGATCAGCTAGCTGTTCTGACGAAAGAGGAGCAAGAAGACTACATTCAAGAGCGGGTGCGAGAGCGGGCTAGGGAATTAGCCCAAGATTACCAGCGCCGTGGCTCGAATGCCATCAAAAATGTGTTTGCGGATATAGCTTCAGTGCTGGCCTTGGGATTAGTGATCACCACAAATCGTCGCGAAGTTTCTGTACTTAAGTCGTTTATTGATGAAACGGTCTATGGCCTCAGCGATAGCGCCAAAGCCTTTATCATTATCCTGTTTACTGATATATTCGTTGGCTTTCACTCGCCCCATGGTTGGGAAATTCTCTTAGAGGGGGTTTCGCGCCATTTTGGCCTACCCGCCAACCGAGATTTTATCTTCCTGTTTATTGCAACTTTTCCGGTTATCCTTGATACGATTTTCAAGTACTGGATTTTCCGCTACCTGAACCGCGTATCGCCTTCTGCCGTGGCCACCTACCGCAACATGAATGAACAATAAATGCCCCTAAAACGCTTTGTGATTGAAATGGGAATGGGCGTTGATCAGCACGGTCAAAACCCAACAGTCGCTGCTGCGCGTGCTGTCCGCAATGCGATCGCCAACAACGCCCTCCCTGGTATCTGGGAAGTCGCAGGATTGGGTCACCCCAATGAAATGATCGTTGAAGTTCAGATCGGGGTGCCTTACCCCGATCAAGTACAGGTAGAGGAGGTTTTGGCCGTTTTGCCCTTTGGTCAAAAGAAGCTAACAGTGGCAGAGGGGGGTATGGTTGTACAGGGCCGAGCCATTCCAGAACTCGCAGACAAAAATGATGAAATGCTGATGGCGGTCGCAGCTGTCACAGTCTGGGTAGAAACAAAATCAAACAGCTAGAAACCTCCTTAGGGGCTAGAAACCGAGCTGGAACTGACGGGGGTATATACCACCTCCTCAACTTCACCAGCTCGTCCAAGCGGCTTGACCGGCTGCTGGTTATAGACCACTTGAACATTACCCGCATCACCCGCAATCACTCGCAGCGACTTTTGCGCCGTCCAGGTTTTGGTATAACCCTTTTGCACGGTTTCACTAATTGCAGGTTGAGTGCTGCCATCGACAAAGACTTCCAGCCAGGAGCGCCCTGTCGTATTAATCGTTACCTCCACTGGGGCAGACGCCAAGGAAGAGGGTGTTGGCTCTGCCAGCGTCGAGCCAGGACTGATCGCCGGGCTAGGGACAGCCTGAAGGGTACCAGTATCAGGAGCGGGCCTGCCACTATCAGGTAGAGACCCTGAAGAGTTACCTGGTTTTTGAGCCGTATTCGATGCACGAGTCAATTCATAGAGACCGACCCCCACTAACAAGGCCGCACCCGCCGCTAGCAGCCAGAGCAGCGGATTAGGCCCACTGGAAGCGGTGCGAGATCGCGATCGCAGGCGCTTTTCAGATTTAGAAGGCGGCTTTTGCAAATATTGCTCTGTCGGTGGTGGCAACGGAGTCTTAATCTCTGTGCTAACAATCGCTTGAGGGGCCGTCTCTGGCTGAAAGTCAAAGCTTTTAGATAGAGCCATCCCATCCATTCCCAGCGCATCTGCATAGCGACGAATAAACCCCTGCACAAACACAGGTTCAGGGAGGACGTTGTTGTCATCGGTTTCCAGAGCATGCAACTGCCGTAGCGGAACATAGGTCTTCAGGGCAATTTCTTCTAGCAAAATTCCCTGGCGTTGCCGCTCTTGCTTCAGCTGCTCAACAATTGTTCGGAGTTGTTCGATTTGGGTGGGGCTTAGTCCTTTCATCAGCAATCGAGATGAGTCTCCACGGATAAACAATATAAACCCTGGCCAACTTTAGCAAGTGATCTTTTCCTTACTTCCTTTCAAAAAGCATTGTTGGAACTATATCGGATTCTCCAACGGAGATGTTTCACGTTTCATGTTGCCTTGCTAAAAGACCACGCCCAAACCTCTTGAATCGGGGTTACTCGGCATTAATCGCAGCCGCAATGTGGCGGTTAAGGGCAGTCAAAATATGTTTACAAAAAATTGCGATCGCCTTCCCTAAGCGGAACCTATTTTTCAGACAATCCTTAAAAACCGCTGACATCGCTGATATCAGAGCGGTGGCTCGTTGTCAGGGCAGAAAAATGAAATCCTATTCGCCCTAGTATGATAGAGATAGATGTTAAAAAATGTAAAGAGATGCAAGGAAAAGTTGTTGTCATTGTTGGAGCAACCGGCGGGATTGGTGCGGCTTTAACCCTCAAACTCAGGGATGCGGGAGCTAAATTAGTTCTGGTCGCGCGGAATCAGCACCGCCTCGACCAACTCCAGAGCCACTTAGGGGCAGGGGCTTCTGTTTTGACGGTAGCTACAGATATTACTCAACCCGATCAGGTGGAAGCAGCAATGCAAAAGGCGATCGCCCAGTTTGATCGGATTGATGCTCTGGTAAATGCGGCGGGTGCTGGCGTTATGAAGCAGTTTAATAAGCTAGAGCCTAAAGATCTGGATGCCATGCTGGATCTGAACTTGAAGGGAAGCTTCTACACAACTCAAGCTGCTGCCAACGTCATGAAAGAGCAGCGCAGTGGTCACATTTGCAATGTGATCGGCATCCTGGGTAAGCACTCTATGCCTATGGCAGCCGCCTACTGTGCTTCTAAGTTTGGTGCCGTTGGGTTGAGCAAGTGCATTGCCGAAGAAGTGCGCCGCCACAACATCAAACTGACTCTGTTCTATTTCGGTGGAGTAGATACCCCCTTTTGGGATCACGTTGCCCTCAAAGTTGATCGCAGCAAAATGCTACGACCAGAGACAGCGGCGGATGCTATTTTCTATGCACTCTCAGCAGAACCCCAGGCCGTTCCGATGGAGATCAACCTGCAGCCAGAGAGTCATCTATTTTTCTGATGAGAATTTTCTGATGGGAGCCGCAAGGTGGTTGAGGGTCATCTCTTCCTGGGAAAGTATGAAACCAACCGCCTTTGTAATAACAATTCTAAAGGCTGATTGCCTAACAAAACGCTTGAAACCCTTGATACTTCGTGCTCGTGGCTGGCAATGAAAGTCGCGCTACACCACTGAAGTCCGCCGCCGACTCGCTATATCAAAGGCTGCGTCACCCACGAAGGCGGATTTTAGTTGCCTCGCTGCGGTTTTAACTACCTAGAAGAAAAGATTGGTCAGTCAACTAGATCTAAAGGTCTTAGAGCTGGCGATCGCCATCAGAAACATCGCCACCGCGAGTCAGAAAGCCTACCCAGCATCGATGTTTGAGCGCTTCGTTTTGTCTTAGGCTTTCTGACCAAAACAATAGTTTGAACCGCTCGTTTGAATACTGTTGACCTGAAGATTATTAGCCGGGCAAACGACTTGAATCATTCCACAATGATTGGCAAGGTGACCGTCTGTAACCTATGGCAATTCTTTAAGAAAGAATCTCTAGCAAAAAATATGAGAGTTCACTACAGAGGTTAACTTAGCAATGCTAAACCAGCATATCTGAGGAGCTAGTAATCTCTACCTTACCAATTTGTATCGAGTGAATACCCCAACATCCCCAGCTTGCTCCTCTGCAAGAACCCAGCAAGAGATTGAGGCATATGGTCAAGGTCAGCGTGCAGGTTTACAACACCTGACGGGCGAGATCGCGAATCAGGTTGTCTTTCACCATAAGGAGATGGGTAACCTTCAGCAGCATTTCCATCGTTTGCTCGTGACTCATCTCTTGAGCTTCCTGTTGAATTCGGCAAACCTCAAACTGCTGCTCTAGACTTAACTCGAAAACTGAAGGATCAAACATAGTGCCTCCTTAGAGAACCATTGAACGTGGAATGTAAATAACGAAATGTCCCAACTCAGTGCAAGCAATCAAGCGTCATAACCAAAAGCACGAACAGGCACCTGCTTTATCAGGCTGCGAATGACATTGTCTTTTAGCATGATCAGGCGAGAAGCTTGCACAAGCGTGTCAGCTAACTGAGCTTGGCTCATGTTCCGAGCCGACTCTTCCATCAAGCGCATTTGAAACTGCTGCTCAACGGTGAGTTCGTAGGATGTCGGTTCCATAGACATCTCCTTACTGTGAGAGAGTAGTGGATTTACGATGCCATTCTTTCAAAGGTCTGAAAGTATGACTTGTTACGTCTAGCGATCGCGAATTTTCTAAATTGTTCCCAATCGCTTAGGGGTAATCAACGGGTGTGTGTAACAAAGTATAACAACCATGTTGACAAAGTGAACATACCCCTAATGGGGTGCTTTTAACAGAAAGACTTCTTGCCGTTTTGCCACAGGATGGGTTCATAAGACTTTCAAGCCTGCTTGCAGAATCTCATTAGTTTTTTTTATTACTTTCTTTCTAAATTCAAATCCCGACCAAAAAAGTCGGCTATGTTTGACGGGGGATTTTGCCTGTGTTACCATCAGCCCACTTATCTAAAAACTTAGAAAAATCACGGTTTTCCACGCTCTCCTTACCCATCCCTACCGCGAGATTCAGTTATGACTGTTGCTACCCAACCTAAAACGCAAGCGACTTTTCGAGCGCTCAAGTGTAAAGAATGCGGCGCTGAATATGAGGCCCAGGCGATCCATGTATGTGAGTTGTGTTTTGGGCCGCTCGAGGTTGCCTACGACTACCCTGCGATTCGCCAGCGTATTAGTCGGGAAAAGATCCAGGCAGGCCCCCACTCAATCTGGCGGTATCGGGAATTTTTGCCGGTGACCAGTGAGCAACCCATTGATGTGGGGACGGGAATGACTCCATTGGTGCAGGCTAACCGTTTGGCCCGGCGGCTGGGTCTTAATCGGCTTTACATTAAGAATGATGCGGTAAATATGCCGACCCTGAGTTTTAAGGATCGGGTGGTGTCGGTAGCCCTGACACGGGCGCGGGAGTTGGGTTTCTCAACGGTGTCTTGTGCTAGTACAGGTAACCTGGCCAATTCTACAGCTGCGATCGCGGCCTATGCTGGTCTAGACTGTTGTGTTTTTATTCCTGCTGATTTGGAAGCAGGTAAAGTGATGGGCACCCTGATTTACGGCCCCACAGTGATGGCCGTGCAGGGGAACTACGATCAGGTGAATCGCCTTTGTTCTGAGGTGGCTAATACCCATGGGTGGGGCTTTGTCAACATTAACCTGCGCCCCTACTACTCGGAAGGCTCAAAAACCCTGGGCTATGAGGTGGCCGAGCAACTGGGCTGGCAACTGCCTGATCATGTTGTGGCGCCCTTGGCATCGGGTTCCCTCTTTACCAAGATCTACAAGGGATTCAGGGAATTTGTAGAAGTGGGGCTTGTGGAAGATAAGTTTGTTCGTTTTAGCGGTGCCCAGGCCGAGGGTTGTTCACCCATTGCTCAAGCATTTCAGGAAGGGCGTGACTTTATTGCACCTGTGAAGCCTAACACCATTGCTAAGTCGATTGCGATCGGGAATCCAGCTGATGGGGTTTATGCGCTTGACATTGCCCGCAAAACCCAGGGGCATATTGAAGCTGTGACTGATGCTGAAATTGTGGATGGCATTAAGCTACTGGCCGAGACGGAGGGTATCTTTACTGAAACGGCTGGGGGGACTACCATTGCTGTGCTCAAGAAACTAGTGGAAGCCGGTAAAATCAATCCTGATGAAACGACAGTGGTCTA
>Ga0272446_1001938_pt1 | contig 29271 bp, 22 predicted proteins | sample YNPCB0061_FD_194587 | JGI IMG/M metagenome (GOLD analysis project Ga0272446, IMG submission 194587) | Hot spring microbial mat communities from Yellowstone National Park, WY, United States - YNP-CB-006-1 | ecosystem: Environmental > Aquatic > Thermal springs > Hot (42-90C) > Sediment | place...
GCCGGTGGAGCAGCCGCCGGCTTCTTGAACCATGCGCCGAAGCCGCGAACCGGGGCCGATTCTGTCGTGGTCGCCGCTGGCTTTGCGGAGGCCTGGTTGGCAGGCGCCGGTGGAGTAACCTGATCGGCAGGCGCCGATGGAGCAGCCGCCGGCTTCTTGAACCATGCGCCGAAGCCGCGAACCGGGGCCGATTCTGCCGTGGTCGCCGCTGGCTTTGCGGAGGCCTGGTTGGCAGGCGCCGGTGGAGTAACCTGATCGGCAGGCGCCGGTGGGGCAACCGCCGGCTTCTTGAACCATGCGCCGAAGCCGCGGCGCGGCGCGGTCGCTGGTTCTGGCCTGGCATATGCGGGTTTGTGTACTGCCGCAGCCTCCGGGTTGCCAGGGGTGGTCGCCGTGATCGGGGCGTGGTGCGGCGCCGTGGGCGCGACCTGGCGCTGCTCGATCCACACCAGACCCTGGCGCGCCTGCCGGTTTCCCGGATTGATCTGGAGCACCTGCTGCAGGCACCTGCGAGCGTCGGCAGGATCGTCAACAACGCCGGCGAGCCAGAGCCAGGCATACTCATTGCGCTGGTCGATCTGGACGGCGCGCACCAGCAGCGCACGCGCCTGCCCGCGCTGGCCGGAGCGTGCCGCCGCGATTCCTTGTTGCAGAAGATCGTTCGTCGCAATCATGGGCTGACCTGCTGGAATGTCGTGGCTGATGCGAACAACGCGAGACGCCTGAGCGTCCGACTACCGGTAGCATACGGCGAGGAGCGTGCCGCCGCAAGAGAGACGGTGGTACCGAAGCGGGATAGCACCGGGAGCAAGATTCTGGCCGTGAGTGTAGGACCGGCAGGGATGCCGGGGGTTATAGGTATATGTCTGAATGCAACCTGGTATCACACGGTGATCAGGATGCCGCGATTGTCAGCCTGCGGCAGAGCATGGTACCCATGGAGAAAGGCAATGCACGAGCTGCCCTGACGGCATCAGGCGCCGAGGCGTTGCAGGAGGATGGCGGTAGCGACCAGGGCGAGCGCGCCGCCGAAGATGAAATAGAACATGGCGGGGCCGATCCGCCGCACATCCGGCATGGCCGGACCCGGGCGCGCCGGCCCGGTTTCGATACGCTGGCCACGCCAGTACGTCACCTTTTTACGACCGGGCGTGCCGCCAGCGCGCTGCCAGACGCGCCATCCTTCACGCAGCAGATATGCTGCGGCGGCGCCAGATGCCAGCACCACGAGCGGCCAGGGGAGATTGCGGCTATTGGCCAGCACGACAATCAGACCGATGAGCGCCAGCCAGCGCCAGTATGCGCGAAGAATGTTCATCAATGAGCCGCTACCGCACCGTCATCGGCATCACGATATGGATGTACCCATCGGCGCCAACCGGGCGAAATACCGCCGGATTCTGCGCCGTTTGCGTTTCCAGGGCGACCTGCGGCGTCGGGATGGCGGCGATGGCATCGGCGAGAAACCTGACATTGAGAGCGATCTGACCGTTTTCGCCATGGATCATTGCATCAACCTGACCTTTATTGTCACCTACCTCGGCAGCGTTGGCGCTGATGGTGAGGTGCCCCGGGCCAAGCTCACCGCCCGGCTCCATCTGCAGGCGCACGATATTGGCTGATGCATTGGCGAAGTAGGATGCCAGTTTCACGGCCTTGGTCAACTCCTGCGTGTCGAGCACCGTCCGTGTCAGGTAGCTTTGTGGGATGACTCGTTCGACATCGGGGAACTTGCCATCGATCAGGCGCGACACCAGATCGACTGTTTCGGTATGGAACAGCACCTGGCCACCTCCCGGCGTAACGATCATCTCAACCGAGCTCTCGCCATCACCAACAATACGCGCCAGTTCGATCAGTGCTCGTGCCGGAATAATCAACTCCTGGGGTTCAGCCACTGGCTCCGGCAGTTCGACAACTCGCTGGGCCAGGCGGAAGCCGTCGGCAGCGGCGAAGGTGGCGCGATTATCGCGCAGGCGCAACTGCACACCTTGCAGGATGGGGCGAGTATCATCGGTGGCGGCAGCGAATGCCACCTGATCAATCGCCGCGCGCAACAGGTCGGGTGGGAACAGCGCCACCGGCGCGCGATCGGCGATCGTCGGGATCGTGGGGAACTCGCTGGCCTCAACGCCTTTGATATTGGTCTCGAACCGGGCACAGGTAAGATTCAAGGTCTGGGTGCGCACGTCGAGCGACAGGTTGATTTTGTCGTTTGGCAGGCTACCCACGACGTCGCTGAACAGTTTTGCCGGGATCGTGATGGCGCCTTCCTCCTCAATCTTCGCGCCGATCCACGAGGTGATGCCGATCTCAAGATTGGTGGCGGCCAGCCGGAGGCGCCCGCCGTCGCTGGCGAGCAGAATGTTGCTGAGCACCGGCAGCGTGCTTTTGCCGGCGACGGCATGGCTGACGATCGCAAGACCACGCTTCAGATTCTCCTGAAGACACGAGAGCTTCATCGGCGACTCCTTGAGCAGCGCAACGGTGTCCACTCCTCAGGCACTCCCACGGCGCCTGGATCATTCATGACACGCGGAAACCTGGGCTGTCCATTATACCATCTCTGTGCGCAATTGACGCATACCGGGACGCTGGTACAATAATGTCTTGATGAACACGAGTTACGTGGTGGGCCGCACAATCGGCCTGTGGGGCGGATGCCGGTGTCCACCCGCCGGTGGTGCGGCGTTTTTTTCCGGAATGAAACTGCCATGCCGCCGCCGGGCCATTGTTGCTGGAGGGCCTGGCGGCTCTCTGGACCACCTTGCTGTGCTGGACTGCGTCAAACCGTTGCTGGTGAATTGGTATGCAGTGTCGTTGCGAGCGAAGCGAAGCAATCTCCGCGGGTGAGAAGCGATTGCTTCGTTGCGGGCGCTCCTCGCAATGATCGCATGCCCATGGTGCTTCCAGAAACCGTATAACTCCTGTTATTCATACGACTTACGTGGTGGCATATTCCTGGCTCCGCTCTGCCGAAGGCAAGACGATCGATTACGCGAGTCGCTCACTCGGGCGACCGCGTAACTCCTGTTATTAACACGACGTACGCGGTGGCGTACCAGCAGGGTGGACTGGCGGGCTTTGTTCTGGCGGCGGGGCGTCTCTCATATAGCGGATAAGGACGCAGCGCACTGCGTTCTGATGTGCTGCCGGGTGGCGTGGTCTCTGCTTTGTTATGGCCTGCGGCAGCGTGGCACTCCCGATCAAGGTGGCGGTGAAACATTGCTGGAAGCAAGGACATGATGGACGACATGTTGCACGAAATCCTGCGCGCGGCGCGGCGGTTGCGGCGCGCACTTCGACCGACGCCACTCGATGAGTCGATCCGGCTGGGGGCACTGACGGGCGGGCGGGCATTGCTGAAGCTAGAGAATACGCAGCCCACCGGGTCGTTCAAAGTGCGTGGCGCGCTGAATGTGCTGCTGTCGCTGCCACACCACACGCGCGAGCGTGGCGTAGTGGCAGCCTCGTCGGGCAATCATGGCGCGGCGGTGGCCTTTGGCGCGCTCACGCTGGGCGCGCCGGCGCTGATCTTTGTTCCCGAAGACACCTCGCCTGCCAAGGTGGCCGCGATCCGCGATTTTGGCGCCGAGGTGCGCGTGCATGGCGACGATTGCGTTGTCGCCGAAACCTACGCCCGCGCCTATGCCGCCGGGCAAGGCATGACCTATATCTCGCCGTATAACGACATACTGGTCGTAGGCGGGCAAGGGACGATCGGCGTCGAACTGGCGCGCCAGATTGATCGTCTTGACGTGGTGCTGGTCGCCGTCGGCGGCGGCGGGTTGATCGGGGGCATCGCCACGTATCTGAAGGCGGTGCAGCCGGATGTGCGGATCATTGGCTGCTCACCCGCCAGTTCGCCGGTCATGTACGAGTCGGTGCTGGCCGGCGAGATTGTGGCGCCACCGGTGTTGCCAACACTCTCGGACGGTACGGCGGGCGGTGTGGAACAGGGGACGATTACGCTGGAGCTGTGCCGTTCGCTGGTGGATGAGTGGGTGCTGGTGTCCGAGGAGGAGATTGCTGCAGCGATGCGACTCATGATCGAGACGCAGCACACGCTGGTCGAGGGTGCCGCCGGCGCTGCCGTGGCGGGGTATTTGCGCCTCAAGGAAGAAATGCGGGGGAAGACGGCGGCGATCGTCATTTGTGGCGGTAACGTGAGCCTGGCGACGTTGCGTGAGGTGCTGGGGTGATACGTGGCTGGCCAGGTGCAGGTGGTACAATGGCGCGGGTCGCCAGAGCTGGTGACCTGCCTGCTCAGAAAGGATAACCCTCCATGGCACGAATCCCGATCGCGCTGCAACTCTATTCAGTGCGTGATGATGCAGCGCGCGACCTGCAGGGCGTACTGGCCGCCGTGGCGAAGATGGGCTACGAGGGGGTAGAATTTGCCGGGTACTACGGCCACGATGCGAAAACCATTCGTGGCTGGCTCGACGAGTATGGTCTGAAAGTCGCCGGCGCGCACGTCGGCATTGATACCTTGCTGGGCGATGAGCTCCAGCGATCGATTGCGTTCCACCAGATCCTGGGGAACACCAACCTGATTGTGCCGGGCCTGGCCGAGCAGTGGCGTAACTCGCGCGCCGCATGGCTGAAGACAGCCGAAACGATGAATGAGATTGCCGCAGCGTTGAAGCCGTACGGTATGCGCACAGGCTACCATAACCACCACATCGAGTTTGTGCCGCTTGACGGTGAATTGCCGTGGGACACATTCTTCGGCAATACAACGCCTGATGTCATAATGCAGTTTGATACCGGTAATGCGCTGCATGGCGGCGCGCAGGCTGGCCCGTTTCTGCGCCGCTACCCGGGCCGCGCGATAACGGTTCACCTCAAGGAGTACGCGGCCGGCAACGACAAGGCATTGATTGGCGAGGGCGATGTGCCGTGGCAGGAGATCTTTACGTTATGTGAAACGATTGGCGCAACCGAGTGGTACATTGTCGAGCAGGAGAGCTACGCCTATCCACCGCTGGAATGCGTTGATCGCTGCCTGCAGGCATTGCGGGCAATGGGCAGGTAATGGCTCGTCCAGCGTTCTGAACGGCAAGGGCGGCTCACGGGCCGCCCTTCCTGGTAGTTGACCGGGCTACAAGCAAGCTGCTATTTGAGAAAGGCGCGGAATACCCATCCCTCGGTCTCGCCTGCGCGTACCCTGACCCAGGCATCGTTGCCGCTGCCCGACGTTTCGCCAAGCAACAACACTTCGTCATCGCGCGCCAGCGTGGTGACAACCGGCTGGTCGGTCGCCGGGCCGGTGCGCAGGTTCAGGCGGTCGCTGGCCACGCGGAGGACCTGCAGCGCCGGCGCTTGCGTCGGGGGGGCGGGCGTCGCCGCTATGACGGGTGGCGCTGGCGTGCCGGCGACGGTTGTGGGCGCGGGTGATGTGATAACTGCCGTGATTGCCGCGAGCGCCGGTTCGCGATACATATACCCCAGTGTTCCACATGCCAGCAGCACCAGCACGACCGCAAGTTTCCAGCCGGAACGCTGCGGCCGGGTGACCTCAGCCAGCGGCGCGGCAATGATCATCGGTTCCGGCTGAGCGGAGCGCACCGGTTGCCTGGCCGGGCGCTTGCGCAACATGACGAGTTGCGGTTCGTCATCCATGAGGCGTTGATCCGTGCCGGCGTCGTCAGTTGCCGCCGGGGTCCGCACGGTGTATGGGTTCCGTCCGGCCGTTTCGTGCGCCTGTGGCGCCGGCGCGGTTCGCAGCGGGATCGCGATCAGGTTCTCCTGGCCGATGGTCATCGGCGCTGCCGACCCGGTGGACGCTGCGGCGCCTGGATCCACAGCTGGCACAGCTGCCGCCATCTGTGGCGGGATTGCCGCCTGGCGGAAGACGAACCGTGCCAGCAGGATTGCGAGCGGCAGCGCAATGACGATGCCTAGCACCGCCCCCACAACCGTTCCGTCGCGCCACGACGGATCGTCGCCGGGTTGCACCAGCGCCTGATGGAGCGTGGTTGTTGCCGCATGGACAAATGTCTGTGCGCCGCCAACGATCGCCAGAAAAGCGGCGCTGGCCGCGATCCCGTCCAGGATGTATGGCTGTGGACCGATGGAACGCCCGGCGAGTCGACGCGATCGGGTCCACCGCCGTTCCAGCTCGAGCAGGGATACCGCGCTCAGTATCAGTGCGGCGAGGATGGACGGCGAGCCAAGTTGCGCGACGAATGCCATGAGCGTTGCCATACGAGCCTCACACGAGTCTATTGGGGATCAGGGTCCTTCAGCGCATGCCGGAAGATCAACCAGTCTGGCTCGTCTTCGTCTGCGGGCGTTGCGGGCGAGGCGACATCGGGAGTGTGGATGGCGACAGGACGTTCTGCATCGTGCGATTGATGATCGATGTTCAACACGCCATACAGTGCTGTGGCCAGCAACTTGCAGCAACGCGGGTCATCAACCCGGTCACACAGGGTTGGATCATCCGTCAGGCTGCAGATAATAGCTGCCGTGCGTTCCGGATGAGCGACAATCGTCCGCGCCCGGTAGGTAAACGCCGTCGAGCCAGAGGATTGAAGCAGTTCGATCCAGCGAGCCACCAGTTCGTGTATGGGAAGAGGCGCCGGTCTCCGTTCAGGAGGCGCCTCGTCCTCATGAGACGGCGCAGCGGCATGCCATGCGGGTAGTGCGCTATCCGCGGTGTCACCGTCATGGTGCCCCTGAGCGAGTGCCGTCTGCCAGGCGATCCAGTCTGGCGTATCATCAGTGGCATCCGGCAGTTGCATCTGCGCGGAGGCGGCGCTGAGGGTGGCCGGTTGATCGTCGTTGCCAGTCGCCAGCATGCCGGGGTCATCAACTACTGGCGGTTCGAGCGGTGCGAGCCAGGGGGAAGCCGGGCCATCATCCTCGTCGATCGTTTCGAGGTCGTCCTGGTAGTGTTCCTGGTGAGGCGCATCATATGGCACGCCCTTTGTAGCGAAGGTGGGCACATTGGCGGCGATAGCATCCCAGTCAAGTTCGGCGGCGCCATCTGCTTCAGGCGATGGATCGTGCGCCAGTGCTGCCGCGGTACTGGAGGGCGGCGCGAAAGATGACTCTGGCGCCGGTTCCGGCTCAACAATGAACACCTCGGTATGGGCAGGTTCATCAGCGGCAGCATGTGGCGCACCGGTGCTTGCAGACGCGGGCGCGGGCAACGCCAGGCGCGCCCGCAGTGGCCTGTGAAGTGGCCCGGGGTTATCCGTGAGCAACGGCGCGGCGGGTGGCGCGATCAGTGCTCGCCTTCCTGATCGCGCCTGAGCCGAAGGACGCAGCAATTCGAGATTGTCGGCGGCGAGCGTCGCCTTGAGTACCGCATCATGCCACAACTCGTCGGTCATTGCCGTCGAGGCTTCGTGGTCCTGGTGTGGCGCAAAGTCTGCTGCGACACGCTGCAATGTGCGTTGCACCGCTTTACGCAAGGTATCTTCGGCGGTAGCGGCACTGTGCGGCTGGCTCTCACGGCTGCGCATGCGGTAGAAGCCACCGACCTGCACGTCGAACATCTCGCCCGGTTGATTACTTTCGATGGTGAAATGCAGCACCAGCGGGTGTTCGCGAGTCTGCTCGCGCACAGCCTCGGCATACTGGCGAGCGTGGCTTTCGAGTTCGATCGCCACGTCAGCGCGGCGTAAGGCCAGGCCCAGTTTCTCAAAGCGGTCTGGAAGCTCGTTGCCGCTCGTCAGCGCCTCGACAAGATATTCCTTGAGCAGGCCGCTCTGTTCAATGCCGAGTGCCCGTGCGATCGCGCGGGCGCGCTGGGTGATCGCCTCCTCAAGTTCGCGCAGGACATCGGCATGCTCGATAGCCACGCGTTCTGGCCGCACCACCTGGTAGATCAGCCGCAGCGCCACAAGAAAGGTATACCCGATGTCACGCGATTCGAGTTGCAGATCGAGTTGGAGCAACCGCTCGCGCACATCCACCTCGCGATACTCGAACGGCCAGTCGAGATAATCGGAGAGTGTGAGGCGAGCATTGGCGGGAATGACCGAGACCAGCCGGCCCCGACGGGTAATGACCAGTGCCACATGCGGGCTGGCAGTAAGTGGCGCGCACCGCAACACCTCACGCCAGGTGCGGCGGCGGATTGGTCCGATCAATGGTTCTGACTGGTTCGCCGACATACCGAGTGCTCCGGAATGCCAGTCTCTACGGCCTGTTACACCTCCTGGCATACATGTAACGAATCGCAATAATGTCGAGATACGCCAGATAACGAAATTGCTATCCTGGCGCTGGCTATGGCGAGGTCACGCCAGTGACGCCACCCACGGGCCGTTCATCGCGCCGGCGATCCTCGAGATGACGCACCGCAGGAACCGCGAGCGCGGTCAACGCGATCAGCAGGCAGAGGATCCCGCCGAACAGATACCAGACCTGGACGCCGAACGTGTCGGCGATCGGGCCGGCCAGCACCAGACCGAGCGGTGACATCGCCATTGAGATACTGCCGAGCACCGTAAAGACACGGCCCTGCATATCGGGAGCCACGACCGACTGGATGATCGCCATCAGTGGTGCGTTGACCGCCGGTGACATCGCCCCGGCAATCGCAACCGCTGCAAGCGCCAGCAGGAATGCGTGCGACGGCGCGATCGCAATGGCCAGGATGCTGATCCCCAGGCCGACCAGGCCAGATGCGACCGTGTGCATACGACGGCGGAAGCCTCCCCAGATACCGATGATGATGCCGCCTATCACGATGCCTGCGCCTTCGGCGGTATTCATCCATGCCAGCTGGAGCGCTGCGCCGCCGAAGTGCTTCGTCACCAGGATGGGGAGGAGCGAGAATGCCGGTGTCAATAACAGGTTGATCAGCGCTGCCATCGCCATCACGATTATCAGCCCCGGCCAGCGCCAGATGTAACGCAATCCGGCGATCATGTCGGCGACGACACTCGACCGTGATGTCTCGACCGTATGGATCGTGCGTGGTGGGCGTGGGATGCGTACCAGGCCAATACTGCAGACGGCGATCAGGGCTGTAACGACGTCAATCAGCATCAAGCCATGGAGCGGCCAGATAGCGATCAACAGCGCGCCAAGCGGCGGGGCAACGATATTCGTCGCGCCCTGGAGCATCTGGTTGAGGCCGGCCACGCGCGCCAGATGCCGATCGGGAACCATCAATGATGTTGAGGCCTGCATTGCCGGCCAGTGGAACGCGCCGGCGAGCGAACGCAGCGCCATAATGATGTACACATGCCAGATCGCGAGCGTCTCACTCCAGAACAGGTACGCGAGGATGGCGGCGCAGAGCGCGCCCGTCAGATCAGCGAGCATCATCACCGTGCGTCGGTCCCAGCGGTCGATCAGCGCCCCGGCAAGCGGGCCGACCAGAACGCCGGGCAGCAAGGTGGCAAGGGTTGCTGTCGCCAGCACTGTCGCCGATCCGGTTGTCGAGGTCAGCCACCAGATGATGGCGAAGCCGGCCAGACCGCTGCCGAACAGCGAAAAGACCTGGCCGAGCCAGATAAGCGCGAAAGGATATTTCCAGGATGCGCCTGTGCGATCAATCGTAATCATGGGTTCCTTGCCAGTAATCGTGCAAGCAGGCATGCGTCGTCATTGAACCATCGCCCCGCTTCTCTCAAGAGAATTGGTGATAAATCATGTTCAACGGCCGAATATTACCATCATCGCTGAATATAGTCAAGAGATGGATGGTGATATTTGGTTTTGGATTGGTGAAATGTGCCATCAGGAATGCAAGTCACTCCGGGAAGGTAGCACGAATCTATCTGGTGCGATGCGGGGGGGACGGAAAGCACGAGAGGAAGCGTCCCGTCAGGATACTATGCGCCAGGTAATTTCGGTCGGGTGGCGGGTGAGTGGCGCGCGGTGTGGCGTACGCCGGCGACCAGCAGTGCAGCCAGGGTTGCCAGGCTGATGATGCCGCCGGCAATGAAGGGCCAGGGACGATGGACGAATGCGATGGTGTGCTGCCCCCGGGCACCACGCCGCCGCGCAGGGTGGAGTTGACCCGCAGGATTCGCGCCGGTTGGCCGTCAATATGCGCTGTAACGGCTCCAACGCTACCACCAGTATCGCCGACAGTCGCTTCAGGACCGAAATGCAGCCTCACCGTCGTGGGTGCGACGCCCCCTCTTGCTAAACCACGACGATCTCCTGGTACACCCCGAACACGTCACGCAACACGGCGCACATCTCGCCGATCGTCGCGTATGCGCGCACACAGTCGAGAATGGCGGGCATAAGATTTTCCTGCCCTGCGGCGGCGGCACGCAATTCAGCCAGGCGGCGTTCCACGAGGGACCGGTCGCGGGTCGCGCGCACATGATTCAGTCGCTCCAGGTGGCGTGTCTCACCCTCCGGATCCATCGCCAGAATCGGAATCTCAAGCGGTGCCCTGGCTGCATACCGATTGACGCCGACCACGCCGCGCCGGCCGGTGTCGACCTCGCGCTGGAAACGGTAGGCGGCGTCGGCGATCTCGGCCTGGAAGAAGCCGCGCCGGATAGCCGGGATGACGCCACCAAGATCATCAATCCGGCGGAAGTAGGCCAGGCACTCCTCTTCCATGCGGCTGGTGAGTGTTTCGACAAAGTACGAGCCACCCAGGGGGTCGACAGTATTCGCGACACCGCTCTCCTCAGCAATGATCTGCTGTGTGCGCAGCGCGATGGTGACCGCTTTTTCGGAAGGCAGCGCAAGCGCCTCATCCATCGAGTTCGTGTGGAGCGACTGGCAACCGCCGAGCACGGCAGCCAGCGCCTGTAGCGCAGTGCGGACGATATTGTTCTCTGGTTGCTGAGCCGTCAGGGAGCATCCCGCCGTCTGCGCATGGAAGCGCAGCCAGAGCGAGCGCGGGTTCTGCGCGCCAAAGCGCTCGCGCAATGTGCGAGCCCAGATGCGCCGCGCCGCGCGATATTTCGCCACTTCTTCGAACAGGTCGTTATGGGCGTTGAAGAAGAAACTGAGGCGTGGCGCGAACTCGTCCACGTTCAGACCGCGCTCAACGGCTGCCGCAACATACGCCAGGCCGTCCGCAAGGGTAAATGCCAGTTCCTGCACTGCAGTGGCGCCTGCCTCGCGAATATGGTAGCCGCTGATTGACACCGGGTTCCATTGCGGCGTGTGATGTGTTGCGAACTCGATCGTATCGACGACCAGGCGCATTGACGATTCGGGCGGGAAGATATATTCGTTCTGGGCGATATACTCCTTCAGAATATCATTCTGCAGCGTGCCGCGTAGTTGATTCCACGGAACGCCGCGCTGCTCGGCGACCGCCAGATACATGGCCCAGATGATTGCTGCCGGTGAATTGATCGTCATTGACGTACTGACCTGGTCGAGCGGCAGACCATCGAGCAGGATTTCCATGTCGCGCAACGAAGAGACCGCCACGCCACATTTGCCGAATTCACCGGCGACCAGCGGATCGTCGGTATCGCGGCCATAGAGTGTCGGCATGTCGAACGCGATCGAGAGCCCGGTCTGCCCCTGATCGAGCAGGTAGCGGAAACGAGCGTTGGTTTCTTCGGCGCTGCCGAACCCGGCGAACATACGCATGGTCCAGAGTTTGCCGCGGTAGCCGGTGGGATGGACGCCACGAGTGAAGGGGTATGCTCCCGGCAGACCGATATCGCGTACCGGGTCAATCTGCGCCAGGTCGAGGGGGGTATACAGGCGCGCAACCGGCGTGCCCGAGACAGTGGTGAAATCGGCGTCGCGCTCGGGGGTGCGCTCAAGGGTCGAACGCAGGAGGGTGCGCTCCCATTCGTCGTAGGCCTCGCGGAACGTATTGATATTGTGGGACATCGTCGTCTCCCGGGTTACAAAAACAGGCGGCGGATTCGGGCATGGCGCGACGCGCGAGTTTGCAGCACACCGGCGAAAGCAGCGTCGCCGGCAGACGATCCCCCCGCGCGACAACGCGGTGTGTCACCATTATAATACGCCGCCACGACATACCATACGACGGCAACGGCGTGCGCTTCTCCCGGAAGTGGTCTTTACCGTCGGCGGAGCGACAGCACCGGCGTGCGGGGGTTTCTTCCCGCCGTCGACCCTGCGGCACCTGCCGGGGCGTCGTAACGAGGCATACCCTGCCGTGTGGTAACTGCTTACGGTGCTGGCATCCCGGGCGATCGAATGTGACCTGGTATCAGTCGTCGAAGAGTGGTCGCTGCCCGAACGCATACGGCTCCGCCGTTGCCCAGTAGCGCGAAAAGCGGCGTAGATCGAGCTTGCCGGCATACGCCAGAAACGGCGTGATCGGCAGCACGGCGACGGGCAATGTTCTACGCATATGTTCGCAGATCGTGCGAAACCGTGGGCTCGGGCTTTCGGCGGTTACGATTCCGTCGGCCCGGTGTTCAGCGGCAAACGCCAGCACTTCGGCTGCCACATCGCCGCGCCGGATGGTCACCGGCAATTCGAGCAGGCACTCATACAGAAAGACGATCCGTTTCAGGCTGATGCGGTACTCCTCGAGCAACGCATCATCCCAGACCCAGAGCGCCGGCGCACCCGGATACGCCATCAGCGCCGGCCCACGCGGATCCAGGCAATCGCCATGGACCCAGATGATCGGAGTGTTGAACTGGCAGGTCATCGTCCGTATCCCTCAATCGGGCGCATTGCCGGCTGACGCGCCCTGCATCCTGCGCATTGCTTCGGCAACGCGCCCGGTAATTGCGCGCATAATTACGGACGGATCGCCCGGCGCGGCCAGTTCGGCGGCGTGAAATGGTGCGGCAAAGACCACACGCACCACCGGGGGCCGGTAGGCCGGCAGGAGCACCTGCAGTGTGGCCGCGGCCCACTCACGGTCACGCCGCGCGCGGTAGAGGCGCGTCATCGGGTTGCGCAACGCCGCCGCCGATATCGTGCCGCCAACCGCGACGGGCAGCACGAGCGCTTCCGGTGCCAGGCGCGCAAACACCGTCACACTATCGGACCAGCGCGAAAGCGCATCGAGTGCGTCAGGCATCACCAGCGGGTCCGGTTCGATTTTGCCCGCCGGGTAGATCAGCGCCGCGCCGCCATGCCGCACGTGCGCCGCAATCGCGCGCACTCCCGCCATGCGCCCGTGACTCTCGTTTTCGCCCTCCGGGATAAAGACCAGGTGACGGCTGATATTCGGCAGCAGGCGCAGCAACTTGCGTTCGGCGGCAATCACCTTCAGGTCGGGGCGACGGAGCGCCGCAAACAGCGCCATCGCATCCGACATGCCAGGATGATTGGAGAGCACCAGCAGCGGCCCACGCGCCGGCACCAGGTCGGCGCCGATGATTTCCAGCCGGCGCGCAAATGTATGCACGATCCATGATGCGCCCAGGTGCATGCCAACGGTTCCCACCATCTGCTCGTAGGCCAGGATCTGGTGCGCGAAGCGGCGCGCCGCCGGCCAGCAGAGAAGCTCCAGCAAGCGCCTACCGCGGCGGATGCGATCGAGCTTGAAGGACGTGAGCAGATCGGCGACATTCAGGCATGTCAACGCATCAAGTTGAGCGGGATCGCGTTCTACGCGAAGCGTGTAAAAACCCATTTACGTCTGTGTGTATCCAGAGAGCCGGCGCGTCAGTTCGTCATAACTCCCCTCGAAATCGCAGCGACCGTAGAGCGGGCATTCGCGACAGTAGACGCCGCCGGTGAAACGTTCCAGGTTCTCGCGGTTGAAGGTGTACGGCTTGTGACTGAACGTACTGGCGACCCATTGCCACGAGAGGTTGTTGCTTGCCGGATCGCCATCGAGCAAATGTTCGAGGAACCAGCGCGCGCCAGCCTGCCAGCCGACGCGTCGCCAGTGCACGATATATGACGCCAGCCACATGCGTGCGTGGTTGTGCAGGTAGCCGGTTGCGCGCAACTCGCGACTGAACGCATCAATACATGCCAGCCCGGTTGTGCCCTCTACGATATCCTGCGGCAATTCCTGCGCATACGCATCAGGCGCGTACCCCGTCTTATACGGCTCCTGGTCGCGCCAGACATCGTGGCCCAGCCGGGCGTAGAGGCGCTGCCAGTAGTCGCGCCACCCCAGTTCGCTGATGAACTTGCCGGCGTCGGCGGCGCGCCGCACGCGATTGAGCGCCGCATCGCGCGCTTCGGCCAGGCTGAGCACACCGTGGCGGATATAGGGCGAAAGGCGCGTCACGGCCCCGTCCAGATAGTTGCGCGACGCTGCATATCGCCGCGGATCGAGGCGCTGCAGTAATGTCTCCGCGGCGCGCCGCCCGCCGCGGAACGGGCTGACTTCGACGCCGCGTGCTGCCGCCTGCGGAAACTCGCGGCGCACATATGCTATCAGATCGTCGCGGTCGGCAAAGTCGCGTCGCATATCGCCTGCCATAAAGCCCTCCGTAGGGGACCGTCGCGTTTACAAGAGACTATTCCTTCTTGACCCCGCGCATAGATACCTCCAGACTTCCGTTCGCGCTGCTCGTCCTCTTCACCGCTGGTCCTTCTCACCCCTGGCACCCGGCGTCTCCAGCCATTGCGCAGCCTGCTGCAGGATCGTCTCGCGCTCGGCGGCGCCCAGCCGCGCCAGCCCGAGCACTGCCGGGCCAAGCCGCGGGTTCGCACGCAGCGTCGCCTCGTGCCGGATCAAGAAGCTCCAGTAGAGCAGATTGAACGGGCAGGCGTCGGGGCCGGAACGCTGCCGGGGATCGTAGCGGCAGCCCGCGCAATAATCACTCATCCGGTTAATATACGCTGCCGAGGCAATATATGGTTTTGTCGCCGTCAGGCCGCCATCGGCGTTCAGCCCCATGCCGATGACGTTGGGCTGCATCACCCAGTCGTAGGCGTCAATATAGTGCGCCAGGAACCAGTCATTGACGTCCGCCGGGCGAATGCCCGCCAGCAGGCAGAAGTTGCAGATAATCATCAGGCGCTCGATATGGTGGGTATAGCCGGTCGTTATGGCGCGCTCGATCACCCGGTGCAGGCAGTGCAGGTCGGTATCGCCGTTCCAGAAGAACGCCGGCAGCGCGCGCTGGGCGTTCCAGGCATTGGCGTGGCGCAAACCGGGCATCAGGCGCCAGTACTGCCAGTAGATATACTCGCGCCAGCCGATGACCTGGCGCACGAACCCTTCCGCCGACTGGATCGGCACCTGGCCGGAACGGTACGCTGCCTCGGCAGCGCGCGCCACCTGCAGCGGTTCGAGCAGGCCAATGTTCAGGTAGGGCGACAGCGCCGAGTGGAACAGGACATCGTGTGTGGCGCTCATCGCATCTTCGTAGGGGCCAAACGCAGCCAGGCGGTGGGTGATGAAGTCATCAAGCGCCGCTTGCGCCTGCTCGTGCGTAACCGCCAGCGCGAAGCCGGCAGCTGCGCCAACCCCGCCGCCACGGGCATCCACCTCGGCGATCACCTGTGCGGTCAGTGCATCAGGAGCAAATGACATGGGTGGCGGTGGGATCACGGCACGCGGTAGCGGGCGGCGGTTCAGCGCATCGAAGTTCCATGCACCACCTGCCGGCGACCCACCGGGTTCGAGCAAGATTCCCGTATGGCGGCGCATGGCGCGGTAGAAGCGTTCCATCACAACGCGCCGCGGCGGCTGGCCGTTGCCAGGAAAGGGATCATACTGGCCGGTAAGGAACTGCGTATTGGGGAGCACATCCACCGGAATATCCAGCAGGTCACCGAGCGTCGTCTGCTGGAAGCGGCGCGTTTCATACTCCGCCGCCGCCATCGTGACCAGGCGCCGTGGCTGATGCTGTTCGGCGTGGCGACGCAACCCCTCGGCGAACGTCGGTGCGCGCACATCATCAACAGGATAGCCCTGCGCGCGCAGGGCCGCCGCGTAGTGCCGCATCGCGCTGAGCAGCAGGGCGATCTTCTTGCGCTGGTACGGCAGTTGCGCAACGCGGGCCTCGCTCTCCACCAGAACGACACGTACCTGCTCGCGCCCTGCCGCGGCTTCGGCGGCGGCCAGCGCCGGGTGAGAGCGCAACAGTTGATCGCCCAGGATCCAGACCGTGACTGGCGCGTGATCCATACGCAGGAGAATCTCCGGTTGCCGGCAGTTATACGAGGCATCGTACCATCCTTGAGTACGCGGTGCAAGGCGGTGGAATGTAGCGTGCAACGCGATATCCCTACCAGGCCAGGCGCGATGGTATGCTTTCGCAGGAGGGCGCGACGTGCTATCATGATCCGGCGCGCGGCATACAGTCGCAGCATCACTGTTCACAATGGGGTCAATCCAGCGGCTGCGCGAATGGAGGTCCGGGGACGCCCCCGGTATCACGGATCGGCGGCGGGACAGCTGCCGCAAGCGTCAGAGCCGTCGCACCGCTGACGGGAAAGCACGATGGATGACACGGGTGAACAGTGACGTCGCAGCGGGAAGTGTTATCCTGCCCGGCAAGGGAGCAACCCTGCTATAATCAGCGCATCAATGCGCCATAGCAGGCGACGCCTGTAACAACGTGCAACAACCTTGCGCCCCGGTGGGGCGCGCGTCGAGCAGGAACGGCGGCGCGTCTGCGGATCACGGTTGCTGCTCGACGCTGTAGCTCTGAATGGCCCATGTCGAACGAGACATCACAACTCAGCGAGCGCGAGCGCGAGATCTTGCGGCGGGTCGCAACCGGGGCGACCAACAGCCAGATCGCCAATGATCTCGGAATCAGTGCCAACACGGTCAAGGTCCACCTGCGGAACATCTTCGGCAAGATTGGCGTTGCGTCGCGAACAGAGGCGACACTGTATGCCGTGCGGAGTGGCATGGTTGATGTCTCTGCCGCGCAGCCGCCGGAAGAGGGGCAGCCATCTGCGACGGCGATAGAACAGGGCGCGGCAGCGACCCCTGCTCGCGTCCAGCCGGCAGACACAGGGCGCCCGCGGGCACTGATCTACGCCGCCATCGTGGGCGGTGTGATCCTGGCATTCGCCGCGATCTTCGGATTGCTCACGCTGCAGGAGAATAACCGCGCTTCCACCGCATCGCCGGCGTCTGTTCCTACCTCGCAGGTCCTGGAGTCGTCGCTGGTTCCGAGCTGGATCGATCATCTGCCGCTGCCGTATGTGCAAAACGCGGCGGCCGCAACCGTCTTCGAGGGGCGTATCTTCATCATCGGCGGCGCAACGCCGGGCGGTGTCACCGGAAGCGTCTGGCGTTACGACCCTTCGAGCCGCACGTGGACGCCGTTGAGCGCCAAGCCGACGCCGGCACAGGACATTGCCGCAGTCGTTCTGGGGGGTAAGATCTATGTTCCCGGCGGGCGCCTGGCGGACGGCAGCGTAACCGACGTGCTGGAGGTCTTTAACCCGGCGCTGGGTGCATGGTCGGCGGCGAAGTCGCTGCCGGTGCCGCGTAGCGCCTATGCGATTGCTGCTGTTGATGGGCGGCTCTACCTGTTTGGCGGCTGGGACGGCAAGCAGGTATGCGATGATGTATTCGTCTATGATCCGGCGACCGACTCCTGGGAACAGCGCGCAGCGATGCCGACGGCGCGCGCCTACGCCGGCGCATCGGTGGTTGACGGCAATGTGTACGTTCTTGGTGGTGAAAATCAGCGCGGCGCATTGACGGCCAATGAGCAGTATGCGCCGGCCAGGGACGAGCGTGGCGCGTGGTTGCAACGCGCGCCGCTGCCGGCGCCCCGCAGCCGCTTCGGTGCTGCCGCGTTATCGAACCTGGTCTTCGTGCTGGGAGGGAGGCCGGAAGATCGTCCGCTGTATTATGATGCGCGCAGCGATAGCTGGAGCACGATTCGTTCGCCGCAGCAACCACTTGGCGAACAGCCCTCCGTTGTAACCCGCGATGCGTCACTCTTTGTGGTGGGCAGTGAGCTCAATCGCAGCGATAGCCCGGTCTATGAGTTGCGCATGCTCTACACGGTCGTGCTCCCGGCACAGTAGCCGGCACTTGCGATCCCTCCGCACGTACAGCGGGACGTTGCGCCAAAGACAATGTTTCTGGACCAGTTGATCAATGCATTGCTCCGGCCGCTCGGTGCAAAGCTCATCTCAACCCGCCACGAAGAGCGCGAGTTGCGCCGCCTGCGAGCGCTGCAGGCGCGCGGGCACTGGGCGCAGCCGCGCTATGGCGCCGGCTTGCGGCTCGATAAAGACGCGAATCTACGGTTCCTTGAGCAGGTCTGCGCCCCGTATCGCGACGCGCTCGGCGCCCTACCACGGAGCGCTGCGCATACGCGCGACGGCTACTATACCGACAACATCTGGTTCGGCGCTGTTGATGCCAGCGTTCTGTATGGCGTCCTGCGCCATGTCCGGCCCGCCCGCATCGTTGAGGTGGGGTGCGGCTTTTCGACCCGCCTGATGCGCCGCGCAATCATTGACGGTGGCCTCGCCACGCATCTGACATGCATCGATCCTGAGCCGCGGGTCGACATCCAGGCGGTCGCCGACGAGTTTCTGGCGCATCGCGTGGAGGATGTTGCCATTGAGCGCATCGTCGAACCATTGCACGCCGGCGACATTCTTTTCATCGACTCGAGCCATGTGGTGGTGACAGGCGGCGATGTGCCCTTCCTGTTCCTCGAAGTGCTGCCGCGTCTGCGTCCCGGCGTACTCGTTCATGTACACGACATGTTTTTCCCCTACGACTACCCTGAGTCCTGGGTGTTCGAGTTGCGCGCCGGTTGGAACGAGCAGTATCTCGTCCACGCGTTTCTTGCTGGCAATGAGGCATTTGAAATGATGTGGGCGGGGCATTTCATGTGGCGCCAGCACCGCGAGGATGTGCTGACAATCATCCCACATGCAGCGTTCGCGACCGGCGCCGGCAGCCTGTGGCTGCGGCGCGTCTAACCGCCGTCGCAACAGGATAAACAACGGCCCGGAGCAACACGCTCCGGGCCAACTGCATGAACCGCAGGCATAGAGCCTGCTGGATGTTATTGTGTGCGAAGCGAAGCAATCTCCTCTCGCGCCGGTAGATTGCTTCGCTCGCTGCAGGCCGTCGCTTGCGCTCCGCGCAATGACACGGGGCGTAGCGTTATTCGGACAGATTCTTACTGCCTGAACGCGCCGTATGTGAACAGCTTATCGTTCGATGCAGGACCAGGGTTGGCCTGGTTGACGATCGCAACGATCTGGCCGCTGCCATCCGCCGTGATCGTCGCCGCGCCGACATACATGCAGGACTGGAACTGCGAGTCCGAGCCGATGGCGCTCAGGCCCGCCGGCTGGCCGGCAATGTACGTCTGCAGGAAGGTGAAGGCCTCATTGGGCTGCAGGGTGCGTGAGCGCGCCGTGGGTGTGCCGCAGAGCGACAGGCCGGCCGGCGGTGCGCCAGAGTAGGTGTTCGGGCCGTACGAGATCGTCACCGTCGTCGGGCTACCACTGACATTCTGCACCTGGACGCCCGAGATGGCGCCGAAGTTGTTGGCGTACACCAGCGGCGCCTGGACCTTGTTCGTCGCCGTCGCGGGATTGAAGCCGGCATAGGTCGACGCATCCTTCGACGTGTTGTTGACCTGGTTGACCGTCGCGAGCAGGTTCTGACCGTTGCTGCTGCTCACCGTCGCGCCGCCGATGTAGATACAGCCATTGAAGAAGGCGTCGAATGGTGCCGCAGCACCTGCCGTCTGCAGCAGCGTGCCCGTCTTGCCTGGATCAATCGTGATCTGCCGGTTCGGCGGGGTGGCGCACGGCGTCAACCCGGCAATTGGCGCGGTCACGGTGTTCGGTGAGAACGCAACGGTTGCGACCGTTTGCTGCGAGCCGGCGTTGAGGATCTGGATGCCGGTATACGCGCCAAAGTTGTTGCCGAGAATCAGCGGCAGCGCAACCGTCGGCGAGCCGGTACCGGTCAGGAAGCCGTTGTACGCCAGGATCTGGCCATTGCCTTCCTGCAACACGGTCGCCACAATCTGCGACCCGGTTGCAGTCACGGTCGCCGACCCGACGAAGCCCGGCGCGGATCCGGTGAAGCTGCCCAGGGCGGCATTGTCCTTCTGATAGATCGTTCGCGACGCGCCGGGCTGCAAGGTGAATGCCGGCTCCGTGACGCCGCTGTTGCCGGCAAATCCGGGCGTGTAGGCGATATTGACGGTTGCAGCCGCCGTGCCGACGTTCTGCACCGTAATCGATGTATCAACGCCAAAGTTGCCGCGCACGATCAGCGGGAGGTCGAGCGTGTTGGCGCCGGCCGTGAAACCGTTGTAGCTATCGCCCAGCGCATTGCTCGCGCCCAGCACGTTTGTCACGGCGACAATCGGCTGGTCGGAGCTGATGACGACCGAGCCGCGAAAGCCCGCCGGGGCGGACATCTGGACGAAGCCGCTCGCCGCGAAGGTGACGAATGTCAGCGAACCGCCGGCAGGGATCGTCGCAGTCTGCGCCGAGCCGACTTGCTGTTGCGTCGTTGCGTCAATGTACTGGATGCTTATCGTCGCCGGCTGCGTCTGGTTCAGGTTCTGCACCTGAAACCCGGACGTGGTGACGGTACTGGTCGTCTGCGCGGCGACGAATGCCGGTGTGAGCAGAAGCGCCAGGAGCGCCAGCAACATGAGAGGGAGACGTCGGAGCATAATGGTGTGTACCTCCTGCCTGATTGTCACTCATGCGCCGCACAATCTGCAGCGCTTGCTGGCAGCATACACGTTGCAGCGCCGCTGCATCCATACCTCACACGGGATAATACCGGTACTACCTATACGCTAAACCAGGGCGTAATCCGATAACCCGATCGTAGTAATCGCGGGTTATGAAGCGAGGAGACGCCCTCAAACGATGTCATCGTCATTCAATCGCCGGGGCGCGCTGCGATCGTCAGGGCGGTGCTGCGACCACGCGCCGCGGCCAGGCGGAGGTACGGCAGAATGGCGAGCCGCAACGGGCGCGAATAGGTGAGCGCCACACCAAGCCGGCGTAGCGTGAAGCACCGGACGCGTTCGGCAATCAGCAGGCGCATACTCTCGGTGACGTGATACTCAATGCCGGCAAGACAGGCATCAGACGCGATACGCAACCCGGCGCGGCGCAGCAGGATTTCGAGCGTTGGCCGCTCGAAGGCGTAAAAATGACGTGGCAATTCCCAGCCGCACCAGTATGGCCCGAACAACCGCGCGTCCCAGCTATCGCAGAGCGGGACGGTCAAATAGATGACGCCGCCGGGGCGCAGGAGCGACCGTGCCCTGCGCAATGCTGCCAGGGGGTCGGGCAGGTGCTCCAGGACGTTCCACAATGTCACGGCGTCCCACTCGCGCTCGTCGAGCGGTGCAGCATCGAGTGTCGCCTCGATAACCGTTGCCCCGCTGCGCCGCGCCAGGGCCGCAGCGCGAGGGTCCGGCTCGATGCCGGTCAGCGACCATGCCGGGTAGCGCAAGCGCATGGCTGCCAGAAACGTTCCTGCACCGCTACCGATGTCGAGTAACCGGCCAGGCCGGGGATGGGTCCGCGCGACGAAATCACACAGCCGGCGCCAGTCGGGGTGTAGCGTTGCGCGCGATATTGCCGCGTCCTGGTACGGCCCATAGTCCGGCGGGTAGATCGCGGCCAGTGAGCCGGCGGAGGGCCGCGGATTCTGGTAGATCAGCCCGCATGCCCGGCAACGGCGCAGGGTGAACTGCCCGGGGATGCCGTGAACACGGTCCGGTCCAGTCAGAAACGGAGCGCTCCGGCTGCTGCCGCACAGGCTGCACGCGACCTCTTCAAAAACGAGCGGAGCGTGTCGCATGGCTCGCGACATAGTCAATCTACCCGGGATCTTCCCATGATTGACGCAACCAGCGGAGATCACGGTCGCGGATCGCGCGGTACGCGTTGAGCATCATCGGGGGCGCGATCTGCTTGGCAATGCGCTCGTAGAGCGGTGGAACCCGTGGCGCCCAGCGCCGTTGCCACGCGGCAAGGTGCGCTCGTAATGCAGCAATACTTGCCGCCGGCGGCGCATACTTGCACCCTACGCCAACCACCGTCTCAGGGAACGCTGCCTCTCCGGCCCACTCGACCAGCGCCCATTCGAAGGGGTTGAGCAGGCTGCGAAATGCTTCCGGCGTGAAACGCCAGTAGTCGGATGGATGATCGTGGATGGGGAAGTTCATGACCGACGAAATGAGAACGACGCCGCCTGGCATCAACACACGGTGAACTTCCTCCATGGCGCGCCATGGTTTTTCGACATGCTCAAGCGTGTCGAGTACCAGCGCGCTGCCGATGCTGGCGTCAGGAAGCCCGATGTCATGCAGGTTGAGGATGACGTCCACGCCCGGGCCACGCCGCATATCTGCACCGACATAGCGACGCCCTGGAAAGAACGATCGCAGATCAGCGAATCCTTCCTGGCCGGCCACCTGGTACGAGCCAAACTCGTAGATCGGTTCGTTGAACGGCAGCGTCGCCGTGCATGCGTCCACAAACTCCTTGATGATTGCGCGCATACCGCACCTATAACGTAAGCCCTGCCGCCCCCCACGTCAGGTCCACCAGCATGCCCCAGACGCGCCAGATGACCAGGATCAGCAATGCCTGCGGAGCCGGCATCATTGTTGACAGGATGATCACCAGCACACCGCTGGTCACGCCAAGATCGAACGGGATCCAGAAGAGCAATGATCCGGTGACCACCAGCAGCGCCCAGCACTGAACCAGTGGGATGAGCGCCGACTCAGGGATGAAGGAAACGGAGCGACAGACGAAATAGAGCGCCAGGCCACCAAGGATGATCGTCGCGATATTGCGCACCGCCCAGATAAGCAGGTGCTGCCAGCGCAGTGTCGCCGCCGCCGGGTGGCGCGCAACCAGCCAGTCGAGAAGCCGGCGAAACAGCGGCGAGGGCAGCAACAGCAGCAATGCTGCGAGTACCCCTGCCAGGAGCCATGGATTGGCATAGTCACGCGTGCTTCCCGGCACCATGAATGTAACGAGCGCGACGATCAGGCCGGCAAAACCGAATACCGGCGGCTCAAGCAGCGCCAGCACGGCCACCTGCACCCCGTCAACGCCCCGCTGGCCATACAGAAACGCCCGGCTGACGGCAACCATCCCGATCCCCGGCAATCGCGCCGCCAGGTTGGAAAGGGCATAGATTCGGAAGTGGGTACGTAGCGGGATGCCATAACCCGAACGGCGCAGCATCCCTCCCCAGCCACCGACGGCAATCAGCATGCCGGCCGTTTGCACGGCAAATGCCAGGCCCAGCCAGACCGGCTCGATCTGCACGTTCCGGAGTTGCGCGATCTGATCGCGATCCTGGTACAACCGGTAACCGATGTACCCATTGACCAGCACGAAAAAGGCCAGCCCCAGGAGCCATTGCCAGCGACGCGACTGAAACGACGTCCGGAATCGCTGCGCCGCCGAACGAAGGCGCGGGACGACGGCTATACCTTCCATAGCGGCGTTTCCTTCATCGCGGGCCGTCACGCATCGGGCGGCCGTATCGTGTGGCCCGGACCGCCGTCTGCGGCGTGGCTCTGTGGCTCAGAGCCTTACAAAAGTGGCAATTATAGGTGAGGTTCCGGATCGCGGCAAACCCATCGTGAGCTGATAATCTGCTGAGCAGAAGCACGACAACGCCTGATCGCCGCGACTGCCCGGAGCAACGGTCGTGACAATGTGCTGGTCATGAAGAAAAAGCCCTATTCATCACGAACACTGACACTGTGGTCTTCTGTTGCCGCAGGCGACAGAATCAGGCCGGCCAGGCCACCGGCGACGTAACCGAGCGCGTCGGACCATTCGGCGCGTTGCAGTTTCCAGCGTGCCACGCGCGCCAGGTTGGCGAGCGCGATGAGCGAGTAGATCATCCGCTCCGGGCCTTGCCTGTACTTACGAAAGAAGAGCTGGCGGCTACGTGCCAGGTAGAACTCACGCAGCCCCGGTACGCCGCGTGTGCTCGCCGAGACAGCGTGCCGCACGACCGCACCCGGGAGATACGCGACCTCGAAGCCTGCAGCTCTGGCCCGCAAACTGAAATCGGTATCTTCGTAATAGAAAAAGAACCGCTCATCGAACAGGCCGACCCGCTCGAACACCTCGCGACGGACGAGAATCGCGGCGCCAAATGCCGTCGGGATCGCCACCGGCTCGTCGGGCGGCAACCGCTCCAGTGATTCCCCCCACCCGATCGGCGTCGTCCAGTAGCGCCCGACACGCGCTCCAACGCCTGCCAGCACACCGGGCCGGTCGGCGCGCACCACAGCCGCGCTCAGGATTCCGATCTGCGAGTGGCGTTGCAACGCACCAGCCATCCGCGACAAGGCATCGGGCGCGATCAGCGCATCATTGTTCAGCAGCAGCACGGCCCTGGCGCCATCGTCGAGCGCCCGGCGGATGCCCGGGTTGACGCCGCCGGCAAACCCGCGGTTCTCGGGCAGGCCAATGGTTGGAAGATCGGGGAACTCCACGACCAGCCGTTCGAGCGAACCATTATGCGAACCGTTGTCAACGAGAATCGTTGTGCAACAGGCGTAATCCAGCGCCTGGAGCGCCGAAAGACAGGCGCGGGTGCGTTCGTCGTTGCGCCAGTGCAGCACGATGATGGTGACATCCAGCAAAGCTGCGCTACCTCTCACCGCCGCCCGCGCATCACGCCGGCATACCAGCCGGTGCGCGCCCAGATCACGCCGGGGATCGTCGGCCAGTGGCGGCGCAACAACTCCGGCTGGCGCGCATAATAGCCGAACGCATCGCGCAGGGCAAGTGCAGGAATGGCCGCGGCGGCCAGCGGCGGGACGGCGCGGACCAGGCGATCCCATGCGCTGAGGCCGATTAACCGGCGGTGACGGTCAGCCACTGCCGGCCAGTCGCAACCCCAGGCATACATGTGAGCCCAGACACTGCGGGCGTCATGGCGCGTTGTATAATGGCAGGCTGCCGCCCCTGGCTCAAAGTAGAGCCGGATACCCATTGCACGCAGGCGAAAGGTCAGGTCAACATCTTCGCCGGTGTGCAGTCGAGGGTCGAATCCGCCGATGCGCCGGATCAGTTCGGTGCGAATCGACATATTTCCTGAAAGAAGATACGGGCGCTCACCCGGCGGCGCAGTCTCAAGAAATGCTCCCAGGCAGGCAATGTTGTCGCATCGTTCCCAGTATCGTTGCTGCAGCAACGCAATGCTTCCCCCGACGACGGTATCGCCGTTCCAGTGGCGTTCCAGCACGCGTTCCAGCCAGTCGTGGCCCGGCACGCAATCAGAGTCGAGAAAAACGCAGATGTCGCCACGGGCATAGGCAATGCCTGTGTTGCGCGCCAGGGCCGGCGATACTGGTTCCGGCGTCGCAACGATGCGCACCATACTGTCCTCGTGCGCCAGGCGATAGCGATCCTGCCCCACGACAATAACTTCCAGCGGGCGAACGCTCTGTGACCGCAGCGCATCAAGAACGACCCCAAGATGCGGCGAATGGAGATTCGGAATGATGATGGAAGCGGCTTGCGGCGCTTCTTCTGCATGCCGTGAAGGGTCGGCATATCGGCGCGGTGCTGTCGTTGCGGGCATTCCTCAAAACGAGCGGTAGCGCCGCTCATCCTCATCAAGCTACTGGATCATCACCCGATCAAGACACGACCGGACCGACGGCAGGCTGCCGCACAGGCGATCATTCAAACGCTGCCTCCCTCCGCCACGCCCCAGTACCATGCCGTACGCGCCCAGATCAGCCCCGGCAGCAGGCGTGGCGCTTGCGGCGCCATCCTGATGACGTCGCGCGCCGCCAGTAGCGGTGCGGCGACTCGCAGCGCCGGCGCCAGCGCGCGCAGGTGCTCAAGCGGCAGTGGTGGCGGCAGCAGGCGCGGATGCAACCGCCAGAGTGTCGCCTGGGCGCGCCCGAATGCCCGCAGGTGTTCCCATACGGCGCGCGGCGTGGACCGCGCCGCGCAGTGGATCACGCGCGCGCGCGGCTCGAAGTGCAGCGTGACGCCGGCTTCGCGCAGCCGCAGGCTCAGGTCGGTGTCCTCGCCCGCTGCGCCTGGAAACCGCTCGTCGAAACCGCCGATAGATTGAAACAATGCCCGTTGCATGCTCAGATTCAGGCTCGGCACATAATCGCGCGGGCCACCCGGTGCGGTGTCGAGGTACCCGGCAAACACCAGCCGGTTGTCGCACTCGGCCCAGTATGACCCCCGTTCGATCGTCACCCCGCCGCAGACGACCGGCGCGCCCGACCGGTGACACGCGGCAAGACGTTCGACCAGGTCGGGCGCGGCAATGCAATCAGAGTCGATAAACAGAACGTATTCGCCCCGGGCCGCCGCGACGCCGAGGTTCCGCGCACGCGCCGCCGATACCGGGCGCGGTGTCTCGATCATGTGCGCCGGTACCCGGGCCAGGCCGTAACGGTCCTGCCCGACCACAAGCATCTCGGTTATCAGGTCGCGTGCGGTTTGCCGGGCAAGCGCCTCGATCACATCGCCAAGCAACGGCGAGTGCAGGTTCGGAATGACCACAGAAACGCTGCTGCACACCGCGCGTTCGCTCCTGTCTCAATCATGGGCGGTTCGCGAGTATAGCGACGTTCATGCAAGCTGTCAATTCCACAATAGGACGGAAGTGTTCATACGTCGCGAAACAATGCTGGTTTGCGTTGGCGGGGCGATGGTTCCGGCGCCTGACGATGACCTTGACATTCGCACAGTAGTGGTATATACTCTTACTAGTAGTTTGGAGATGAACGACTATGGAATTGATTGACCAGCTCCTCGCGCTGGGTTTCACCGAATACGAGGCCAGAGTCTACCTGGCGCTGCTGCGTGAGCATCCGGCCACCGGCTATCATATCGGCAAACTGGCCGGCGTGCCGCGTTCGATGGTCTACGAGGCACTCGGCAGGCTCGAGGTTCGCGGCGCGGTGTTGAAAAGCATTGACGAAAAAGCGACCCTCTACCGCCCCGTGTCACCGGATACGCTACTCGATCGCTACGAGAACAGCATGCGTCGGCGCGTCGCCGAGTTGCGCGCTGGCCTCGCGCCGCTCTATCGCCCGCATGACGAAGGCCGGCTGTGGAACTTCAGCGGGAGGCGCGAAGCGTTGCACTACGCCAGGGAGTTGATCGGGCGCGCACAGCGCGAGTTGATGCTGGCGCTCACCGACGCCGATGTCGCCGAGTTGCGCGACGCCCTGGTGCAGGCCCATCAGCGTGGTGTCACTCTGGGGGTCATACTGACCGGCGACGCCGCATTCGGACTCGGCCAGGTCGTGCGCCATCCGCGTCACGAAACCGAACTGCACCGTATGGAAGAGACCCTGATGGTCGTGGCTGATGAGCAGGAGTTTCTGATCGCCAGCGGCCACGCCACAACATCGGCGACGGTCACCACCAACCCGAATATGGTGATGATTGCGCGCCAGTTTATCTGGATGGAACTTTTCGCGCAGCGCGTTTTCGCTCGCCTCGGCGACGATCTGCTGGCGCGGTTGAGCCCTGAGGATCGGCACGTTCTTCAGCAAGACAGGAGCAACCTATGACGGCACAACAACTGGCGACACAGCTTCGCGCTCGCCCTGGCGTCATATCTGTGCATTACGATGAGCGGGAGCGCGTGCTCACTCTCCGCTATGATGGTGGCCGCGTTGACGTTACCGCAATCGAGGCGCTCGCCCGGCGCGCCGGCGCGACCTTGCGCATGCTGCCGGCGGAGAGCCGCCCGCTGACTCCCGAAGATGCAGAACTGGCGGCGTTGCCATGGATGATACGGCTGACGGCGCTCACCCTCATTACAGTGATCGCCGGATGGATCATCGAGGACTTCACCGCGTTGCCGGGTTGGATCGCCTGGACACTGTATGCCGTTGCATATGCCAGCGGCGGATTCTACAGCATTCAGGATGCATGGGATACGCTCAAACAACGCCAGTTCGACGTCAACTTCCTGATGATCGTCGCCGCTGTTGGTGCGGCCATCGTAGGGCAACCGCGCGAGGGCGCAATCCTGATGTTCCTCTTCTCGCTCTCCGGCACGCTCGAGACGTATGCCATGGGCCGCACCCATGCGTCCATCCGGGCACTGCTCGACATGACGCCCAGGGAGGCGGAGGTCTATCGCGACGATACGCTCCTGCGCGTGCCGGTCGAAGATCTGCGCCTTGATGAGATCGTCCTGGTACGGCCGGGCGCCCAGGTGCCCGCCGACGGCGTGGTGGTGCGTGGCGAGTCGGCGCTGAACGAGGCATCGATCACCGGCGAGTCCATGCCGGTGGAAAAACGTCCCGGCGCGAAGGTGTTCGCCGGTACGATCAATGGCCAGGGTGCGCTTGACGTGCGCGTGACCGCCACGGTCGAGAATTCGACGCTCTCGCGCATTGTGCAGGTGGTGCGCGAGGCGCGCGAGCAGAAGGCAAGAAGCCAGGATTTCACCGACCGGGTGATCGGCCAGTACTACGCTTACGCAGTCGTGGGCATCACCCTGCTGGCGATCATCATTCCGCTGGCGTTTCTCGGATGGGATCTTGGAACGACGCTCTATCGCGCAATGACGTTGATGGTGGTCGCTTCGCCATGCGCGCTGGTGATTTCGATCCCGGCGGCGCTCCTCTCGGCGCTGGCAGCATCGGCGCGCGGCGGCGTGTTGTTCAAAGGCGGGCGGTATCTGGAGGTCGCGGCGCAGGTGAAGGTCGTCGCGTTCGACAAAACCGGCACGCTGACCACGGGCCGGCCCGGCGTCGTGGCGGTGGTTCCCCTGAGCAGTGCGGCAGAGGATCTTGCAGCCGTCGCCGCCGGGGTTGAACTGCCGGCGCATGAGATGCCGCCGGTTCCCGACGACATGCTCGGGCCGATGACGCCGGAGCAGGTGCGCCTCTTTTCGCTTGCGGCGGCAGTCGAGCGACCGTCGGAGCACCCGCTGGCGCGCGCCATTGTGCGCGGCGCCGATGAGCGTGGCGTGCCGGTGATTGTTGCGACCGGGTTCGAATCACTGACCGGCTCCGGCGCGATGGCGACGATCAATGGCCGCCGGTTGACGATTGGACGGCCAATGCTATTCGACCTGACCCCCGAGGTGGAGGCGCAGATCGCGGTGCAACAGGAGCAGGGGCGCACCGTGGTGGCGCTCGGCAGCGGGCGCGCGGTCTGGGGCCTGATCGCGGTGGCCGACACGGTTCGCCCGGAAGCGGCGGCGGCGGTCGCAACGCTGAAGCGGAGCGGCATCGAGCGGGTGGTGCTCCTCACCGGCGACAATCACCAGGTCGCGTCTGCCATGGGCCGGGCGCTGGGCGTGGATGAGGTGCGGGCCGAGTTGCTGCCGCACGAGAAGGTCGAGGCCGTGCGCGAGTTGCAACAGCGCTACGGCCCGGTTGCGATGGTCGGCGACGGCATTAACGATGCGCCGGCGCTGGCCAGCGCAGCGCTGGGAGTCGCCATGGGCGCCGCCGGCAC
>Ga0272446_1001939_pt1 | contig 29257 bp, 26 predicted proteins | sample YNPCB0061_FD_194587 | JGI IMG/M metagenome (GOLD analysis project Ga0272446, IMG submission 194587) | Hot spring microbial mat communities from Yellowstone National Park, WY, United States - YNP-CB-006-1 | ecosystem: Environmental > Aquatic > Thermal springs > Hot (42-90C) > Sediment | place...
CGTGGCGGCCAAGGCGAAGGAAGCAGCACAAAAACGATGGCTCGAGTTCGCTGACGAAGCCTACAACGAATCCTCGCGTGTGCTTCGGTTGGAGGTTTGGAACGAACAAGTCAACGATGTCATCGAGTTCTACGCCGCCTGGGTGCCCGCTACTTCCGATTACAGGACCGACCGCCAGAAGTTGATGCGGCTGCTGGCGGGGCGGAAGAACCTGCGCGATTTTCTGCCGGCACAGGGGCGCGATCAGGGCTTGCCAAAGTCATCGCTCGATGGGCAGCGGCCAACGGTTCTCCAGAGGCGAAAGAAGTTCCCCAGTCAATACCGCATCCGCGAAGGCGAGCAACTCGATGTCGTCGGCCTGGTCAAGCGTGTGGCTGGTGGCACGCGGCCGTATCCCTCGGTGTCGCGGGTGGCGGCCGATCCCTGGGTTCGCGGCAATCAAGGTCGAGATGCCTTTGCTGATTTGATTGAAGCCTGCAACGATCTTCCAAGTCAAGTCTTGCACGGTCTCAACACAAATCGATTCCCACAGTTCCGAGCGTTCCCCTTTGAAGGCACGGCGGTTTACCTCAGCCGGCATCATGAGTGGGAGCAAGAAATCGACGAGGAAGACCGCCTGAATCTTGCGGACATTCAAAGTGCCTTAGAGCAACTACCGGAACCTTCGCCCTACCTCGCCGTCCTCGTCGCGGATGGTGACAAGATGGGAGCGGCTATCTCCCAGTTGCCAAATGCCGAGGCGAACCGCGAGTTCTCCCGCGACTTGGCCGGCTTCGCTGCGGAAGCCCAAAAGATTGTGACCGACCATCACGGCGTGCTGGTCTACGCCGGCGGGGACGACGTGCTGGCGTTTCTGCCCGTGGACCAGTGCCTTGCGTGTGCCCGGGCGTTGCGGGACCAGTTTATCGCATGCTTGAAGTCACAAGTGCCTGAGAACACGCCGACGCTCTCCGTCGGTATCGCCATCGGCCATTTCATGGAGAACCTCGAAGACTTGCTCGACTACGGCCGGGCCGCCGAGAAGGCTGCGAAGGGTGTCCCCGGCAAGGATGCACTCGCGGTGCATCTACACAAACGCGGCGGGGCACCGATCAAGATGGCGTCGCGATGGGATACCAAGCCCGAGCAGCGGCTCGCGCTTTACGCAGAGCTAATGCAAAAGCAAGCCTTGCCGAGCAAGTTGCCGTATGACCTGATGAAACTCATCGACATCTACCAAGCCGACGGCTGGCCGGAAGGCGAACGCCTGCGAGCGATGCAGCAGGACGCTCTGCGGATCATCGCCGACAAGCAGCCGCGTGCCGGTCGGCGCTACATGCCGATCATCCGACGCATTGTCGGCGAATTTCAAGCCGTCGAGCAACTCGCACAGTTCTGCGAAGAGCTGCTGATCGCCCGCCAGATGGCCGCAGCGTTCGAGCAATCGCGACGTGAGCCGAGCGAATTGCCCCGGGCATTGGCAGAAGTGGAGGCCGTCGCATGAGCACGATTCTACAACTCACGCCGCATGATCCGCTGATTGCACGCGATGGTCGGCCGTTCGGCGCGGGCCAGGGCAACCGGATGCGGGGCCTGCCCTGGCCGTTGCCCTCGGTCGTGGCCGGCTCGTTCCGCACCGCGCTAGTCAAGGCCACGCCGGATCTCGACTTCAGCGGCAACATGCCCGAACGCCTGCTGCAGATCGCGGTTGCGGGCGTGTTTCCGGTTCATGGCGGTCAGTTGTACCTGCCCGCGCCCAACGATTGTGCTTGGGATGAGAAGACCAACACGCTGCATCGTGTGCAACCGATTCCGTTGGCTGAGGGTGAAGGCGTTGATTTCCCCGAATTAGACCAAAATCTTTGGCCGGTTCGGCTCTCCGCTCAGCAAGCGACGGAAGACTTCAAAGCCAAGAATCCGCCTAGGTGGTGGCCGCTGCGCAAACATGAGGAATGGTTGACCTCCAGTGCGAAGCAATATCCGTCCGATTGGTTCTCGCCGGAGTTCCTCAACAACCCCCAAGAGTCGATGCGCGACCATGTCGCGCTCGACGCCGAGCGGGGGGCAGCCGCCGAAAGCCAGATTTTCGCCACGGCCAACTTGCATGTCACGCACTTGCCACGCTTCGGCGTCAAGCTCGATGGCAAAAAGTTGACGTTCGGCGACCGCTTCGCCCCGGTGGAACTCTCGGCCCGGGTGGATGCTGGGGAATCGGGATTGAATATCACCAACGTGAGCCTCTGGCATCCGCTGGGCGGCGAACGCCGGCTGGTGCATTGGCAACAGTGTCCACAGACTGTCACCGGCTGGGATTGTCCACAGGCGATCCGCGACGCCCTCGCCCAGACGACCCAGGTTCGCCTGATCCTGGCCACGCCGGCTATTTTCGCCGGCGGTTGGAAGCCCGGCTGGCTGAATGAGCACTTGGAGGGTACGCCGCCGGGATGCAGCGTCAAGCTGAAGCTCGTCGGCGTTAGCAACGGCCGCTGGAAGGCCGTCTCCGGCTGGTCGCTGGCCCCGCCACGCGGCCCGAAGGCGATTCGCCGCATGGTGCCGGCGGGGGGTGTGTACTTCTTCACCTGTGAAAAAGAAGCCGCAGCCAAACTTGCCGACCTGTGGCTGCAAGCGATTAGTGACGACGACCAAGCTCGCCGCGATGGCTTTGGCCTCGCACTCTGGGGAATCTGGTAATTCAAGGAGAATCATCCTCATGCCCAACACGAGATTGTACTGGCTGCATACGCTCAGCCCGACCCATGCCGGCATTGGCCGCGGCGTTGGCTACATCGACTTGCCCATTGATCGTGACGGTGTCACCAACTGGCCGATCCTTCGCGGCTCTGGCTTCAAAGGTGTCTGGCGGGACTGGGCCGTTCAGCAAAGAATGGAGCACATCAACCTCGCTTTTGGTCGCGCTGACCAAGATGGCGAGTCGGCGAACTCCGGGGCGTTGATTCCGACCGATGCCAAGCTGGTCTGCCTGCCGGTGCGGAGTTTCCGCGGCACATACGCCTGGGCCACGTCGCCGTTGTGCTTGCAGATGCTGCGACGGACTTTGACATTAGCGGGCGTCACCAATTTGCCCGCGGAAGACGGTGGCTTGGCCAAGACCAAAGCTCATTACTCCCCGAATGAGCCGGCCCTGGTCGAGAACAATCATGTGTATTTGGAAGACTTGGACATTCCTGCCATGCCTTGTCGCACGACTGAGCAATGGGCAAAGTTTTTGGCCAAGCAGGTTTTTCCCGAGACGACCTGGCACAAGTTGTTTGAAAGCCGCTTTGTCATCCTCCCCAACGATTTGTTCGACTTCCTGTGCGAAACCGGCACCGAAGTGCATACACGAGTGCGCATCGACGACGACACGAAGACGGTGGCCCGGGGTGCCCTCTGGACCGAGGAATCGCTGCCCGCCGAGACGATCCTCATGGGCCTGATCCACTGCGACCGGGTGTTCGGCTCTCGGGGCGAGGACATCACGCCGCAGGGCTTGCTGGATCGCTTCGCCAAAGAGCCGTTGACCCTCCAGATCGGCGGCAAAGCGACGGTCGGCCGCGGGCAGGTCCGCTGTGTGTTCTCGGAGGTGAACTAATGCAAACGCGAAGCCAACAATACGCCCAGGCGGCCTTCCCCGCTGTGCAGCGGCACTACCCGCAGCCCACGAAGGAACTCAGCACGGAGCAGAAGGAATATCGCACGATCGCCCGCAAGTTCCCGACTCTCATCCACACCTGCGGGCTGGCCCAGGCGATTGCGTTCTATCAAGCGAAAGGCAAAGTTCACGCTGAATACCTCGCGGATCTCGCAGAGGTGGTGAGACACGCGGGGCATCCCGAAATCACATCCGCAGAGGAATTGACGAAACGCAGTCGCACCGAACAGCTGAACCTCTATATGCGATTGAGCCGCGACACGCTTACCGCTGCCGGGTGGCTCAAGCGCTACGTCGAAGCCCTCGCCGGGGAGGAGGAGTGATGCGACCCGCGATTGTTCGACTTCGTGACCAACGAGCTACGAAAGGCCAGCACCCCGGCCTGCTGTTGCAGCGCTACCTGTGCGAGAATGCCACCGGCGATAGCGGCAACCCCGAAGAGAAACGCGCCATCCTCCTGGCGGCCATCAACGCCGCTGCGAACAACGAGGTGCGGCAACTCTATCAGGCCGCCTTCAGCCGCTGGAAGCAGTCGCTGCCGGAGATGACCGCCACAACCGAACTGCACACGGCCGGTCGGCTGATCGTCGGCCTCGGCTCGGAGAACGTCCTGGAAACCGGCATCACGCTGCACCACACCTACGGCCTGCCCGTGCTGCCCGGCTCCGGCCTCAAGGGGCTGGCCGCTCACTACTGCCACACCGTGTGGGGGGAAGCGGAGCCGAAGTTTAAGAAGCCGACTCCCGAGGAGGACAAAGCCTATCGCAAATGGCTCGATGGCCAGGGGCCGAAGCCTCAGGACAATTACCACCGACTGCTGTTCGGCACCACTGACGAGAGCGGCTGCATCCTCTTTCACGACGGCTGGTTCGTCCCCGATTCCGAAAAGGAGCCGCTCAAGCTGGACGTGATGACGCCGCACCACCTGAACTGGCTCGATGGTTCGGTGCCGCCCACGGACTTCGACAGCCCAACGCCGGTGCCGTTTCTATCGGTGTCGGGGAAGTTTTATGTCGCGGTGAGTTGGTGCGGGCCGGCCAATGATCGGTCCCGGAATTGGACGGAGTTGACGTTGTCGTTGCTGGCCGATGCACTCCACCACTGGGGCATCGGCGGCAAAACAACAAGCGGGTATGGACGGCTAACGGTTCCGCCGCCGCCACCACCGCCGAGTCCCTACAAGGGCAAGACGAATGATGTGATTGAGGCGGTTCTATTGGAAGAGAAAACGAAAAAGGGCGGCTGGCGGGCGCAGATCAAGGGTTACTCACAAGTCGGGCCGATCCAGAACTCTGACCAAGTGCCCGCTGACGCCAAGCCGGGCGATGTCGTTCGACTCGTCATCGCATCCATCAACGAGCGTGAGGTTCAATTCCGGTGGCCATCATCGACCAAGAAGTGAGGTACTGCATGCGTCTCATCAGCTTCCTCGGCACGGGCAACTACGGTGAAACCACCTACTCGTTCGAGGAAAAAACTTGCCGAACGCGGTATGTGGCTTATGCCCTGGCATCGTTCACTCAGCCGCGGGAGATTCGGCTGATCGCGACTGATGAAGCGTGGGAACAGCACGGGGAAGCGCTTGCCCAAGCGCTGTCAGGCTCGGGGCACCCCACACCGGAGCGAGTCCCCGTCCCGACCGGCGGCGAGTCCCAACAACTCTGGCAGATGTTCGGGGCCATCGTCGAGGTGATCCGCAGCAGTAACCATCCGGTTCTGCTGGACATCACCCACGGCTTCCGCATGCAGCCGTTCTTCGCGGCCGCCTGCATTCAGTACGTCCAATCCGTTTTCCCAGACGCACCAAAGATTCGCGTCGTCTACGGCGAGTACCGACCCGGGGAGAACGCCATCAGCCCCATCTGGGAGCTGACGCCTTTCCTGGAGGTACTGAAGTGGTCGCGGAGCCTGATGATGTTTCTGCGAACCGGCCAAGCGGATGACGTAGTGGAGCCGACGGAAGCACTGGGTCGTGAACTCAGTCGGCAATGGGCTATGTCAGGACGGCAAGGCGAACCGCCGCAACTTCGTACGCTCGCCAACGCTCTCCGAGCATTCAGCGACGACTTCACGACGATCCGCACCGGCTCATTACTGATCGGGACACAAGCTACTGCCCAGCGACTCCATGAAACCATCAATCAGGCCGAACAAGAAGTCGCTCAGCATTTGCCGGCGCTTGCCAACATCCTCGACCAAGTGCGCGAGATGGTCTCGCCTTTGCGGACCAACGGAGCCAGGCTTTCCTCGAAAGCGGGGCAGCAAGCGCTGATCGCGCTGGCCCTGCTGTATCAGAGGATGGGCCGCTACAGCGAGGCAAGTTCCGTGCTTCGCGAAGGGTGGATCACGCTCGGTGCACCCCCGAATGCAGATCATCCGGGCCAAGGTTTTAGGCGGGAGGCCCGCGAAAATCAGGAACAAACTTGGCAGAATACGACCCACCAATCCCTCAGCGTTAGTGAAATGCGCAACGACATCCAGCATGCCGGTTTCAACCAGCAGCCGCACGACCGAAGCTGGTTTGAAAGACAACTCAACACCCTGCTAGGCCAATGGCAAGAAGCCATCGACGCGATGGACCAACCGCAACAAGGATGATTCCCATGCTCCTGCTCAACTTCGGCCATCCGCTCACCGATGCCCAGCTGGCCCGCATCCGCGAGCTGGCCGGGCGCGACATCGAGCGTGTCCTCGCCGTGCCGACGCACTTCGACCACGAACGGCCGTTCGCCGAGCAAGTCCGCGAACTGCTGGCCACGGTGCCGCTGACGCCGGAGCAGTGGCAAACGACGCCGCTGCTCATCAACCCGCCGAGCCTGGCCCCGATCACGGCGGTGTTGCTCGCCGAACTGCACGGCCGGTGCGGCTACTTCCCGACCATCGTGCGGCTGCGGCCGGTCAACAATACCGTGCCACTGGAGTTCGAGGTGGCGGAATTGATTCTCTTGCAAAAGATTCGCGATGCGGCACGGGCTCATCGCTGAGTAACATTCCAAGCAACCGATCCTGTTCTGCGTTGTTCATGTGCCAGGAGATGGGATGAAAAGGGATCGACGGATCATTGCATAGCTTGCCTTGATTCCGTTGGCCTCTTCCGTCATAGTCCACGAAGTTTACCCCGAGGGGAGAGAGCCAAGGGTATGACGATTCGTGGTTATCTCGTCGAAGCGATCGGGACCTTCTTGGTAGTGCTGTTCGGAGCCGGAACTGTTTGCACGACCTATTTGACCTCGTATCAGACGGTCGGCGGCGCGACGCTGGCAGTCGCTCTGGCCGAGGGCCTGCTCCTGGCCGGCGTACTCTCTTGGTCAACTTTGCTGTCACCGGGCTGTTGCAATCCGGCCATTGCTCTGAGTTTGTGGTTGACCGGCAAACAAGGCTTCGCGGTGGTGGTGAGATTGTTACTGGTACAAGCGATCGGCGCGATCTTGGCCGGTCTCGTGGTGCGTTTTTTGTTTGTCGATGCCGTGTTGCTTGATGCTCGGCTCGGCACGCCCCATCTCAAAGCGATTCTGGGCCGCGAGGGGGTTGTCACCTTGGCCTCCCTGACTACGGGGTTCTTGCTCGAGATGCTTTTCAGCGCCGTCCTGACGCTCCTAGCGTTGACCACGCTCTTGCAACCGCGGCGAGTGCAACTGGGCGGCCTGTTGGTCGGGCTGACTCAGGTGGCCATCATTCTCTTCGGCTTTCACCTGACAGGAGGATCGGCGAACCCGGCGCGGTGGTTGGGTCCGGTTGTGTGGCAAGGTAGTGTCAGTGGGTTGGACACACCCTTTGCCGATCATGTGGTCTATTGGGGGGGACCGGCGTTCGGGGCGATGATCGCCAGCATAATTTATAGCCAAGCGATCGGCGAAAGCGAACCTCGTTAAGCGATCGGAGTGGAGCCATGCAACCGCTCGAACTGGACGATCTGTTGCCGCTAGAAGAGTTTGCTGCCCGTCGGCGTGAGTTGTTTCTGGCGCACTGGCGGTATGTGGATCGCTATCGACGCGTGCGGATCGGGCCGAAGGTGACGCTGATTTTCGAGAATCGACAGACGCTGCTGTTTCGTTTTCAGGAGATGCTACGGGTAGCACGGCTGTGTGATCCGGCGCACATCCGAAAGGAGCTGACACGCATCAATATGCTTATGCCGCGTGCAGGAACGCTGCAGGCCGCTTTGCTGTTACATGTTGAGGAACGTCATTGGAAGCGAGAGCTGGCCCAGTGGTCCGGCTTGCATGGTGAACATCTAAGCCTGATCCTTGGATCACGCGAACGCTGTGCCGATCTGTTGACGGCCCGGCCGGAAGATCGAGCCTTGGGGACGGCCCATTGGGTGCAATTTGCACTGAGTGAGGACGAGCGAGAGATGCTCGCCGATCTGAGTCTGCCTGCCGGGATTCGCCTACGCCTGCCCGGTTATGAGTACGACAGTGGCTCGCTGAGCGAAGAAGTACGCCAGAGCCTAAGCGGCGATCTGATGCGTTCGGTGCGAGCGGCCTGACAAAAAAAGCCTGCCCTCCCCCGAGAGAAGACAGGCGAGAAGTCAGGTGCTGTTGGCTGAACTGGAAAGATGGCCAACCGGGCAATTAGAAATTGCCCAGAACACGGCCATCTTGACGGTCACCCAAGAAGTTAAAGGTGATGGGGTCGATGTTGAACGACAAGAAACGCACCGAGCCATCGCCCATCAAGCCGTTCATACCGCCCGTGTGGGCACTGCCGAAACGGTAGCCCTCCCAACCCAACGAGCCATAGCGAGAATCCGAAGCCGGTGTGAAGCCGGTGTAGCGGATGATGTCCGGGTCCCAACCGTCAGCCCAACCGCAGTCGTCGTGCCAATCCCCAAACACATAATTTTGCGGATTAAGTTGTTTCTCGGCAACCAACAGGGTGTTGGAGGTGCCGTCGGTGATGGCGGTCATGGAGATGCGAGGAACGATGTTCGAGCCAGCCGGGCTGAGTTTGCGGACGATGATACCCCGGTAGTTGGCATTGACAGGCACATCCCACACTTGACCATACCAGAATTGATCCCAGCTGTTGGGCGCATCGGCGGGCGTGGCCGAGGCGTAACACATCAGGACGCGACCGCCCTGGGTGGCGTTGGTGCGTCGTGAAGGACACTGGTAAATCTTGGGGTTCTGAGCATACACCAGGCCACCGTTGCTGGTATTCAACCCAAGGTTGTGGATGTTGCTCTGCTCAATGTAGGGCAGGATGTGGTAGGCCCAGCCCGCATCATTGCCCTGGGTGCTAAAGGCCCAGGGAGTACGGCCCCCGTGCGGAAAGTAGCCAAAGGTGTCGTGAAAGCCGTGAATCGCCAACCCAATCTGCTTGAGGTGGTTGCTGCATTGCATGCGAGCGGCGGCCTCGCGGACTTTTTGCACGGCCGGCAACAACAAACCAATCAGGATGGCGATGATGGCGATCACGACGAGCAGCTCAATGAGCGTGAACGCGGAACGCAGACGAGAACGTTGCATGGGATACCTCCGGTTCGGAGAAAGACAAGGAACAACAAGACAATAGCTGATAACGGGTTCAAACGGGAAGCGCGTTATTTGGGTACCAACTGAGCGAACTTCGATTCTTCGACTAGCTCGGTACCACCCAGATCGTAGGCCACCCACCGCTTGCCACCAGAGCCTTCGGCCTCATGAAACAACACGTGTTGCAGAGGCTTGCCGTCTGGCCCCATTTGGGGAGCGCCCAGGGTCGCGGGCCGATACACAAAAGGTTTTTTGTCCCGGGATGAGACAAACATGCTTTCGACTTGATTCGGGTCGATGTCTAATCGTTTCAACGTATTGGTATCAACCTTGGCGACGTAGGCTTTCAACGCTTCGAGCGAAGGGGGAGCTTTTCCCTGATGTTGGCCGCGATATTGCCCCGCAAGAACAACTAGAGCTTTGAGGTGGCGTTCCTCTGGAAGTTGAGGCCTGGCCTGAGAGCCACAACCCCAAAAAACTCCAGTGATCAGTGCCATCGATATGAGCAAGCCACGACGGGAGGATCGTGACATAGCTACCTTTCTAGATGAAGTAGACCACAGCGAAAAAACCAACCTTAATTTTTTTAACCGAATTTTCAGAGCCTGTCAATTCAGAAAAAGTCGTTGACCTCGTTTTCCTTTCTATATATGCTCTCGCACCCGGACCAACGAGGTGTGCTGCTGTTGCGGTGCTACAGGTGTGTTGCTGTACTAGATGCGATCGAGGGCTTCACGTTCCGTCGGATAAATGCGCAACACCTTCTTGAGTGCCATTATGTCGATAATCTCTTCAACTATAGGTGTCAGTTCGCACAATGCCAGGACTTTGGGCTTGGCCAGTTTGCTGTTGAGCGTCAGCAATTTACCGATCGCGTAACTGGCAAAACTTTCCACTCCACTGAAATTGATGATCATCTTCTCACGGCCCGATTCGGCCATTTCGATCAAAGGATCAAAGAAGCCGCGAATGGCTTGTTCATCGCGTAAATAAGGTGTGTTGAAACGTACAACCGCTACTCCTCCAATCTCCTCCCACTCGTATAATCCCATGGTTTCCGCCATATATCACCGCCTCTGGATATTTTGGATGGATGCTTCACGATCTGTCTTCGCACACGATTTATCTTCAGACAAGATCTTCCTTCAGACACGATCTTCCTTACCGATAGGCAAAGCAAGAAATAGCTATCTGTTAGAGTAACGATTTTGGTTTTTCTGGCAAGCAGCGATCGGGGGTGTGACCGTTTTTTCGCCGCATCTCGTTTTCGACGTACTGGATTCTCAAGGAGTGACCGATTTTTCCGGATTAGAGGTTGTATCTTCCCCATGGTCGTGTAGACTGATATCTAAATCAGGACATACAGGTGAATTCATGGCGACTCATGCAGATCCCACGCCTTCGCTGCCGGAATTACCCTCGACCTACATGCACATTCTGGTCAGCGAATTCCAGAAAGGCGATCTCGCGGCCTCCAATGAGTTGTTCCTGCTGATGCAAAAACGAATGCAGGGCATGGCTCGTCGTATGCTTCGTCGCTATCCTCGGGTCGGCCGATGGGTTCAAGAGGAAGACATCGTACAGGAGGCGATGCTGCGGTTGCTGCGAGCGTTGCGGAGCATCCAACCCGAGACGATGCGTTCGTTTTACGGTTTGGCGGCCGAGCAGATCCGCCGGGAATTGATCGACCTGACGCGAAAGTTATTTGGTCCCGAAGGTCCGGCCAGTAATTACGAAAGTCACCTGTATCTCAACGATACGGGGCAGCAACCTTCTCCCACCGTCGAGCCGATCGCTCCCGGCGAGACCCTGGAAGAATTGGAACGTTGGAACGCCCTTCACCAAGCCGTCGAAGAACTGGACCTCGACCTGCGTGAGGTTTTTAGTTTGACGTTTTACCATGGTTGGGGACAACGCGAAATCGCCGAACTCATGCAAATAGATGAACGCACGGTGCGTCGGCGTTGGCGTCGAGCCGTCCTCCAGCTGAGCGATCGGCTAGGCGGCCGACTCCCGACGGATATACATCGTTTATGAGTGTGGCATGCGTTGGTCGATTATCCGTGTGATTTGGCTGCGTGAACTTCGGGATCAGCTGCGCGATCGTCGAACGCTCTTCATGATCGCTATTTTGCCGTTGCTGATCTATCCCTTATCGGGAATGGGCTTCTTGTACTTCGCCTCTGTGCTGGCTACCCGGCCGACTACCATCGGGATCATCGGTTTGGACGAATTGCACCCGTGGCGGCTGGCCCAATCGCCCGAAAGCTATGCCCGTGGCGCGAGTCTCTTTTTAACGCTACCGACAGCCAACGCGACCCCGATGATCAGCCAGCCGGCGACAGCCCTGGTGCCCTGGCGGGATTATCCACCGCTGTTGATCGAAACAGGTGAGCAACTGATCGTGCGTGAGGCGTATGTATCCGGCAGTCCGCTGGCCAAGTTGCGGGTGCGAGTCCTCGAGGCGAGCAACGACGATTCACTGGGTAAGGACAGCCTGGACCGCTCGGCACTAGAAAGACGCGAGGTCGATGTTTTGCTGGTCGTTCCGCCTGGTTTCCAGCAACGCCTCGCGCGGGGAGAATCGCCACGGCTCTATCTCTTCTCCCGTGAAAAAGAGGATGCCTCCCGCTTGGCCAGCCTCCGCTTGGTTGCTGCTTTGGACCGCTGGGAACGCGACCTGATGGCGGCTCGGTTTCTGCAACAGGGTCTGCCGGCTCATTTCGACGACACGCTTGACCTCGTGCAACCCGACTCCACTGCGGGCAAGGCCGAGGCCGAGAGTGTCTTTGCTCTGCTGGTGCGGATTTTTCCCTTTATTTTGGTGATGTGGTCGCTGGCGGGGGCCTTGTATCCCGCGGTGGATATTTGCGCGGGAGAAAAAGAACGCGGCACGATGGAAACCCTCCTGATCAGCCCAGCGAGCCGAGAAGAGATCGTCTGGGGCAAATTTCTGACCATCTGGGTGTTCAGCACGGCCACCGCCTTGCTTAACTTGGTTGGCATGGTCGCCACGGTCTTTGTCGCCAGCACGGCCGCCCCGATCATCAAACTTCAGCCGCTTGCCCTCGTTTGGGCTGTCGTCTTGCTTCTGCCGCTCTCAGCGTTTTTCAGTGCTTTGTGTTTAGCGGTGGGAGCCTACGCTCGCTCTTCCAAGGAGGGCCAATATTACCTCATGCCGCTTTTCTTGCTAACGATGCCGCTGATCTTCCTGACCTTGGCACCAGGGGTGGAACTAAATCCCTTTTACAGTATGGTTCCGGTTACCGGTGTCGCTTTGCTGTTGCAACGGCTCATGCTGAATGTAAGCGGCAATGGCAACGTATGGCTATATTTTGTGCCGGTTCTTGCGCCGATGGTGATTTATTCGTGGCTCGCCTTGCGCTGGGCCATCGCCCAATTCCAAAGCGAAGAAGTGCTGTTTCGCGAGGCCGAGCGTCTTGATTTAGGGCTGTGGCTGGCTCGGTTGTTGCGTGAGAAGGAGCCGCTGCCCAGTGCGGGTGAAGCGTGGTTTTGTTTTGGGCTGATCTTTGCGTTGCGTTGGCTGTCGTTGCTGCTGGGCGGCACGGCCCCGCTGTGGTTGCGTACCGCAGTCGCACAGTTAGCCTTTGTCGCCACGCCCGCGTTGCTCATGGCCTTGTTGCTAACGACGCGACCGCTCGCGGGATTGGCGCTGCGTCGGCCGGCCTGGCTCAGTTTGCCTTTGGCCGCACTCTTGGCGGTCGCACTGTTGCCAATTTTCGCGGAACTGACGCTGCTGATCTTGGCGCAGTTTCCCCAGTTGCGTGACCTGCTGGCCTTAAACCACCCCTTGACGCGGGAACTGGCGGCGATCGCCCAAGGCGAGTCGACATTGGGCGTGCCGTTGTTCGTGGTCCTAGGCATCATGCCGGCTTGGTGCGAGGAATTAGCGTTTCGCGGCTTCATTCTCACGGGGCTGCGGCAGAGCTTTCGGCCCTGGTCGGCGATCCTGCTGAGCAGTTTCCTGTTTGCGTTGTATCAGATGAACGTGTTTCAATTTCTGCCCCATTTCTTGTTTGGTATGGTGTTGGCCATCCTGGTCGTCCGCACGGGTAGCATTTGGCCGGCTGTCGTGTTTCATCTCGTGTATAACACGCTGTTGCTGGGGCCGGCGTTACTGCCGAGCCTGTTCAGCGGCCTAGAAAGCCTCAGTGCCTGGGTACGTCCGGTGGCGGCCCTAACGGGGCTGATGGTGGCTATGGGGATCTTATTGCTGTTGTCGCGAGTCGAGCCGGAGCCGACCACATGAACTTATATTTTGTGGAGTTGCACGTGAGTAACTGGTCGGCTTCGTTGCAGTGGTATCGCGAGGTTCTGGGGCTGGAACTGCTGCTGAGCGATGAGCCAACCCGCTTTGCGCTGTTGCGGGCGGGGCAGACGCGGCTGTCGCTCAAAGCGGGGATGCCGCAAGCGGGCGGCGTGTTGCTGTCGTTTGAGGTCGCAGCTCTCGATCCCTGGCTGCAGCGCCTCGGTTCGCCAGATCTTAAAACCAGCCCCGAAGGTTACCGCCGCCTCCGTTTATTCGACCCGGATGGCTACGCGATTACCTTGTTTGAGTGGCTACCGGGTGTCAATCGTCCTGCTTGGGCGGAGTGAAGTCGGCCAGGTAGATTTGCGAGGGCTGACGCCCGTCGCGGGTCGAGGTCCAGAGCAATCGTGTGCCATCGGGGCTGGGCACGGGCAAGACATCGGCTCCAGGAGCAAAGGTCAGCCTGGTCTTTTTCTTCGTATCCACGTTCATCCAGTACAGATCATAATTCGGCCGACCGGGCACGCCGTGATCCGCGGCAGCATAAACGATGTGCTTGCTATCCTTATACCAATAGGGACCCCACTGGACCCAATTCTCCTCATCCGTGAGCGCACGCTCATTGCTGCCATCCACATCAATCACGTACAGTTGAAGTTGATCTTTTTTCTTGCGGTCCGAGCGGAAAATCACCCGTTTGCCATCTGGTGAAAAGAAAGGGCCCCCGTTGTAACAGTTGGGAGCCTTTGTCAGTTGTCGCACGTTTTTGCCATCGGCATCCATGATGTATAGCTCTAGGTTCGACTCGCCGGACCGGTTGGAGCAAAAGACGATGTATCTGCCGCACGGCGAGTAGCTACCCTCGGCGTCATAACCGGGCGTGTCGGTGAGCCTACGGCGTTTGCTGCCATCGAGGGCACACTCGAAGATGTCGAAGCTGGGGTCAAAATCCCAAGCGTAGCGACGACGTTTGCCTGTCTTGCGTTCCTCTTCGCGAAGTTTGAATTCCCCCGCGTAGTGCTCCTTGGTTTTGGGGTCAAGGTGGGTACTAGCGTAGATCAGCTTTTTGCCCTCGGGGTGGAAATAGGCACAGGTGGTTTTGCCTACCCCTGGCGAGATGCGTAGCGGTCTGCGGGTCGCTAAGTCCATCGTGTAAATCTGATAAAACGGGTTGCCGCTGCCTTTCTCCTCGGCTTGGAAGACAATCGACTTGCCATCGGGCGAAAAATAGGCCTCCCCGGCCCGGGCAAACGCATCGTCACTCGTTATCTGCCGAATATTCTTCAGATAGGCAGATTCGGCCTTTTTCCAGTCGCTGAGATCGGCTCCGGGCCACTGCAGGAGCAGCAAGCCGTACCACAAAAAATTCATCGCTGCAACACTCCTTGAACGTTAGACGCACGCTGCCATTATAGACACCAGAGCAACCAAACGAGGCGATCCCGGGAGAGCAACCAAGATGGAAACGATGCAGCTATGGGGCGTGCTGACGCGATTCCCTTTGGAAGGTAACACGTTGTTATATGGCGGCGTGGCCGCTGGCGTCGGCGTAGCATTGGTGTTCATGATTATCCTTTTCACACGCAAGAAGAAAGATCAATCGCCCGAAGCGGGTTTAGAAGTCGATCTGGGCAAACTGCCGCCTGTGCCGACCGGCGAACGCCACTATGCCCTGAAGCTCAAGAATCATGCGGTGCGGGTGCGGCTGGTAGTGGTGGCTCCGGTGGGCAAACGAGCCTTGGGCAAGATCGACGCCCTGCTTGAGGAGGTGCAAGCCGGCCTGGGCGAAGTGCTTCACGACGACCGCCCGGTCATCAAACAATGGCCGCCGCAACTCTCGGCAACAGGGTTCGCACCGACATTTTTCCGTCTGATGAAACGTCCCGACGGCAACGCCCATCCGTCGTCGTGGGTGCTGTTGGCAGGTCCCGCGCGGGCTGGAGCGATACCGATTTTGCTGGGAATGGTGTTGCAAACCGAGGGCATGCCGTCGAACCTGGGCTTGGTCACAATGACGGAGAACCAGTGGGACGAGATGCTCAGCATCGAAAATCCCTAAGCGCTCGGGGGCGTGTCCACTTCTGACGTTGCTCCCTGCGGACGATCTAACTCGGCTTTGAGCAACCGCTCGACCACATCCGGGCGGGCTGATCCCTGTAGCATCCTCATCACCGCACCCTTGATGGCGTTGGCCGCAGCCGTCTTGCCGCCGCGGTAGTCGGCCACAGCCTTGGGATGAGCCGCCATCGCTTGACGAATGGCCTCGAGCAAGACCGTTTCATCCCCAACCACGGTGATACCCAAGGCAGCAATCGCAGCCTGAGCGTCGATCGGCTCCGCGAGCATGCGAGCAAAGACAGCCTCGGCTTGTTGCCGATTGAGTCCTCGTTGCTGCTGCGCCGCGATCAGGCCTCCCAGACGTTCTGCCTCGATGGGGGGCGATTGCAGCGACAGCTGGCGTTCTTTGAGGACGGCAGCGAGTGGATTGGTTACCCAGTTGCAGGCCGCTTTGGCATCTTGAGCCACCCGAGCCACCGCCTCAAAATAGGCGACACCGGCCCGACCCATGCCCAGCAGCACCCCAACATCATACGACGATAACCCGTACTGCTTCACTAGCCGTTGCCGCATCGCCGAGGGCAGTTCGCCGACCGCCGACTGGGCCGCCTGACGCTGCGCTTCGTCGATTTGCACCGGTACCAAATCCGGGTCGGGAAAGTAGCGGTAGTCGGCCGCTTCTTCTTTTTCGCGTTGCGGTCGAGTGATGCCGGCCTGCTCGTCCCAGCCCCAGGTTTGTTTGGGTCGCAAACCGAGGCGAAAGCTCGGATCGCGTTGCAAGTGTTGATAGTGTCGTTGTGCTTCGTAACGGATGGCCTGTTCGAGAAAGCGAAAGCTGTTGAGATTTTTTATCTCGACGATCGGAGTAACGGCTTCGCCTACGCGAATGTTCACATTCGCATCACAGCGCAGGCTGCCCTGTTCCATGCGGCAATCGCTCACGCCGATCTCACGCATCAGCATAGCCATCTCTTCAAGATAGAGGCGTGCTTCTTCGGGGGAGCGTAACTCAGGCTGGCTGACAATCTCTAGCAGAGGCGTGCCGGCCCGGTTGAGATCGACCAGGGTGGATGGGCCCGCATGGATCAATTTGCCGGCATCTTCCTCCAAGTGCGCACGAATGATCCTGATGCGTCGCAAGCCGCCCTCCGGCGTGGGAATTTCGAGATAGCCTGGTCCGCCGATCGGCTGATCATACTGGCTAATCTGGTAGCCTTTGGGCAGATCGGGGTAGAAGTAATTTTTGCGGTCCCATCTGGTCGTGGCCGGGATGACGCAGTGGAGGGCGGTGGCCGCTCTCAAGGCCAAGTCCAATGCGGCACGATTGAGTACCGGCAGGGCACCCGGCAAGCCTAGGCACACCGGACAAGTTGCCGTGTTCGGCTCTAAGCCAAACGTCGTGGGACAAGCGCAGAAAAGTTTGCTTTGGGTCTGCAACTGCACATGAACTTCCAGGCCGACGATGATTTCATAAGGGGTGTTCATCCGTTGCTCTCTGAGCCGCTGCTTACTTTCCTCGCCGCTGAGCATAGCAGATTTGGCCCGAGAAGCAACTAGGGGCAACCTCACCCCGGAGGATACAAGAGAGGCTAACTGATGCTGACCATAACGTTGTAGCAGGCGTGTGCCCCGACCGCGACCCCAAAACCGCGTGTCTGAAACAGTAAGGCGAAATAGAGACCCGCCGCCAGCCGAAACACAAACAGATAATTACTATATGATTGGCCATAAGGCCCGAGATGGTGCGCCATCGAAAATAGCACTGCCGAGGCGGTCGCTCCTAGCAGCACCGCCGCCAGACGCGGCAATTCAAGCAAGCGTAACAACGCCACCAAGCTGGAGAACAGCACCAAGCGAAAAATTGCTTCTTCGTAAATCCCAGCACCTAGGTAGGTGATGGCCTGACGCAAGGCAGGTTCCGAGGCCGTCAGAGGAACTTCGGGACTTAGCGTCAGCTCAACCCCGGCCCGCATCAACAGGGGGGCCAAGGCGCGACTGATGCCCCACAAGCCCAGGGCAAAGGCGATGCTCTCCAAAATCATGCCGCATAGCACGCCGACCAGATCCTGCGGCCGATTGTCCCAAGCTAGCCAGGAGCACACGACAAAGCCAGACGCCAGCAAGGCAGGAGGCAGCCAGACGGCACCGACCCCAACGCTCTCCAGGGCAGTACGCATCCAGTGATCGGCCCCGTTGCGCACGGTCTCTGGGGCGGAGCCGCCCAGCGTCCAGACGCCGACCTCATAGGTTAGAAGCATCGGCAACATAAACAGCAGGCAAGCAAAAGGATGCTGAGTGCCCTCCCAATAGCCGGAGGCTGGTCTCATGGGCAACTCTCCTCCTCTTAGACTGCCCACATGGCCAACTGCCGCTGTAGCAGTTCCTGGCGTTCGCTGGCATGGAGAGTCCGCACGATGCTTTCCTCGGCCACGAGGGTCAAATCGCGATGCAGCGGGGCAGGCAAAGGCTGACCATCGGCATCCGTGAGCACCGCTAAAACCGGTCGATCGGCTGCGACTTGCGGCAGCGGCTGCGGCGTGGCCACCACCTTTGCGATGGCTCCCGAGGCCAACTCGACCAACGTCCCCACCGGATAAAAAGTTAGCCGTAATAAATATTCGGCACATCGACGGTCCAACTTGCCCATCTCGGCCAGGACAAGGGTATCGGCTAAGGCATTGCGACTCGAACGCGCCGGGCGATGCGGCCGCGCCACCCCCAGAGCTGCATAGACATCGCACACAGCTAGCAGTCGAGTGAGAGGGTGCAACTGTTCGCCGCGTAGTCCATCAGGATAACCGGTTCCATCGAGCCGTTCGTGGTGGTGGGCAACGGCGTGGCGTAATTCGGGTGCTTGGGCAAACAGTGTGGCCACCGCTCGTTCTCCCAAGGCCGAATGCTGCTCGACCAGGCGATGTTGGTCCTCGCTCCATCGCTTGGTCTGAAGGAGCAAATCGCTGGCGATTCCCAGCATGCCCACATCATGCACCAGGGCCACCACCAACGCATCGCTGCGATAGGCATACCAGTCCGGGTCGTTGTGGATCAGTCGCGCCATCACTCGCGCACTGTTTAGTCCCTGGGCTGCCGCATAAGCCGGCAGATAGAGCGGCGACTCGTTTTCTAACTGCAGCGGCAAACCTAGCTCGGCCTCGCGGAGGATCTGCTCGGCCAAGTGGCCTAGCACGGCCGAATCGCAGGATTGGTCGGCATGCAACAGACTGAGAAGCTCCGCGAGCGTGGCGATCTCTTCGTGACGGCGTCGTAAACGATCTTCGCCGAAATGCAGCAAGCGTAGCCGGTCGTGGATTTCGTTGAGGATCACCTCCAGACCTCGGCACAGATGCACTTGCAGCGAGGGCAACTCGGGCAACAACGGCACCATACGCAAGGCTGTATCCAACATCGCCACCGTATCGACATACAGTTGCCGTAACGGTTCAGCCTCGTCTTGGTGTTCCAACGTCGGACCCAGCGAGCGAAGACGTTCGAGCAAGTCGCGACCGCGATGCAATACCTGGCGCGCTGCTGCCGTGAGTGGGCGAAGGGACGGTGCAATAGCCGCAGGCACAAGCGGGCGAAGGATTTCCTCCAATTCGCGATCGTGTTGCGAAGCCTGTTGCAGAGATGGTAGCAACTCCGCTGCCGTTCGCGCCTCGCTGGAGAGGCGCTGGGCCGCGTTCAGCCGTTGACGCAGAGCGGCGATTTGGGCCAGGACCGTGCGGGTTTCGCTCATGGGAACTCCCTCTGGGTTGGCACGGGACCAACCGCAAGATTTCATCGTCGCGCCGGGGGGATCGGCTTCAACGGTCTTGCCGTCAGAGCAAAAAAAGCCGAAGCTGGAGGCCGCGAAGAAAAATGGGAGAACAAACTTGACGGCATATCCGATTGTCTGTACTATTCCACTGTTACACTTTGGCGTCGTCTCTGGAGTCCTCCCCATGTTGCCTGTGCGCTGCTTTGTTGTGCTTGCTTGCGCGCTGACTCTGCTTGCCCCGGTTGGTCAGGCCCGCGAAGAAAAACAACCTGCTGCACCCAAAGAGTTGGTCCTGAGCATCCCGGCCAACAGCGAACTGTATCTGTCGTTCCGCGTCGCTGCGATTTGGAAGTCGCCGCTGCTGAAGCAGTTGCTGGCGGAGCTGGGCAAGGAGGTGCAACTCTTTCAAGAGTTAAAACTGACGGAGCGGGAGCTAGGCATCTCTCCGGAGCAGATCACTCGCGTGACGATTGTTTCGACCGACCTCAAAGCGAGCCTCGATTCTCGCATGCCCCCAACCCTGCTCTTGGAAACCAGCAAGCCGATGGATACGCGTAGCCTGCTGCGGCTGGGGTTGCTCGATGCCAAGCCTCGCCTGATTCATGGGCAGACCGTCCTCGTCGCCGGTCAGCAAGCCGGTTTGTTTCGCGCGGATCGGCAACTAGCCCTCATTGGGCCGTTGCCAACGATCGAAGCCATGCTCGACCCCAAGGCCCCTAAGCCAAGCGGTTTGTTGGCTCAGGTCATCGCCCAAGCTGCCACCGAGCATGCGGTCGGCTATGTGGTGCCCAAGGTTTTTGTCGAGCAAGCCGAGCGCGAGTTGAAGTTGATGGGTTTCTGGTTTGTGGTGCGGCCGCTCCTGGCCACGCAACAGGCCGCGGTCTGGGTCAGCATAGGCTACGAGAGCAAAGGGCAAGGTCATCTTCAGTTCACCGACGAGAAAGCAGCCCAAAAGGCCTTTAAGGTTATCCAAGCGATGCAAACCCTAGCGGCGGTTTCGCTGGAAAATCTACGTCCCTCGCTTCAAGGGAAATGGCAAGCGGCCTCGAAGTTTCTGGCGCGGGTGGAGAAAATTCTCGAAGAAGCTCCGCTGGAGCATAAAGGTAAAAGCGTCTCGGCTCAGTTGACCTTAAAACTCGGCAAGGCCGAGATGGCCCGTCTGCTCAAAGAGGCCGTGATCCCTCTGCGCCAGGCCGCTCGCAAAGCACAGATGAGTAATCATCTTAAACAGATCGGCTTGGCCCTGCACAACTATCACGATAGCTACGGCACCTTTCCTGCCGCGGCCAGCTACGACAAGGACGGCAAGCCGCTCTTAAGTTGGCGTGTCCACCTTTTACCTTTCCTCGAGCAAGAGGCTCTGTACCGGCAGTTCAAACTCGATGAGCCGTGGGATAGTCCCCACAACAAAAAACTGCTGGCCAAGATGCCGGCCGTTTATGCCCTTCCGGGCGTCCGGCCGAAAATCGAAGGAGGCACCGTGATGCAGGGATTCGTCGGCAAAGGGGCGTTTTTTGAGGGCAAACGTGGCCTCAGATTGTCCGACATTACCGATGGCACCAGCAATACCTTTATGATCGTGGAAGCCGGCCAGGAGGTGCCCTGGACCAAGCCGGAGGATTTACCCTTTGATCCCAAGGCCAAGCAATTGCCCCAGCTGGGCAGTGCGTTCGAGGGTGGCTTCCATGTCGGGTTTGGCGACGGCTCGGTGCGGTTTATCAAGCACACGACCAAGTTGGAGACGCTCAAAGCATACATCACCCGCAACGGCGACGAGGTGATCCGCGGGGACGAGTGAACGAAATCGGCAATCGGCAGTCGCTTGATGCCTTTTAAATTGCGATTTGCTAGAAAGGTCATTTTTCGCTCCAGGGCCAACTCGGTCTTGAGGAAAGCTCGCCAAGGGATCGGACATTCCACCGCCCCCAGAGAATCGAGAAACGATAGCTAGTCATGTTGCTACTCTTACTCAGCTTATGGGCCGTGGGGCCGTGGCTCGAACCGCCCGATGGGCAGGATGTCGTGTTGCGTGTCGGGGAACGCTCGGTGCGGATTCGTTTGCATTTGCGCGCCCAGGGGCGTTCCTTCCGTGTCCGCTGGCAACAACAGATGAACCGCCTGTTTCGTTATCTGGATGTCAACGGCGATGGCCAACTCGACGCACGCGAGCTATGCCTGGCTCCCGGATTGGAGCAGTGGCAGCAGATCACGGCGGGCGATCCCGTAGTCGATTCCGAGCCGCCGCCCCCCTTGGCTCAACTGGCTGATTCGTCGGGCTTGGTGAGTCGTGAGGCACTGGAACGGTATTACGGTCGCAGCACTGCGGGACCGTTGCGGGTACGCTGGAAGCAATGGCAACCACGAGCGGCCCGAAGCGCGTCGGACCAGTTGTTCAACTTGGTTGTACCGCGTGGCCAGCGATTTCCAGCAGCGGCCCACTTCAGCCGTCTAAAGGAAAAGTTACTGCATCTGGATCGCGATGACGACGAAATGCTCAGCCCGGTCGAGATCATCGACAAGCCATTTGCTGCGGACGCGTCCCCGCGTGAACAATCGGGCAAGGCGTTGGGCCCAGCGGCCTTTGAGATGCCGATTTTTCTGCTCGGCCCAGAGGATCCGCTGCCCGCGGACGTGCCAGCGAAGCCCCAGGTGGAGATAATTCTGGAATTGAGGGATGTATCGACCCATCCGGTGCGGCTGCTGCGGGCCGACCCCGACCTCGTGGTGCAAAGGCATCGACAGGGGGTGCAAATCACGCTCGACCATACCGTTGTGCGTCTGGGCGTGGTTCGTCCGCGAACGGTGCCGACCGTCCGCGCCGATGCCAAACGCCTCTTCGCTTCGCTGGATCGCAATCGTGACCGCTTTCTCTCCGCTCAGGAGATCCATCTGCCCCCTTTTCGCTTCGTTTCTTGGTTGCGTCTGGCTGACCGGGATGGCGACGAGCGTCTCAGCGAGGCCGAGTTCCTGACTTACGCGGAGTTACTCGCGTCTCTACACAGCCAGCGGACCACGCTTCAGGGACTCGACCAGCAGGATTCGCTCTTCGCTTTGATCGATCTTGATGGCGACGATCGGTTAAGCTGTCGCGAACTCCATGAGGTAGGCCGTTATCTGCCGGTGTTTCCTCGAGACAAGAAAGAGTTGGAGAAGCGTACCATGATGTTTCGTGTGCTGCGAGTCCAGGTCGGCTGCGACGATTCGCCGGAGCCTGGCTCCATCGGGGATGTCCCGCGGTTGGTCGCGTCTGGAACTCCTCTTGCTCGCGTCGGGCCGCTTTGGTTCCGCAAAATGGACAGCAACGGCGATGGCGATGTGTCGCGGCGTGAATGGCTGGGCAGTGCCCAAGAGTTCGACCGCATCGATACCGACAAGGACGGCCTGATTAGCTTGGAGGAGGCGATGCGTTACGAGGAACTCCTTCGCGGAAAACGATGAACTGCTCGGCGGAACGTAACCTCCGCGATGAGCAAGCACTCGGAGAGGCGGCGGATTTCCGCTTCGTGGCTCAATGCAGGCTGGCCAGTGCGTCTTGGGCAGCGGCGAGGGTTTCGTCGATGCGCTCCTGAGTGTGCAGGATGCTATTGAACGCCGCTTCGAATTGGCTGCACGGCAGGTAGACCCCCCGATCCATCATCGCCCAGAAAAAGCGGCCGAACTTCTTGGCGTCGCTACGTTTGGCCGATTCGTAGTCCGTGACGGGGTCGGAGGTGAAAAAGAGCGTCCACATGCTGCCGACTTGATTGACGGTCAGCCCCCCGGAGACGCGCCGCAGCCCCTCGGCCAGGGAACGGCCGAGGCGATCGAGTTCGGCATACGGATTGAGACGTTTGAGTTCTTTGAGGGTAGCAATGCCAGCGGCCATCGCCACAGGGTTGCCTGAGAGAGTGCCTGCTTGAAAGACGGGCCCCGCGGGCATGACTTTTTTCATCACGTCGGCGCGACCGCCGTAGGCCGCCGCCGGATAGCCCCCGCCCAAGATTTTGCCCAACACAGTCACATCGGGCATTTGGCCAAGCAGCTCTTGAGCGCCCCCATAGGCCAGACGAAAGCCCGTCATTACCTCGTCGTAGACCAGCAAGGCCCCATAGTGGTGCGTCAAACGCCGTAGCTCGCGGAGAAATTCTGCCGACGGCGTGATCAGCCCCATATTGCCGGCCACCGGCTCAAGCATGACGCAGGCGATGCTGTCGCCGTGGGCCTGGAACAGATCGGCCAACGCTTGCGGATCGTTGTAAGGCAGGGTGAGCGTGTCCTGCGTACAGCCACGCGGTATGCCTGGCGAGTTGGGTACGCCCAGAGTCGTGGCCGCCGAGCCTGCCTGCACCAGCAGACTATCGACGTGACCATGATAACAGCCGGCAAATTTGACGATGCGATCCCGGCCGGTGTAGCCGCGGGCCAAGCGAATGGCACTCATGGCGGCCTCGGTGCCGCTGCTGACAAAGCGGACCATTTCGATGCTGGGCACCGCCTCGATGACCAGCTGCGCCAGTTCGCTCTCGCGTTCCGTCGGTGCGCCGAAGCTACTGCCTTGATGCACTGCCTCAATCACCGCCGCTGTCACGGCCGGATGACAATGCCCCAAAATCATCGGTCCCCACGAGCCGATATAGTCGAGATAGCGATGGCCATCGAGGTCGTAGATGTAGGGGCCTTGGCCACGGGTGATGAACAATGGGGTGCCGCCAACCGCACCGAACGCACGGGCAGGACTGTTGACTCCTCCGGGGATTAAGGTTTGGGCGTGACGAAAAGCTTGCTCGCTGCGGGTACGCTGCATGGTGATCTCGGTGGCAGGCCATTACGGGGACGACGTATTTATTGTAAGAGAGTTGCTATTGTAGCGATTGCTCAGGAACGGGCCGAGGGGGCACGGGACTGCAATTCCTGAGCGCACTCGACCAGATGTTGCAGCGTGTCGCCAAAACGTGACAGGGGAATCCGGCGTCGGACTTTTTCGTCGATGGCCCGGCCACCAAGCATCAATGTGGCCCCGGTTTCACGGCCAGCTTGATACAAGAGAGTATATTCAGCAATGAATCTTTCCGGATCATACAAATGACTACACGAGAGCCAGACCAGGCGCGGTCGCCGCTCGCGTACGGCCTGAGCCAGCGAGGCGAGGGGCGTGTTCGGTCCGACATTCTCCACATTCCAACCCAATTCACGCAGCGTCAGTTCGATGAGCAGATTGGCCAACAAGTAGTGATCCCGCTCTGGTCCGCCACCGATCGCCAGGGGGGCCGAGTGCTTAGGCACCGGCAAAGACGCCCGCAGTGTTTGCAGAGCGGCCAGACAGCGTTGCGTGCCACGGTGTTCCTGATAAATATCGACGTTGCCCGTTTCCCAGCCGTGACCGACCCGCGTCATCGCAGGCATGACAATATGATCGCCAATTTGAGCGATGGTCAGACCTTGAGTACGAGCTGAGTGCAAGACCTCGCTGACTTGATGGCCATCGCTGCCCAGCAACGCCGTGTAAAACGATTCCGTCAGGGTGGCTGGGTCGAGGGGGGCGGATGGCTGCGTCTGTCGCAGGTAGGGAGCCAGTCGAGCGCGAGGCAGGTTGCGAAGTTCGGCGAAGCGGGCCAACTCAGAGATGCGAATTTTGCGATGCCCGCCTAGGGTGCGTTCGGCCGGCAAATGGCCCTGATCCACCCAGCGTTTGACCGTGGACTCTCCCACGCCCAAAAGCTCGGCTGCATCACGGGTACCGAGATAGATAATCGGGTCAGCCATTGCTACGAAACGCCCAAAACGTTCATATTGTTCAACTCATCATAGCAGGTTCCGTCGAGGCAATCCAGAGGTCGCTGAGACAAAATTCGTTGTTTCACCAAGAATCTGACGGTTTGCCTCTTGACGTTTTTGGGTGAACGTTTATTTTTTAGAGCAGTGGACGATTTGGTCGATTTAACCGATTCGAACGATCCACCCATCCCCACTCAGGAGAACCTGCCGTGACCACTCCGACCGCCAAGGCTTCTTCGAAGCTGAAAACTTCTCCCTATCACGTGGTGCATCCTAGCTTCCTCGAACCCGGTGCGGAACACACTTACGGTCCCTTGGCTCAGCACCATCCTTATGATGGTTCTCATATGCCCGACGATGTGACACGCGATGTCGCCAAACGCATGCATTATGCGGCCTGGCGTTCGGCGACAGCCAAGGACGAGCGCGGACGGGCTCGCTGGCAGCAACATTACCTGAATTACCGCGATCAGATTGTCATGGGCAATCGCAAGCTCATCTTCCGAGCGGTGCGCCGCTGGATGCCGCCTAGTTCGCTGGCCGATGACATGATCGGCGATTGCCAGATTGTGTTGATTCAAGCGGTAGCCGCCTATAATCCCTGGATGGGCATCCGTTTCAGCACTTATGCATTTACCTGTCTCATGCGAGCGCTTTCACGCTTGTCGCAAAAGCAGGCCGGTGACCGCCTCGCTCGCTCGATGCCGCTTGAATCGTTGCCCGATGGCGAACCGCGTGATGAAGCCTCCGAGGAATCGCCTAATAGCCGACTCAATCGCGTCGATGAATTCTTGCGTGAAGGCAACGATCTCCTCAGCACGCGGGAGAAAAAAGTCCTGGCCCGCCGCTTCAGCTTGGACGAAACCAGCAAGGGTGGCACCCTGGAGCAAGTGGGGCGGGAGCTAGGTCTGTCCAAAGAGCGGGTCCGGCAGGTTCAGGCTAGTGCCCTGGGTAAATTGCGTGCTGCTCTGGGCGTGGGCAGTTGAGTTGCTCTGGACAAAGCTTTCCTTCGTTGGCTTGTGGGGCATGGCAGAGATGAGCCGACATCCATGCCCCGGCTGAATCTTCGTCTCCTTGCTGAAAATCAGCTCTTACAGTTTTTGCAGCTGCCTTTTTGTCACAAAAATCTGCTCTCGTCAGCTCTTTGACTTGCTTGTTGGCTGAGAACTCATAGGAAACTCCCCATTCTCGGATTATTTTAGCCTTCCAGATGGGGACTCTCTCCAATGAACAGTACGGCTAATCCACCCATTTCTTCTCCGGGGGGCGATGCCCTCGCTGCTAATGCTTATCGTCTGCTTTGGGCTGGTTTCACGGCGATTCTCGCGGCGGGCGTCGGTTTCGCGATTCGCGGCGGGATCCTCGACAACTGGGGGCGAGAATACGGCTTCAGTGGCGGGGAACTGGGTGCGATCAACGGTGCGGGGTTTACCAGCTTTTGCTTTGGCATCATCATCGGCGGGGTGGTGGCGGACAAGATCGGCTATGGGAAACTGGTCATCGCGGCGTTTTTGTTTCATTTGCTCTCGGCGGTGGTCACGTTCAGCGCCCCGCCAGCCCCTCCCGCAGAGACAGCGGCCTCGGTGATCGCTGCCAACAAGTCGTTGGTTTATCTCGTGCTGTTCTGGGGGACGTTTTTGTTTGGTTTGGCCAACGGTACGCTCGAAGCGGTGGCCAACCCGCTCGTGGCGACGCTGTTCCCGCAGAACCGCACGCACTATCTCAACATCCTGCACGCCAGTTGGCCGCTGGGACTGGTGCTGGGCAGCGCCGCGGGCTGGGTGCTCGACGACATGGTGAAGCTGGAATGGCGTTACCAACTCATGCTGTTCCTGCTGCCGACCTTGGTATATGGCATGATGTTTTTCGGGCAGACGATGCCGCGCTCCGAGGCATCCAAGAGCGGACTGAGCCTGGGCCAGATGTTCAAAGATGTGGGCATTCTGGGTGGCTTGGTGGTCTGTGCCCTGCTGGCGTTGTTCTCCGAGGGCGTGCTGCGGGACTTGCTCAGTCTGACAAAGCTGGATGCCAACCTCACCGCACAAATCGCCCAGGCGTCTGCCTGGGGGATCGCGCTGGCCCTGCTGTTGATCATTACCGTCATCACGCAATTTTCGTTGGGGGCGATCCTGCTGTTCGTGTTGTTGCTCACCCACGCCCTGGTCGGCGCGGTCGAACTGGGCACCGACGGCTGGATTCAAAACATCACTGGCAACATCCTGACCTCGGAGCAAGGCAAGATTTTGTTCGTCTTTACTTCGATGGTCATGTTTCTCCTGCGTTTCTGTGCCGAATGGATCGAGAAAAACCTTGGTCTGTCGCCTATTAGCATCTTGTTGTGCAGCGCTGTTTTGGCCTGTGCTGGCCTGTTGCTGACTAGTTATGTGAATTCCTTCCTGATTGCTCTGTTAGCGCTGACGGTTTACGGGGTCGGCAAGACGTTTTTCTGGCCGACCATGCTAGCCGTCGCTTCGGATCGTTTTCCGCGCACGGGGGCCGTGGCCATCAGCATCATGGGGGGCATCGGCATGATGTCGGCGGGGCTGCTAGGTTCGCCCGGTCTGGGCTATGCTAAAGACCGTTTTGCTGCCGAGGCGCTCAAGGCCGAGCATCCCGAGATTTTCGAGAAATATCGTGCCGAGAAGGATTCCTCGTTTCTGATCTTTCCGAAAGCGCCGGCCATCGATGGCAAGAAACTCGGCGCGATCACCGAAAAGCTGACCAAGGGCCGCGAAGAACTGGCCAAAGACGGCATCACCGACCCCGACAAAGCCCTAGCCAAGCTCACCGAAGAAGAACAAATTGTCTTTCAAGCCAGTATCCGCGGCGACCGCCGTACCCTACAGGCCGACGCCGCTATTCCCGCGATAATGGCCGGCATCTACTTCGTTTTGCTGGTGTTCTTCTGGACACAGGGCGGCTACAAGGTACTGAATATCGATGGCACCGCCAAGCAGCTGGCACCTGGCGAGGAACTGGCTCTCGCTAGAGCGCAAAGCGAGAGTACAGCGATCCGCAAGAGTTGAGCAACAAGAGTTGAGCAATCGTGCGTTCGCCGGGAAATTTTAAGACTTTAGCGATCGTGCGTTGGCCGCCCGTTCTGGTTCGAGAGGAGCGCGTTATGCGTCGATTGGCTGCCTTGTTTCTGCTGGCTTTGGCTACCGCCTCGCTCCACGCCGACGATTGGCCGCAATGGCTCGGGCCGCAACGTGACGGCGTATGGCGGGAAAAGGGGATTTTGACGAAGTTTCCCAAGGGCGGTCTGAAGCCGCTCTGGCGGGTGCCGATCGGTGGCGGTTACGCCGGACCCGCCGTTGCCGCTGGCTTGGTTTATGTGCCGGACCGTCAGCTGGACCCCGGGCAGAAGGATCCAGCCAATCCGTTTATGCGGACCAACAGCAAGGGCAAGGAAAGGATCGTCGCCCTTGATGCCAAAACGGGCAAGCAAGTCTGGGTGTATGAATACCCCTGCACTTACACTATGTCCTATCCTGCCGGGCCCCGCACCACGCCGGTCATTCAGGACGGCAAACTCTGGTCGCTGGGCGCGATGGGCGATCTGGTCTGTCTGGACGCCCAAAACGGCAAGCGGATCTGGTCGAAAAATCTCGTCCAAGAGTACGACGCTGGCGTGCCTGTCTGGGGCTTCGCCGCTCATCTGCTTGTCCAAGGCGATACCGTCCTCTCGCTGGTCGCGAAAAAACCCGTGGTCGTTGCCTTGGACAAAAACACCGGCAAGGAAAAATGGCGTGCCTTGGAGATCGAGAACGCCGAGATCGGCTACTGCCCGCCGACCCTCTTGACGCTGGGCGGGAAACGGCAACTGATTATTTGGCATCCCGAGGCGGTCAACGGCCTGGAGCCGGCCACGGGCAAGCTGTTATGGAGTTATCCGTGGACGATTCGCTCGAACCTGAGCGTATCAACGCCCCGGCTGGTCGGTGAGGATCGACTGTTCTTGACCGCGTTTTACAATGGCTCACGGCTGCTAGAGGTTAAAGGCGACAAGGTCACGGAAGTCTGGCGGAGCAAGGGCCGCGATGAAAAGGATACGCAAGCGATTCATAGCATCATGCCCACTCCTTTCATCGAGGGGACCACGGCCTACGGCGTGTGTAGTTATGGCCAGTTGCGCGCGATCGACTTGCAGGCCGGGGGCAAACGGTTGTGGCAAGACCTGACGGCGACGGGGGCGATGCAGCCGCAACGCTGGGCCAACGCCTTTTTGACGCCCAACGGCGAGCACTACTTTCTCTTTAACGAGAAGGGCGACTTGATCATCGCCCGGCTTACGCCCAAGGGCTACACCC
>Ga0272446_1001940_pt1 | contig 29232 bp, 14 predicted proteins | sample YNPCB0061_FD_194587 | JGI IMG/M metagenome (GOLD analysis project Ga0272446, IMG submission 194587) | Hot spring microbial mat communities from Yellowstone National Park, WY, United States - YNP-CB-006-1 | ecosystem: Environmental > Aquatic > Thermal springs > Hot (42-90C) > Sediment | place...
CGGCCCACGGGAGGGTTGGGGAGGGCGCAGCCCGCACGCAGGGGTATGGGGAAACCGGGTTTCCCCATGCTCTGCGGATGCGGGCCGGAGGCCCGCGCACCCAGGCTCCGGCCCAGGGGAGGGTTGGGGAGAGCGCAGCCCGCACGCAGGGGGCTGGGGAAACCGGGTTTCCCCATGCCCCTACCTGGTGGGAGGGGTTGGGAGGGCGCAGCCCTCCCAGGAAGAACCTTGTTCATCCAGTGGGATGCGGCGCAGCCGCATGGACGGCTAAGGTGAACATAGGCTGCTCACCTACGCGCATGCGGCGCTGACCCCCCCCTCCTGACCTCCCCCCGCCGGGGGGAGGAGCCGGACTCCCTCCCCCCAGCGGGGGGAGGGCTGGGGAGGGGGGCCGTCACCTTGCCCGCGGGGACGCGACGAGGGCGGACCGCCCGCGCTCCCAGGCGATGTTCATCGGGCGTTGTGCGCGAATCGCATGGACGGCTGAGGTGAACATTGCCCCCTCGGAGAGGGTGTGGGGAAACCCGCTTTCCCCCACCGCGGGAGCGATCACCTGCCCGCCAGGAGCGTAAAAGCCGTCGCCAGCATCCCCGCGCTCCCCACCAGTTGCCCGATGCTCCAGAAACCAATGCTCTCCCAGGCCTGCGGGTCGTGCCAGGCGCCGCGGAGCACGCGGTAGGCCAGCCAGGCGGCGATGGGCAGCGTGGCCAGGGGCGCCAGCGCCGCCGGCCAGGGCAGCCCGGCGAGGGCCAGCGCCGGCAGGCTGCCATAGGCCAGCCCCAGCGCCGCCAGGTAGAGCTGCGCCGACCGCGCCGGCCCGACCCGCACCACCAGGGTGTGCTTGCCCACCGCCGCGTCACCCGCCGCGTCGGGCACGTTGACCGCCACCAGCATGGCGAATTGCAGCAGGCAGAGTGGCACAATGGCCAGCAGCGCCGCTCTGTCAATGGCGCCCATCTGCGCCTGGTGGCCCACCAGCGCCGTCAGTCCCGGCACGATAATGGCCCCCGTCACCTCGCCCAGCGCCCGCCGGTGCAGGAACAGCGGCGGCCCGCTGTAGACCCACGCCAGCCCGATCGCCGCCACGAGCAGGCTCAGCGTGGCCGCCGGCGCCGGCGAGGCCAGCGCCGTCAGCGGCGCCAGGCTCAGGGCCAGCGCCCCGAAGCCCAACGCCGCCACCAGCGCCGCGCGCGCCGGCAGCCGCTCCTCGGCTAGCACCCGGCTCCCCCCCGACCACCGGGTCGGCGTGCGGTTGGCCCGGTCGGCCTCGAGATCGAAGTAGTCGTTGCAGTAGTGGTTCATCAACTGGGCCGCCGCCACGGTCAGCAAGCCCAGGATGGCCGCGCGCCCGTTGAAGGGCGCCCCGGCGTAGCCGGCGACCGCCACCCCCAATCCGTAGAAGATCGCCCCACCGATCAGGTGCAGCGGCCGCCCCAGGGCTGCGAAGTCGGCCGCCCGCGCCAGCAAACCGCCTGTGCTCATATGGTTGTCCGGGTTAGTTCATACATACTCAGAACCCCGAACTCCAAGTAGAACATGCCCCAGAGAAACATGTAGAACGACGCGACCGAGCGGCGCTGCCGCAGATCCACCCGCATGCTCATAACCCAGAAGGCGACGATCAGCGCCGCGTGGCTGATCAGCAGGAACAGCGCGTCGCCCCGCGGCAACCCCGCCAGCGCCAGCCCGATCGGCAGGGCGTAGCATGCCGTCAGCACCGCCCGCCCCAGGTTCAACGCGCGGCGCGGACCCAGGCGGGTGGTGAAGGTCTCGATCTGGTAGAGACGGTCGCCCTCGCTGTCGGGGATATCCTTGTAAATCGCGATGACCAGACCAAAGCCGAAGAAGAACAGCCCCAGCATGGCCAGCGTCGCCAGCGGCATCCCGCTCTGAAAGACCTGCTGGTAGTGCAGGGCCAGCCCCAGGTTGGCAATCACACCCCGCGCAATGGCGATGCTCAATGCCGCGGCGACCGGGAAGCGCTTGAGGCGCAACGGCGGCAGCGAGTAGGCGCTGCCGATGAGCATGATCAGCGCCACCGTCAGCAGCAGAAACGGCCCGCTCAGCCAGGCCAGCAGCAGACTGACCCCCGCCGCGCCGAAGGTCAGGAGCCGGCCCTCGTCCCGCGTCAGCGCGCCCGCCGCCACCGGCAGCCAGGGCTTGTTCACCCGATCGATCGCCACGTCGGTAAGCTGATTCAAGCCCACCACGTACAGGTTCAGCGCCAGACAGGTCGCCAGCGTTACCGCGACAACCGTCAAGGCTCCCGGCGCCGTTGTCCAGCCGACCACGATCAGAAAAATGGTTATCACCTGAACGGTGGTCGCGACCACCGTATGGGGCCGGGCGAAACCGATCAGAGTTTTGAATGCCTGCATGGTGTTCCTTGTTGCTGTTGATACGTATGACTCCATCATACCAGGGTGATGCCGGCAGCACAACTCGATAGCATCCCTCGGAGCAGAGGGCTAACGTGAACATGGGGGAACCTGGTTCCCCCATACCCCGCCCGCGGGAGGGTTTGGGAGGGCGACGCCCTTGCGCAGGGGGATGGGGAAACCGGGTTTCCCCGGCCTCTCACCCGGGGGGAGGGTGTGGGCGGGCGCAGCCCGCCCAGGAACACCTTTTTCATCCCGGTCGGTGCGCGGCGCGAGCCGCATAGACGGCTAACGTGAACATGGGCTCTCGAAGAGGGGTGTGGGGAAACCCGGTTTCCCCACACCCCCACCCCGCAGGGGGATGGGGAAACCGGGTTTCCCCGGCCTCTCACCCGGGGGGAGGGTGTGGGCGGGCGCAGCCCGCCCAGGAACACCTTTTTCATCCCGATCGGTGCGCGGCGCGAGCCGCATGGGGTCTGGGAAAACCTGGTTTCTTCGGACTTTTATTCGGTGGGTTTTGGGAAAGCGTAGCCCTCTAAAGCAACGACGTTTTTCATCCGCGTAGTGTGCAGCGCAGATTCGTGGGGAATTGATGTAGAAATCTTGTTATAACGCGGGTATAGACTACTCGATATCGTAACTTATTCTGTTTCTTAGGCATGTTTCAAACGAACTTGATAGTCTGCCTCGACACGAGACCACGGGGGAAGTTGTGGAGGGGCCTGGCCCCTCCACACCTCCCCGCCAGACGGTCAAGCGCAAACCGCAGGTTTTGAAACATGCTTTAATTGTAAATCTTAGTTTTGTCATGGGTCTTATCCCCTCTCGCGTAACAATCTGGTAACAGCGCCGTAATAAACAGAGGGTATGTTATAAGTTACACAAGTTACGCCGTCGCCTGCCGGCGGGAAGGAGTGGCGGGCCCATGGTCGTTGAATACATACTCCGCTCTCGCCCGCGCAGGCGGGCTTCGCATTCCATAGCCGAGGGCGTATGGTCTTTGAAAAAATAATCCGCTCTCGGCCGCGCAGGCGGGCTTCGCATCCCGTAGCCGAGGGCTTTAGCCCCACGGCCAGCCCGGTAGACCGGATGCATTGCTCAAAGACCATGAGCCCCACGGCCAGCCCGGTAGAGCGGATGCATTGCTCAAAGACCATAGGCCCGCCGCGAACCGGAGGATGCGGGCAGGCCTGGCCCCCGGCATCCATCCTCACGCAGGTGTGAACCACGCCTTAGCCATGGCTCAAACGGACGTGACAATCCAGCCTGCAGCTCGGCAGTTCTCCAGATCTCCACACCGGTTCTGTGGAGGTGTGGAGCTGTGGAGGTGTGGAGCAACGATCAGGCTAGAACGCCCGATCCTGAGCCATGTCTTACGTTCGCACCGGCCTGGCGTCCGCGGTACGTTTCGTTCGTCCAGAGGAGTTCGTCCCCTATGCATCGCCGCCTGCTCCACCTGGTTGCGACCGTGGCTGCGTTTGCCACGGTCATCGTCGGTCTCATCGTCGCCCCGCGCCCTGTCTTTGCCGTGGGCCAGCCCGTCGCCACGCTCAATGTGCCCGGCCAGGCGCCGATCGGCCAGCCGTTCACCTTCACGGTGACCTTTGACAATGCCCACCCCACGGATACGGGCTATGGGCCTTTCGTGGATCTGGTCTTTCCCGCCACCGGCATGGACGGTGACGATGGCATCAGTTTCCTGAACGCGACCTACCTCGGCGCCGCGCTGACCACCACCAGCATCACCTTCGATGGCGACGGCTGCGTGCCCCATCCCTACGCCCGGCTCACCGATGGCAGCATGCAGCAGGTCTGCGGCACGCCCGGAGACACCCTGGTTGTGCTCCAGTTGCCCTTCGGTTCGTTCACCCCTGATCAGCCGCCTGTCGAGATCAGCGTCAGCGCTGCGATCAGCCCCAGCGCCGATCTGGGCGTGCCGCTGCCGATCTTCGCCCGCGCCGGCTTCCAGTTCGGCAACGATCCGCTCGATAACTGGTGCTGCGATCCGGTGCTCCTCAACCCCTTCAATCCCAATGCTCCTGCCTGGCCCGGTCAGCCGGTGACGCCAACCCTCTTTTCGGTTCGCAAGACCTACCTCGGCCCCGAAAACGAAACTGCCACCGGCCCCAATTTCCCCCGCCAGTATCGCATTGATGTTGATGTGGCCGCGGGCCAGACGGTGACCAACCTGGAGATCAGCGATACCCTGCCGCCCCAGATGCAGTTCGTCGCGCTCGATGCGGTGCTGGTCAACGGCAGCCCGACCGGGAGCGTCGCCGTGAGCACGCCCTCCACGACCACCCCCGGCGGCACGCTCACCCGGCGCATCGCCTCGGTCACCGGCACGACCTCCGCCGCCGACGCGAGCATGATCGTTACCTTCTATGTGCCGCGGCTGGACGCGGGCGGGAATGCCGTGCTCGACCCCGCCAGCGGCGCGCCGCGCGCGGTGGAGAACAACGCCGGCGCCGGCGCGACATGGACGCCCGTTGACCCCCGCGACCCGCCCACATCGGTGAGCGCCTCCGCCGGCGCGCCCGGCCATACCCTCGCCGCCCGTTCGATTGCCACTCAGAAGCGCGTGAGCGTGGTGAATGACACCGGCGCCGCCGGCCCTACCCCGGGCGATACGCTGGAGTACACCGTTGAAGTGCAGATCTCTGACTTCTTCGCTTTCAATCAGGTGACCCTGGCCGATGTGCTGTCTGATGGCCAGCGCTTCGACCCCTCGTTCCCGCCAACGCTCCAGGTTGACGGCAACGGCTTCGTCGCCGCGACCGCCCCCTTCGCCCCCGCCAACTACACCGTCGCGCCGAACTATACGCCTGACTCGCCGGCGCCGAATGACGGCACAACGAGTATCCAGTTCCGTATCTCCGACGAACTGCTAACCCGTGGTCAGAGCGGCAACCTGCCCGGCGGCTGCGTGCCCCCCGCCGGCACCGGCGGCCCGCCGCCGAATTGCGCCGGGTACAATGATGGCCCCACTACCGCCCGCGTCGTCTTCCGCGCCGTTATCCAGGAGGATTTCAGCGACGATTTTCCCTCCGGCGACCGAAGTGTGGACGAAGGCGATACCCTGCGCAATCAGGTGACCGTCACCGGCGCGCTGCTGAATGTGGCTAACCTCGGCGCCACGGGCGCGACCGCCGGAGACGGAAGCGCCGCCGGCGCGACGGTTGGCCGCGGCGCGCTCAGCAAGTCCATCTATGCGCTGAACGGCAACACGACCCTCCCCAATCCGGTGCAGGTAGCCCCCGGCGATACCCTGACCTATCGCCTCCAATTGACCCTGCCTACCAGTGATGCCGAGAACTTGCGTCTGGTAGACTACCTGCCCCTGCCGATCTTCCCGGTGACCGCGTTCACCTTCGATCCGACGATTGCCGGCAGCGTCCCCCCGGTGAACACCGCCACCTACGGCCCCGCCGACACCTGGCGCGCCCGCTTCCCCGTCGCCACGGTGCCGCATCCAACCGTTAGCGTCAGCGCCACGGGCAACGCGGTCAGCTTTAACTTTGGCACGTTTGACGATCCGCAGTCGCTGCCCAGCCGCATCGACTTGCTGCTGACCGTGCGGGCCAGCGACCGGCCCACTGCCGACCGGCTCCTGCTCACCAACCAGGTGCGCCGGCTGTCGAACTCGACGGGCCTGGCGGAGGCCGCGGACGATGCGATTGTGCAGGTGCTGATGACCCAGCCGATCCTGCGGGTCAGCAAGGGCGTGACCGGCAGCAGCAACCCCGGCGCGCTCCTCAGCCCCGCCACGCCCGGCCCGGTCGCCTTCGCCCCTCCCGGCGCGTCGGGCGCCCCTTTTAGCGGCGTCATTGGCTCCGATGCTCTGGCTACGACGCCGGTGGATAGTAATATCGCCGGGGTGGACGCCAATGATCTGGTGAGCTTTGCGATTGTGATCGAAAATACCGGTTCGAGTAACCGCGGCGCCTTCGACATTGCGATCACCGACATCCTCCCACCCGGCCTGATCATCCCTACCGGCGGCGCCGGCCTTAACCTGAAGGTCTATAACGGCGCCGGCAGCCCCATCCCCTTCATCTACCTCGGCGGCGGGGGGCCGGGCGTTGAGGATGATCTCTTCAATAACGGCATTCAGTTGATTGATACCAGTGTTGGCGCATGCCAGGGATACCATCCAAACAATGGTTCCAACATTATTGTCATTACGTATGATCTGCAAGTAGACCCCTCTGTCCAGCCCGGCCAGGTGATCCTCAACCGCGGCACGCTGACCGGCTATGCCGGCGACGAGGGCGGGACGAACCACGTCGATCCCGCCGGCCCGCCGTTCGATCAAGCCTCGGTCACCGCCGCGCTGCCGGCGTTAGCGAAGACGGTGGTTGCCACCTCGGCGGCCCACACCGAGGAGACCGCCACGCCGCCGCTGGCCATCGGCGAGATCGTGCGCTACCAGCTGGCTGTGCGCGTGCCCGAGGGCCGCTGGGACAACGCCCAGATCCAGGATCGCCTGCCTGCTGGCATGCGCTTCCTCAATGACGGCACCGCCATGGCAGCGCTGATCAGCAATGGCGCCGGCCTGACCTCAAGCGCGCTGAGCGGCCCCGGGCTCGCCATCAGCGGCAACGGGCCGGCCACGCCGTCCTTCGTGCTGCCCGACACCGCCGTGTCGGCCAGCGCCACCGCCAACGATGACAGCTACGGCTCGGGCACCGATGTCTTCTTCAGCCTGGGCACCCTGACCAATGCCGATAACGACCTCGACGCCGAGTACGCGGTCGTGGCGTTTAACGCGCTGGTGGAGAATGTGGCCGGCAACACAGCCGGCGTCCAACTGAACAACGACTTTATCGTCTACCGCGCCGGCAGCCCGCTCACCGCCCCCGGCGGCACGCAGCCGATCGCCTCGAACAGCGTCGCCGCGCGCGTGGTCGAGCCGGCCCGCACCCTCGATAAGGTGATCACCACTCCGGCCAGCGCGACCGGCGACGCGGGCGATACCATTACCTACCGCATTGACTATGCCAACCCCGCGGGCGCCAATGTCACCGATGCCTTCGATGTGCGCATCACCGATGCGCTGCCCGCCAATCTGACGCTCAACCTGGCCAGTGTCAACGTGACCCTCAACGGTGGCGCCGCTGGCGCTGCCAACACCAGCGCCGGCAACACGGTGGACATCACCATCGATCGCGTGCCCCCCGGCGGCTCGGTGCGCATCGAGTACAGCGCCACGGTGGGAACTGGCGTCACCCCCGGCCAGCAGGTCACCAACACGGCCAACCTGAGCTACACCAGCCTGCCCGGTCCCAACGGCGCTGCCGCCGGCGCCAACCCCACCGGCTCGGCCACCCCCGGCGCGCCGGGCGCGGAGACCGGCGAGCGCATCACTACCGCCAGCGACCCCGCCGCGCTGACGATTATTGCCCCCCAGCCGACCAAGAGCATCGTCGCCACCTCCGAGGCGCATACGCCCGAAACCGGATCGCCCATCCGCGTGGCCATCGGCGAGATCGTGCGCTACCGCCTGGCCGTGCGCCTGGCCGAGGGCAGCGCGCCTGACTTCCGCCTCCTGGATAATCTGCCCGGAGGTGGGTTGACCTTCCTCAACGACGGCAGCGCGCGGGTGGCCTTCGTGGCCAACGGCGGCGGGATCAGTTCCTCGACCATCACCACCGCCCTGCCCGGTTGCGCCAACCTGAACGTGAGCGGCAACAGCGCCACCCTGGCCGCCCTGCCCTCCAGCAGCATCACCTGCCCCTTGCCCGCGAGCGCGATCAGCCCGGCCAGCTTCGGCACCGGAACCGACCCGACCTTCATCCTCGGCACGCTGACCAACAGCGACTCGGACGCCGATGATGAGTTCGTCGTGGTCGAGTTCAATGCCCTGGTGGACAATACCGTCGCCGGCAGCAACGATGCCGGTGACAATCGCCCCAACGACTTCACCGTGCGCGTCAATAATGTGCAGATCGGCCCGGCATCAAATAGTGTGAACGTGCGCATCGCCGAACCGTCGCTCACCCTGACCAGGCAGGTCCTGACCAGCCCCACCGACGCCGGCGACACCGTGACCTACCGCGTCACCTACACCAACGCCACCGGCGCCAACGTCACCACAGCCTTCGATGCGCGCCTGCGCGATGCGCTGCCCGCCGATCTGAGCCTCGACCTGTCCAGTGTCACGGTCACCCTCGCCGGCGGCGCCAGCGGGACAACGAATACCAGCGCGGGCAACACGGTGGACATCGTGGTTGACCAGATCCCCCCCGGCGGCTCGGTGACGGTCGAGTACAGCGCCAGGGTGAACGCCGGTGCGGTCAATGGCCGCACCCTGACCAGCACCGCCGGCCTGACCTACACCAGTCTGCCCGGTGACAACGGCACGATCACCAACCCCACCGGCTCGGCCACCCCCGGCGCGCCCGGCAGTGGCACTGGCGAGCGCGATGGTTCCGGCGGCGTCAACGATTATGCCGCGTCCGCGACGGCCAGCGTCACCCTGGCGACGCCGACCATCGAGAAGCTGGCCCCCATCCCGGCCCAGTACACCATCGGCGAACTGGTCACCTTCGACCTGCGCGTGACCCTGCCCGAGGGCGTCACCCAGGGTCTTGTGGTGACCGATGACCTGCCGGCCGGTCTGGCCTATGTGAGCCACGCGATCATCACCGCCGATCCGAACCTGGCCGCGCCTTATGCCGGCAATGTGGGCAGCCTGAGCGTGACCCGCAGCGGCCCCGCCGCCGTGCCCGGCGCCAGCGGCGAGGACCTGGTGCTGACCTTCCCCGACGTGACCACGACCGATGACAACAATCCGAATAACAATGCCTTCCTGGTGCGCCTCCAGGCCCGCGTGCTCAACGTCAGCGGCAACCAGAACGGCGCGACCCTGACCAACACCGCCCGGCTCGGTTATACCAACCCGAACACAGGTGCTACGGTGACGGTGAACGCCCCCGAAGCGCGCGCGCTGACGGTCGTCGAGCCGGTGCTGAGCATCGCCAAGAGCATCCTCACCCCGCCGAACCCCGCCGACGCGGGTGGCGAGGTGACCTACCGGGTGGTGATCGGCCACGTCCCCGGCAGCGTCGGCACAGCCTACGATGTGGTGGTGACCGACCCCATCCCGGCGGGGCTGATCAATGCCACACTGGTTGGGGTGAGCGCCACGGGCATTGCGCCGCCGGCGGCGGACATCAGCGGCGGGGTGGCGCGTGTGCCCGCCAGCGGCAGCTTCGACCTGCCCCCCGGCGCGAGCGTCACGCTCGAGTTCCGCGCCGAGATCGGCGGCGCCGTCAGCCCCGGTCAGACGATCACCAACCGCGCCAGCGCGGTGTGGAGCACCCTCGACGGCGATAGCCCCGACGAGCGCTCCGAGGGCGATGGCCTGGCCGATGGCGACGACCTGCTCGGCAGCGGCGCGCTCGACGACTACGAGATCGCCGGCAGTGTCAGCTTCACCATTGATCAGCCCGACCTGATCAAAGCCCTGGTAAGCACCTCGGCGGCCCACACTAGCGGCGCCGACGTGACCATCGGCGAGATCGTGACCTACGAACTGGTGGTCGCGTTGCCCGAGGGTACCACGCCGTCACTCACCCTGGTGGACGACCTGCCCGCCGGCCTGGCCTTCGTCCCCGGTTCGGTGACGGTGGACACCAGCGGCTTCAACGGCGCGGCGCCCGCTCCCACGGTGAGCGGCGGCGCCGGCAGCGGCGACGATGTGACGATCAGCTTCGGCGCGATCAACGTGGTTGTGGACAACGATGTCAGCAACAACGCCTTCCGCGTGCGCCTGCAAGCCCGCGTGCTCAACGAGGCCGGCAATGCGGGTCTGCCGCCAACCCCGACCACGCTGACCAACCGCGCCAGCGTGACCATCGGCAGCGGTGCGCCGGTCGCCAGCAACGAGGTGACCGTCACCGTGGTCGAGCCGCGGCTGGAGATCGCCAAGAGCTTCAACCCGACCCGCGCCTACGCCGGCCAGACCGTCGAGGTGACGCTGACGGTGCGCAACAGCGGCACGGCGGAGGCCTTCGATGTGCAAATCCTGGACTCCCTGGACGCGGTCTTCGTGAACGCCGCGGAGGTGAGCACGCCGGCTGGCTTCACCTACGATTCATACACCGACGGCGCGCTCACCGTGCGCTACACCGGCGGCAGCATCCCCGCCGGGGCGAGCCGTGACTTCACCTTCCGCCTCACCCTGGACGACCCGCTGACGGTGGGCGCAACCATTCTCAACACCGCGACCGGTTCGGCGAGCAGCCTGCCTGGCGACAGCACGGGTGAGCGCAGCCTGAGCAGCGCGAGCAACAGCGCCGTGTTGACGACCATCGGGGTAGATCTGGCGCTGACCAAGAGTGATGGAGGCGCGACGGCGACCCCCGGCGCGCTGATCGCCTACACGCTCGCCTACGCCAACACCGGCAACCAGGACGCGACCGGGGTAGTGATCACCGAGATCGTGCCGGCCAACGCCACCTTCAACGCTGCGGCCAGCACCGCGGGCTGGAGCTGCGCCGACGGCGCCCCTGCCGGCGCGACTTGCGCCCTCACCATTGGCAACCTGGCGGCGGGGGCGAGCGGCAGCGCGACCTTCGCGGTGCGGGTGAACGCCGCCGTGCCCGCCGGGGCGACGCAGATCGCCAACACCGCCAGCATCAGCGACGATGGCAGCAACGGCGCCGATCTGGATGCGTCGGACAACACGGCCAGCGACAGCGCGCCGCTCGACGCCGCGCCCGACCTGGCGCTGACCAAGGACGACGGCGGCACCAGCGCCGAGCCGGGCCAGGTGATCGCCTACACGCTCACCTACGCCAACACCGGCAATCAGGGCGCGACAGGGGTAGAGATCACCGAGACCGTGCCCGCCAACACGACCTTCGACGCGGCCGCCAGCACCCCCGGCTGGAGCTGCGCCACGGGCGCGCCCGCTGGCACGACCTGCGTCCTCACCATCGGCAACCTGGCGGCGGGGGCGAGCGGCAGCGTCACGTTTGCGGTGCGAGTTGCTGATACCGTGTCCGCAGGTGTGGACACGATCTTCAACGAGGCGCGGGTTCGCGATGACGGCAGCAACGGTGACGACCTGACGGAGGACAACTTCGATGACGAAGACACCCCACTCATCGCCGCGCCCGACCTGGAGGTCACCAAGGACGACGGCGAGAGCTTCGTCCTCCCCGGGCAGACGCTCACCTACACCCTGCGCGTGCGCAACGTGGGCAACCGCGGCGCCACGGGGGTGGAGGTCAGCGACGTTCTGCCCGCCGGGGTGACCTTCGTGAGCGCCGACGACGGCGGCGTGGAGAGCGGCGGGGTGGTGACCTGGCCGCCCTTCGACCTCCCCGCCGGCGCCGAGGTGAGCCGCACCGTCACCGTCACCGTCGCCGCCCCATTCGTTGACAGCGACGGCGAGATCACCAACCTCGCCGAGGTCCGCGATGATGGAACGAATGGAACGGACGCGAATCAGGGTAACAATAGCGCCAGCGACACCGACTACGTGCGGCCCGATCTGGCCCTGACCAAGAGCGACGGCGGGGCCAGCGCCGAGCCGGGCGGGCTGATCCGCTTCAGCCTGCACTACACCAACACCGGCGGCATTGATGTCAGCGGCGTGACCCTGCGCGAGACGGTGCCGCTGCACACCAGCTTTGACGCCAGCCTGGCCGAGAACGCTGGCTGGATCTGCGCGCCCGGCGCCAGCGCGGGCAGCGAGTGCGTCTACACCGTGGGCGACCTCCCCGCCGGCGCTGCGGGCACGCTCAGCTTCGTGGTGCGGGTGAACGACCCGTTGCCGGCGGGGGTGAACGAGGTGCTCAACGCGGCGCGCATCAGCGACGATGGCGCCAGGGGCGCCGACCGCGACGCCTCCGACAACGTGGCTAATGACAGCACGCCGCTGAACGCTTCGCCCGACCTGGCGCTGACCAAGAGTGACGGAGGCGCGACGGCGACCCCCGGCGCGGTGATCGCCTACACGCTCACCTACGCCAACACCGGCAACCAGGGCGCGACGGGGGTGGTGATCACCGAGACGGTGCCGGCCAACACCACCTTCCACGCCGCGGGCAGCACCGCGGGCTGGAGTTGCGCCGACGGCGCCCCTGCCGGCGCGACCTGCGCCTTCACCATCGGCAGCCTGCCCGCAGGCAGCGGCGGCAGCGTGGTCTTCGCCGCGCAGGTGAACGCCAGCCTGCCCGCCGGGGTGACCCAGATCGCCAACACGGCCAGCATCAGCGACGATGGCGCCAACGGCGCCGATCTGGATGCGTCGGACAACACGGCCAGCGACAGCGCGCCGCTCGACGCCGCCCCCGACCTCGCGCTGACCAAGGACGACGGCGGGGGCAGCGCGACCCCCGGCGCGGTGATCGCCTACACGCTCACCTACGCCAACACCGGCAACCAGGGCGCGACGGGGGTGGTGATCACCGAGACGGTGCCGGCCAACACCACCTTCCACGCCGCGGGCAGCACCGCGGGCTGGAGTTGCGCCGACGGCGCCCCTGCCGGCGCGACCTGCGCCTTCACCATCGGCAGCCTGCCCGCAGGCAGCGGCGGCAGCGTGGTCTTCGCCGCGCAGGTGAACGCCAGCCTGCCCGCCGGGGTGACCCAGATCGCCAACACGGCCAGCATCAGCGACGATGGCGCCAACGGCAGCGACCTGACCTCCGACAACAACAGCGCGACGGCGAACTCACCCTTCAGCCCCACGGCGATCACCTTGCTGCACTTCAGCGCCATGCGCGCGGGTGAAGGGGTAGTGGTGCGCTGGATCACCGGTATCGAGATCGACACCGCCCGGTTCCGGATCTACCGGAGCGAGACGGCGACGCGCGTCGGGGCGATCCAGATCGCCGAGGTCGTGAGCCGGGGGAGCGCGACGAGCGGCGAAAGCTACCGCGTGGTTGACGCCGCCGCCGAAGCGGGCCGGAACTACTGGTACTGGCTCGTGGAGGTGGAAGCCGACGGCGACGAGGTGGCCCATGGCCCCGTGCGGCTCACCGGCGGTCTCAGCGCAGGCTTCCAGGTCTACCTGCCGCTGCTGCGGCGGTGACGGCCCCGTCTGACCGGTGGGGGGCCTGGGCGGGCGCGGCACTGCCAGACCCGCCCGCGGGCGGGGCGAGGGGGAACCCGGTTCCCCCACCCCTCTCCGAGGGCTTTGCCCTGCCGGACCCGCCCGCAGGCGGGGGGGATGGGGGAACCGGGTTCCCCCACCCCTCTCCGAGGGCTTTGCCCTGCCAGACCCGCCCGCAGGCGGGGGGGATGGGGGAACCGGGTTCCCCCACCCCTCTCCGAGGGCTTTGCCCTGCCGGACCCGCCCACGGGCCGGGGCGAGGGGAAACCCGGTTTCCCCTCGCCTGCTTGAGGGCTTTGCCCTATCAAACTCTCCCGCGGGCGGGGGGATGGGGAAACCCGGTTCCCCCACCCCTCTCCGAGGGCTTTGCCCTATCAAACTCTCCCGCGGGCGGGGGGATGGGGGAACCCGGTTCCCCCATCCCCTCTCCGAGGGCTTTGCCCTATCAAACTCTCCCGCGGGCGGGGGGATGGGGGAACCCGGTTCCCCCACCCCTCTCCGAGGGCTTTGCCCTGCCGGACCCGCCCGCAGGCGGGGGGATGGGGGAACCCGGTTCCCCCACATCTCTCCGAGGGCTTTGCCCTGCCGGACCCGCCCGCAGGCGGGGGGATGGGGGAACCCGGTTCCCCCACATCTCTCCGAGGGCTTTGCCCTGCCGGACCCGCCCGCAGGCGGGGGGATGGGGGGACCCGGTTCCCCCACGCTCACGAACAAGGGCCGGAAGTGCAAGAAACACTTCCGGCCCTTCACTTGACTCATGGCGAACGTAAAGAGATAAACTACCGACTCTTGCGCTTCCGTTCACGGCGGGCCTCGCGGCGCCCGGTGGTAGCGACGGGGCGGGGCGCTACGGGAGCCGTGTCGCCGGCGGTGACGCGCGGCGCGGCGCGCGGGCCGCGCCCCCTGGTGGCGGCTGCGCGTTCGAGGCCGGGCAGCACGCTGCGCATGTAGTAGACGACGTACACGGCGACGCCGGCTTCAACCAGAGCCTGGATCCAGAACCAGATGCGCTGGTTGAACACGGGGACATTCAGCAGGCGCAGGGCGCCGATAAGCACGCCTACTCCACCGAGGATCATCAGGGCGATCCCAAGCTGGCGCATAAAGGTCTGGCGGGCAGGGTTGCGTTCGGTATGCCGGAAATAGAGATACGCGCCGGCGCCCACCCCCAGGATCTGGATGATGAAGAAGGTCCAGGCCAGGGGGCCAAAGGCGGGATCAGGCGTGGTAAGGTAGCTGAAGATCCCCATAGAGTGATGCGCCTCCGAAGGAGCCGGAAGGAAGCGGACGTGACGGCGATTATAGCAGCGGGCCTCCCGTGCGTCAACCGTGGGGATGTGGTACGTCTTTACATCTCTCCTGGGAGCGCGGGCAGCTTGCCCGCGTAGAGGCGACTGAGGGCGGGACGCCCTCGTTCCCAGGCGCGGGCGTTACCCCAGGAGTGAACAGGTACGGGGTGTGAGAAAGGGAGTGCATGCTTTTCCCGCTCACACCGCGCGATCAGGACTCGGGGGCGCGGTGCGTTCGGGAGCGGCGCATCCCGCCCCGCACCTCCCTGACCTTCCCCCACCGGGGGAGGGAACCCGGCTCCTCCCCTCAGCGGGGGGAGGCTGGGAGGAGGGCAGAACGCCGCGAACGGTACATTTCCTACGAACTATACCCAGGGCGTGGTTCAACACCTGCGGTTTGTGCTAGTCTGTCGGGGAGGTATGGAGGGGCCTGGCCCCTCCATACCTCCCCGGTGGTCCGGGGTCAAGGCGAACTGTCAAGTGCGTTTGAAACGCGCCTGATAATTGTCGGATTTCAGGATTTACTCATATAGACGCGGTAAAAAGAATGAGTTAAAATTAGGTAATCAACCTCCGCCAGATAATCGTAGCCGTCCAATGAATCAGAGCCCCGCAGCGACAACCGACTATGCCCCCCTCAACGCCGCCCGGCTGGTAGAGTTAACCCATGCCACGGATCTGGCTGATCTTGCGCAGCGGGCGGATACGTTGCTGGCCGAGGCCTTTCCTGACGCCGCCAGCACCCTGATCTGGGCCGAGGTTGCGGGAAGCGCCGATACCCACGATACGTTGCTGGCGCGCGCCCACCACGACCTGACCGGATCCGACGAACAGCGCGTGGAGGTGTCGCTGCCCCTGCGGGCCGCCGGCCAGGTTATTGGCCGATTGATCGTGCGACCCGGCTACCTCAGCCCCGAGCGGGAACAATGGCTCAACCTGTTCGCGGCCCTGCTCGCCTCCAGTTGCCTGGCCCTGCGGGCCGAGCAGAGCGCGGCGCTGGCCCAACGGCAGGCCGCCTTGCGTGAGCGGCTGCATCTGCTGCGCGGCGAGGTTGATACCGATGCGCTTCTGGCGGATCTGACGCCCCTGGTTCAACAGACATGCGGGATGCCAGTGGTGTACTGGGCCTTGCGCTACCGCGGGAACGAGTGGGTCGAGATGCGCTATCTGCTCACCCCCGCCCGCGCCGAACGCCCGCGGCTGTTCTGGCGCATCGAGGCCGGCCTCAGCAGCATGGCCATCGAGACGGGCCAGGCCATCGAGACCGACAATTACCTGCGGGCGTGCGACGAACTGGGGGTCACCCCGGTGATCCATCCAGGTCTGCCGCCGTCGTATGCCTGGCACGCCCTGCCGTTGCGTGACCGCGGCGCCGTGCTGGGCGCCCTGGTGGTGTTTAGCGACCGCCCCGAGTTGTGCCTCGCCCCCGATGATCGGGAGTTGTTGCACTGGCTGGCTGACGAGGCCGCGGGGATCATCCAGGTGGCCCTGCGCCACGAACGCGCGGTCGAGGACGTTCGGCAACGCCAGGCCCTGAACCAGATTACGCGCCGCCTGACGTCGAGTCTCGACCCGGAGCGGGTGATCGCCTTGATTGTCGAACAGGCGCCGGTCTTGCTCGATGCCGAAGAGAGCAGCCTGTTGCTGCTTGACGAACAAACTGGAGAACTCGAGTTTCGCTACGCGGCGGGTCCCGCCGGGCACCGGCTCCTGGGGCAGCGCCTGCCTGCGGGCAAGGGAGTGGCCGGCTACGTGGTCAGTAGTGGACAGCCTACCATCGTCAACGATATCCAGAGCGACGGCCGGTTTTACCGGGGTATGGATGGCGATAGCGGTTTTCAGACCCGTTCGATCCTGGCCGTGCCGCTGCGCGGCATTGATGGGGTCAAGGGCGTGATCGAGGTGCTCAATCGCCACGACAACGCGCCGTTTGTCGAGGACGATCGCGCCCTGCTGGAGGCGCTGGCCGATCAGGCGATGATCGCGCTGGAGAATGCGCGGCGTTTCGCCTCGGTTGACCGCGCCCTCGCCCGGCGCGCCCAGGAGTTGGATCGCAGCAATGAACGCCTGCGGGCCATTCTGCGCGCCTCGAACATGCTCCGGGTGGAGCAGCAGGTGGATGTGCTGGCCGACCAGATTGCCGAGATTGTGAGCGCCAGTTCCGGCTTTCGGCGGGTGAGCGTGGCCCTGGTGCAGCAGCAGCGCACCTCCGAGCCGGCATTGCGGTTCGCTGCGGGCGCCGGCGGCGCCCCGGTGCCGGCGGCGCCGGTTTCCCTGGCGCAGTTCAGTCGGCTCCTGCGCTCGGAACACGCGCGCGGCAGTCTTATCTATTTGATCGAGAACGGGTCCGGCGCCGAGATCGGGCTGTGGCACCCCGAAACGCCGGTGAGCGCCGTTGCGCCTGCCCTGGAGACGGGGCGCCGCGAGAGCTGGCGGAATGGCGATACGCTGGTCTGCCTGCTGCGGAACAGTCGTAGCGAGTTACTCGGCTTGCTAGCTCTTGGTGATCCTGAGGATGGTCTGCGTCCCAGCGCCGAGCAGGTGCAGATCCTGGAGATCCTGGCCAACCAGGCCGCGTCGGCTATCGAGAACGCCTATCTGTACGCGGCGCAACAGCACAGTCTGAGCCGCATGATGGCGCTCAACGCGTTCGCGCGCGCCGTGAGCACCAGCCTGCGCTCGCCCCAGCAGATCCTCGCCCTCACCGCCAGCGGCATGCAGGAGATGAGCGGCGCGCGCTGGGCGACGGTCTTTCTGCGTCATCCGGCAGGGCCAGCGCTGGAACGGGCCTTCCATACCGGAGCGCCGTGTGCCGTCGAGGCCGAGGTGGAAGACCTGGCGCGGCAGGCCAGCCTGGCGCGCCGCCCCCTCAGCCGCCTGCCGGCACCGGGGCAGCCGGGCATGCTGGCCGTGCCCCTGCGTGGCGCGGGGACCACGCTCGGCGCCATCTGCGTGGGCTTCGAGGCCAGTCTGCCCGATACGGGCGATGTCGAAAGCCTGGCGCTGTTCGCCAGCCAGGCCGCGTCGGCGATTGATGGGTTGCACTTGCTGGCCCAGGTGCGCCGCGGGCACGATCAACTGGCCTCGATTATGGCCTCGACCCGTGAGGGTATGCTCCTGGTGAACGAAACCGGTCAGGTGGCAGTGGTCAATGGCGCGTTCTTCCATCTGGCGGCCGTCGAGAAGTGGCCCTCCGCGCCGGCTCATCTGATGGGGATGCCGATCACCGGGGTTCTGGAGCAGTGGCAGGCGGCCGAGTTGTTTCCCCCCCACGAGTCCGCGTTGCTCGCCGACGGCATCGCTGCCGTGGCCGGCGGGCGCGACAGCTTTGTGTCGGGCCAGTTCAACGGCATCGGTCCGGGCGCCCGGTCGCTGGAGTGGTCGGTGCTGCGCGTGACCCACGAGGGACAGCCGGAGCGCCGCGAAGCGACCGCTTCAGGCTGGCCGATCCTGTTGACCGTGCGCGATATTACCGCCGCAAAAGCGGCCGAACGCCTGCGCCAGGATCTTGCCAGCATGATGATTCACGACCTGCGCAGTCCCCTTACCAGCATTATCACCTCGATCGATATGATCCTCCGGGGCGTGGTCGGCGATGTTCCCGAAAAACAACGCGAGATCCTGGCGATCTGCTTTGCCAGCGCGCAGAACCTGCTCAACTTGATCAGTATGCTGCTGGATATCAGCAGGCTCGAAGACGGAGCCATGCCGGTCGAGTTGTCCGACATCGAGGTCGTTCCGCTGGTGCAACGCGCCCTGGAAACTGTCAGCCTGATCGCTCAGGATAAACGCATCACCATCGAGACCGTGTGCGAACCCGCCACGCCCCTGGTGTGCGCCGATGCCGATCTGGTGTTGCGTGTGCTGCAAAATCTTCTCGATAATGCGGTAAAATATAGCCCCTTCGGCGGGCGCGTGCTGCTCAGTGTTGTCCCCCAGGGGTCGTCAATGGTGCGCTTTAGCGTTAAGGACCATGGAATTGGGATCAAAGAAACCGACCTGGAAACCATTTTTGCCAAGTTTGGGCAGGCCGGCAACCAGCGCCACAAGGGCAGCGGTCTGGGCCTGACCTTCTGCAAACTCGTGGTTGAGACCCATGGCGGGCGGATCTGGGTCGAGAGCGTTCCTGGTCAAGGCAGCACCTTCCACTTTACCTTGCCTGTGGCAGGTCAGGATCGTCCGGGGTAAGCCATGGTTCACTCCTCCGTTCCCGATTGGAGGGGCGTGGGGAGGCATGGCTTCCCCGCAACCTTCCGCGGGGAAGCATGGGCGCTGGCCTGGGTGCGCGGGCCTCCGGCCCACCTGCGCAACGGAAAAAAATATCTTGGGAGGGCGCAGCCCTCCCAAACCCTCCCATCGGGTGAGGGGAAGGGGAAACCCGGTTTCCCCTTCTCCCTGCGTGAGGGCGGCGCCCTCCCCAACCCTCCCATAGGGAGGGTATTTTCACCTCAGCCGTCCATGCGGCTCCGCCGCACAACGCCGCAATGAAAAGAAGGTTATTCTTGGGAGGGCTGCGCCCTCCCAAACCCTCCCGCGGGTGGGGGCATGGGGAAACCCGGTTTCCCCATGCCCCTGCGTGAGAGCCAGGTCCTCCCGCGGGCGGGGGCGTGGGGAAACCCGGTTTCCCCACCCTCCTCGCCGAGGGCGTATGTTCACGTTAGGTTGTTCCTGGGAGGGCTACGCCCTCCCAGACCCTCCCACCAGGTGAGGGGATGGGGAAACCCGGGTTTCCCCACACCCCTGATCCAGCAGCCTATGTTCACGTGAGACGGTTATGCGCAAGGCGCACAACGCCCGATGCAAACGGCCCGGGAGCGCGGGCGGCCCGCCCGCGGCGCGGCTCCGCGGGCACGGTGACGGCCCCCGCCCTGACCCTCCCCCGCTCGGGGAGGGAACCCGGCTCCTCCCCCCAGCGGGGGGAGGCTGGGAGGGGGGCTGAACGCGGCGAACGATGGTCACCTCAGGGAAAGCGAGCGAAGAGCCGGATTGAATGGCGTTCGGTTCGTACAGCGATAGGGAGCTCGTCACCACCGGGCAGGCGCCTGCGGGCGCGCCGGAGCGACGGGCTTCTTTTGACCTCCCAGGAAGGCCGTGCCTGTGTGCTCGTGACCACGACGTCGTTGATGGTCTTTGAATACATAATCCGCTCTAGCCCGCGCAGGCGGGCTTCGCATTCCGTAGCCGAGGGCTTCAGCCCCACGGCCAGCCCGGCAGAGCGGATGAATTTCTCAAAGACCATCAACGACACGGACGGACCGGCGCCATAGGGGTTGCCGGCCACCACGATGTGGCGGCATGCCCGCATCCCCGCGGGTTGCCATGTCTCCCCATCCGGGGTAAAACCGGCAGGTGAACTATGACAGCCTCTCGACCGCGCATCGTACTCCTCGTTAGCGACAGCGTGGCCGATAGCGAATCGCTCCAGCGGGATCTGGCTGATGATCCGGATCAGGCGTATACCGTTGCGCTCCTGGAACGCAGCGATCAGGCCCTGGAGCAGTGCCGCGATCTGCGACCCGATTGCGTGGTTATTAGCGATACCCTTCCCGACACGGACTGGGTGGCGCTGGCGGGCGCCTTCCAGACCATGGCGCCCCCGGCGCCCGCGGTTGTGCTGCTGGTTGATCAGGAGCGCTCGCCGATCCTCTGCGAAGCGCTCCGGCGCGGGGCGCACGACTATGTGGTGCGCGGCAGCCTGCCGAGGCGCGTATGGCTGACGGTGCGCAATGCGATCGAAGTGGCCGCCCTGCGCGCGGGTCTGGCGCAACAGCGCCAGGCACTCGAGGAAAGCGCCGCGCAACAGGCCCGCCTCGTGGCGGAACGCGAAGAACGGGCGCGCGCCGAGGCCGAGACCCGGCGCCTGATGAACGAGGCCCTGGCGTTCCTCGATACGCTCATCGACTCGGCGCCGATAGGGCTGGCCTTCGCGGATCGCGATCTGCGCTTCGTGCGCGTGAACCGCGCCCTGGCGATGATGAACGGCCGCCCGGTCGAAGAGCACCTCGGGCGCCGTCCCGCGGAGATCTTCGGCGACTTTGGCGCCGAATGTGAGCGCTGGTGGCAGACGGTGCTGGCCAGCGGCGAACCGATCGTCAATCTGGAGATCAGTGCCCTGGTCTTTGGGCGGCGCGAGTATGCGCTGGTGAGTTACTACCCTGTCCGTGATGTTGAGGGCAACCTGCTCGGCGTGGGCACCGTGGTCACCGATATTTCGCAGCGCAAGCGCGGCGAGATCGGCCAGCGCACGCTGGCCGCCGCGGGACGTCTGCTGGCCGCCGCGCCGGATATCGGCGTGCTCGGCGCTGTGGTGCGCACCCTGTTCCCCGATCTGGCCGATTATGGCATGGTTCATCTCCAGGACGAGCGGGAGGGGCTGCGACTGGTCGCGGCGACCCATCGCGACCAGCAGCTTGAAGCGCACCTGGCGACCTGGTTTAGCGCCGAACGGCTGGCAGCGTCCGGCGAAGCGCACCCTATCGCGCGGGCGGTGGCGGAAGGCCGGACCCTGCGAGACGCCCCCCTCTTCTTCGCCACTGACGCGGGAGAGCTTCCCGAGCAACTGCGCCCGGCAACCAGCGTGATCGCGCCGTTGATCGCCCACGGGCGCTGTCTTGGGGCGCTGACGGTGGTTTCGGTCGAAGCGGGGCGACGGTACATCGCCGAAGAGGTGGCGGTGATCGAAGAGCTGGCGCTGCGCTGCGCTCTGCTCATCGCGGCCGCGCGCTCCTACGAAGAGATCCGGCAGGCGCGCGCAGCCGCCGAGGCGGCGGTGCAACAGCGTGACTCCTTCATTTCCACGGCCGCCCACGAACTGAAGACGCCCCTGGCGGTGCTGCTGGGGAACGCGCAACTGCTCCTGCGCCGCGCCGAGCAGGATTTCGCGCTGGACGCGATCAATCGCCGCAATCTGCGCATCATCGTCGCTCAGGCTCAGCGCCTCAACCGGTTGATCGCCACCTTGCTCGACGTGTCGCGTCTGGAGAGCGGTCGCCTGATCAGCGCGCGGTACCCGGTTGATCTGGGCCGCGTTGCCAGCCAGTTGGCCGAAGAACTTACCCCGACCCTCATCCGCCACGTGATCAGCCTGGATCTGCCTGATGAGCCGGTCCTGGTCGCCGGTGACGAACTACGGCTGGAACAGGTTGTCCAGAACCTCTTGCACAACGCGGTGAAGTACAGCCCGGGCGGCGGCGAAATTCGGGTTGTCGTGCGGCGCGACGAGAACGAAGCGCTCCTGAGCGTCTCCGATGAGGGCATCGGTATCCCCGAAGCGGAGTTGCCCGGGCTCTTTCAGCGTTACTTCCGGGCCTCCAATGCCGCGGCGCGCCAGATCAGAGGCATGGGTTTCGGTCTGTTCGTGGTGCGCGAGATTGTCGAAAGCCACGGCGGGACGGTCGAGGCGCAGAGCGTGGAGGGGAGTGGCAGCACCTTCACCGTGCGCCTGCCGCTGTGGGCGCCGGGATCGTCCTCCGCGCCCGTCTCCTGATGGCGCGTGGAAAAACCGTCACACGGCGTAGCCAGATCTCCAACCAGCGCCGGACCGGATCGGCGGCGCCATCGGGTATGCTGTAGGAACAGCGGATGCTGTTGAGGAAGGATGGACGTTATGGGGTCCCACGTACCGCTCACCGCGCAACTCGTCGCCGATCTGTTCCTCGCGATCGAGCAGGATGATCCGCTCGCCGCGCGCCTGGCCACCCAGGCCCTCGCCGAGCGCATCGGTGTGTCGGCGGCCGTGGCGCTTGCCGCGGCGCTGATCGCCGATCGATCCCTGCCACCCGAGCAGACCTCGCATCTGCCCGCGTGGAACCCGACCCTGGCGCGATGCGCGTAACCGATGGCGCGTCTGCCGCCGATGGGCATCGTAACCGGCCATCATGCGCGTTGTTGCGACGGTGGTCGTGGTGCTCTCCTATTGCCCATCACCATGGCCCGTCACACCTCCAGCACCACACTGACCGGACAGTGATCCGAACCTTCAACCTCGGTGTGAATCTCCGCGGCGCGCAGCCGTGGCGCCAGACTGGTTGAGACCAGCACGTAGTCGATGCGCCAGCCGATGTTGCGCTGGCGCGCCCCGGCGCGCGGCGTCCACCATGAGTAGGCAACTGTATCGGGATGGAGGTAGCGAAAGCTATCCACCAGCCCGCGCGCCAGCAGGGCGCTGAGAGCGGCCCGTTCCTCGGGCAAGAAGCCCGAGGTGCGCTGATTCTCGCGCGGGCGGGCCAGGTCAATCGCTTCGTGGGCGGTGTTGAGGTCGCCAACCACGACCAGGGGCGCGCCGGCGGCTAGTTCGGCCCCCAGCACCGCGCTCAGGCGCTCGGTAAAGGCGAGCTTGTGGGCCACCCGCTCCGGGCCGCTGGTGCCGCTGGGCACATAGACGTTGTAGAGGGTGAAGGCAGGAAAACGTGTGATCAGCACCCGACCTTCACGGTCGAAGACCGGATCGCCCAGCCCGGCGCGCACCTCCTCCGGCCGGACGCGGGTGAGCGTGGCCACGCCGCTGTAGCCCGGGCGTTCGGCGGGCAGCCAGTGGGCGTGATAGCCCGGCGGCTCGCGCAGGGTGTCCGGAAGTTGCTCTGGCGTGGCCTTGATCTCCTGGAAGGCCACCACGTCGGCGGCGCAGCGGGCCAGCCACTCGAGCAGACCTTTGCGCGCAACCGACCGGATGCCGTTCACGTTCCATGAGGTGATGCGGATTGGGGGCATCGCGCTTCCATTGCTGTATCGTCCGGTGATCTCCGCGCGCCTATGGTATCATATCCGGCGTGAGCGCGGGGTCGCCGCGCCAGTTCTGCCGAGGTGTGGGAGGGCGGCGCCCGCCCAGGAACAGCCTGTTTTCATCCCCTTGGTGTGCGGCGCAGCCGCATGGGCGGCTAACGTGAACATAAGCTGCTCACCTACGCGCATGCGGCGCTGCCCCCCCTCCTAACCTCCCCCCGCTGGGGGGAGGAGCCGGACTCCCTCCCCCCAGCGGGGGGAGGGCTGGGGAGGGGGGCAGTCACCTTGCCCGCGGAGACGCGACACGGGCGGGCCGCCCGCGCTCCCAGGCGATGTTCATCGGGCGTTGTGCGGCGCAGCCGCATGGACGGCTAACGTGAACATACGCCCTCGGCGAGGGGGTGGGGAAACCGGGTTTCCCCACGCCCCCGCCCCGCAGGGGAATGGGGAAACCGGGTTTCCCCATTCCCCCACCCGCGGGAGGGTTTGGGAGGGCGAAGCCCTCCCAAGAACAACCGTCTGTTCATTGCGGCGTTGTGCGGCGCAGCCGCATGGACGGCTGAAATGATAGAAGTTCCCTTGAACGGAGCGGCGCATGTCTGCAATCTGGCCCGGTAAGCCATACCCTCTGGGGGCCACCTGGGATGGACAGGGGGTGAACTTCGCCCTCTTCTCGGCCCATGCCACGCGGGTCGAGGTGTGCCTGTTCGATGACCCGAACGCGCAGCGCGAAACCGAGCGCCTGGCGCTGCCGGAACGCAGCGAGGACGTCTGGCACGGCTACATGCCGGGTCTGGGGCCCGGGCAGTTGTATGGCTATCGGGTGTACGGCCCCTATAACCCGTCGCACGGGCACCGCTTCAATCCCCACAAATTGCTGATGGACCCTTACGCCCGCGCGTTCCACGGACGCCTGCGCTGGGATAACGCGCTCTATGGCTACCGCATCGGCAGCCCTTACACCGATCTGACGATCGGCAAGCGCGACAGTGCCCCCTACACCCTGCGTTCGGTGGTGATTGACCCCCACTTTGATTGGGACAATGAGCCACGTCCCAATACTCCCCTGCACGAATCGATCATCTATGAGCTGCACGTCAAGGGCTTTACGCGCTGCCATCCCGACGTGCCGCCCGAACTTCAGGGCACCTACGCCGCTCTGGGCGCCGAGCCGGTGATCGCCTATCTGCAACAGTTGGGCGTGACGGCGGTCGAACTGCTGCCGGTGCATCATTTTATTGATGATCAGCACCTGATTGACAAGGGTCTGGTCAACTACTGGGGGTACCAGAGCCTGGGCTACTTCGCCCCCGATCCACGCTACGCCAGTGTGAACGGGCCGGGCGCGCAGGTCAACGAGTTCAAGCAGATGGTCAAGAACCTGCACGCCGCGGGCATCGAGGTGATCCTGGACGTGGTGTACAACCACACCGCCGAGGGCAATCAGTTGGGGCCGACGTTGTGCTTTCGGGGGATCGACAACGCCGCCTACTACCGGCTCGTGTCCGACAACCCGCGCTACTACCTCGACTACACCGGCACCGGCAATAGTCTGAACACGCCCTACCCGCGGGTGTTGCAGCTCGTGATGGACAGCCTGCGCTACTGGGTGCAGGAGATGCATGTTGACGGCTTCCGCTTCGACCTGGCGCGCACGCTTGTCCGCGGGGTCTACGAGGGCGACCGTCCGAGCGCCTTTTTCGATATGATCAAGCAGGACCCGGTGCTCTGCGAGGTCAAACTGATTGCCGAACCGTGGGATCTCGGCCCCGATGGCTACTGGGTGGGGCGCTTTCCTGCGCCCTGGGCGGAGTGGAACGGCCGCTATCGCGACAACGTGCGCAAGTTCTGGAAAGGGGATGCCGGCCAGGCTGCCGAGTTTGCCTCGCGGATCATGGGCTCCATGGATCTGTACCGGCACAACGGGCGCCGGCCCTACCACAGCATCAACTTTGTGACCGCGCACGACGGCTTCACCCTGCGGGACCTGGTAAGCTACAACACGAAGCACAACGAGGCCAACGGCGAGGACAACCGCGACGGAGACGAGCATAACAACTCGTGGAACTGCGGCGTCGAGGGGCCGACGGACGATCCGGCCATCCGCGAGTTGCGGTTGCGGCAGATGCGCAACTTTCTGGCGACCCTGCTGCTCTCGCAGGGCACGCCGATGCTGCTGGCAGGCGATGAGCGGGGCCGGACCCAGCAGGGCAACAACAACGCCTACTGCCAGGACAACAGCCTGTCGTGGGTTGACTGGTCACCCGATCCCGAGGCCGAGCATCTGCTGGCCTTTACGCGCAGCATGATCGCCCTGCGGCGGCGGCATCCGCTGCTGCGCCGGCGCAACTTCTTCCAGGGGCCGCTGGCGCCCGTCGGGGTGGAATACGATGTGGAGTGGCTCAGTCCTGACGGGCAGGAGATCGGGCCGGCGTTGTGGAACAACCCCGAACTGCGCTGCTTCGGGTTGCTGCTCAACGGCCGCGTCATGCGCGAGCAGGACGAGCGAGGTCAGCCCATCCACGACGAGGTCTTCCTGATCCTCTTTAACGCCGGTCACGAGCCGATTGCCTTCATCCTGCCCGACTGGCCCGATGACCCGCTCTGGGAGGTGCTGGTTGACACCGCCGAGCCGAAAGTGAACGGCGGGCGCGTGCCGAGCAGCGAGATCTATCAGATCCAGCCCCGCTCGCTGGTGGTGCTGGCCGAACGCGCCAGCAGCCGGCCTGCGCCACTCGAGGTTGCGACCGTGGCCGGGCTGGCGCCCGCTCCGGACGAGCGTGGCGAGGCCGTGCTCGAGCAGCCCGGCGCAGGCGGCAAGGCTGCACTGGCCGTTCCGGCGAAGCAGGAGCGCGGCTGAGACGAGGGGTGTGGGGAAACCGGGTTTCCCCACACTCCTCCTCCGAGGGACTATTGTCACGTTGACGGTACCCGGTCACATCTGGGGTCAGCGACGAGCCTGGGAGCCTCGCTCCCAGGCTCGTCGCGCATAGGAGGGCAAGACGCCTTCGCTCCCAGGAGCCATGTGAACAGTCACCCGTGACGGGTCACTTGGTCTCGCGATAGACCACGTGGCGGCGCAGGATCGGGTCGTACTTGCGCAACTCAAGGCGGCTGGGGTCGTTGCGGCGGTTCTTCATGGTGGTATAGGTGTGGCCGCTCTCGGTGCTCTTGAGTTTGATGATAATGCGATTGCCCTTCTTGGAGGCCATGGCTTGCATTCCTTCTTTCACACAGCAAAACAGCGCCAGAGCGGCGCGCTACAGGGGATTGTAGCATACTATGAAGGGTGAAGCAAGTCTGGTTGCCAGGTAGGGCTACGTCAACGTGGTGTTGGGGAAACCTGGTGTCCCCATCTTCAGGCGGCGTCTTTGCGAAACACGACGCGAAGAGCGCTATCCTCGAAGTAGGCGTCCTGGGCGCGCAGCCGCGCCAGGGACTGGGGCAAGACGATGCGGTGGCGGTGCCAGCCGACGGAGATGAGCAACTCATCATCGCTCTGGGCGAGATGGATCTGGTCCTCGGAGGCGAAGGGCAGCGGGACGATCAAATCGTAGCCGCCGTTCATCTTCTCAACCCGCTGCACCGGGCCGCGGTAGAGAAACTCCGCGGGATCGCGGTCGTGGAACAGGCGCTCGGCCAGTTGGTTGAGCAGGTCGGGGCCGATCACCTCGCGATCGAAGTGGGGGGCGCGCAGGATGGGCAATGGCTCGAACATCTCCTCGACCTGGGGCGCGTACTCCTGCTGCATGGCGCGCCAGGCGGCGAAGTGGCGATCCACATCCGCGGGCAAGATACGGTTCACCACTACCGCATCCACGGCATAGCCGAAGAGCGAGAGGTAGGTGAGGCTCCGCTGGGCCTCACGAATGACCATCTTCTCCAGGTTCATCACGATGCGCGCGGTCGTCACCTGCTGATCGGTGAGGATATGGCGCACATCAACCAGCGCGTCGATGGCCTGTTGGGCCGAGGCCAGCACCTCATCCTCGGCGATGGGCATATCGGTGACCCGTCTGGCCACCGGGCGCACCACCTTGAGCAAGGCCCGCGCGATGGGGAAGAGGCGCGCGATCCACCAGCGCATAATGTCCGGCAGCGACAGCAGCCGCAACGTTTCACCGGTAGGTGCGGCATCAACCACGATGACGTCGTATTTCTGCTCGTCGTAGTGGCGCTTGATCTGCAGCAGGCTGAAGAGTTCCTCGGTGCCGGGGATGACCGACAACTCGCCCTGGGCGATGGTTTCGACGCCCTGCCAGGCCAGGAGTTCAGCCAGGTAGCGCGAGACCTGCCCCCAACTGGATTCCAGTTCGTGGAGGGCGTTGATCTCCTGGGCCCAGAGGTTGGGGAGCACCTGGATTGGTTCGGCCCGTAGTTCGATGCCGAGCGAGTCGCCAAGAGAGTGGGCCGCGTCGGTGCTCAAAACAATCGTCCGATAGCCGCGTTGCGCGCAGCGAAGGGCCGTAGCGGCAGCCACACTGGTCTTGCCGACACCGCCCTTTCCCGTGTAGAACAAGATACGCATGCAGGACCTGTCTCTAGGGCACGTTATGTACGTATAGTACACGCCGACACGCTTTTACGCAACCAGGGCAGCCGAAAGTTGTGAAACCGTTACGTAGGTGGAAGGGCTACGCTTCGCCCCCGGCGCGCCCGTGGGGCGACCACTGGCGCGTGCCGGGAGTTGGAGCGCGTTCCGCAATCTCCACTTGTTCCCACCAGGTCTGGACCACGGCCAGGCTGGCGCCGTACCAGGGTTGTCCAGGGCGCTGGTCGTGGCGCAGGCCAGGGATAATCACGCGGCGCGAGCCTTCGAGCAAGCCGCTGGTCAGGGGCACGACGCCATCGCCCCACTGGGCGCCTTCGCCGGTGATCAGGGTGTAGCTTTGCCAGGCGCCCCGTTCGGGCGGCGAGCCGTTGCGGTTGCCGAAGATGCCTTTGCCCATGATGCTGACGTAGCGAATGAAGCGCCAGTACGTGCCGGGATACTGCTCCTGGACGAAGGCGATCTGATTCAGGCCGCCCTGGCGTCCACGGCGGGTCGTGCTGTGGGGCGTGCCGAGGGTGACCAGGGTGCTCACGCGCTCGAAGCCGTTGTAGACCAACCCGCGGGGGCCGTAGGGCCGGTCGCCGAGGTAGATGCGGGCCAGGACGCCGCCGGCGCTGTGGGCGACAATCGTCAGGTGGCGGGCCCGATGCGCGGCGAGGGTGGCGCGCACGGCCCGATCAAGGATGCGCAGGAGGGCGCCGTAGCTATCGCTGGCGACGACGCTGGCCCAGTCGAGCAGGCCAATGGGCGCGATGGCCACAGGGCGGCCGCTGGCTGTGGCAAGATGGCGGCGCAGGCCCTCATACTGAGGGGCGCTGCTGCCGAAGCCGCCGACAATGAGGATCGGCTCGGCGCTCAGGGTCTCGCTCATTGTTCTTCTCGTGGCGCCCCACGGGTCATACGGGCGCTCCCGGAGCCTCCCGCGCGGGGCCGGTGTTCACCCCAGATGTCCATGCGGCTCCGCCGCACAACACCGCAATGAACATACGGTTGTTCTTGGGAGGGCTGCGCCCTCCCACACCCTCCCACCGGGTGGAGGAATGGGGCAACCCGGTTGCCCCATCCCCCTGCGTGAGGGCGATGCCCTCCCACACCCTCCTGCGGGCGGGGGTAGGGGGAAACCCGGTTTCCCCATCCCCCTGCGTGAGGGCTGCGCCCTCCCACATCCTCCCACCGGGTGGAGGAATGGGGAAACCCGGTTTCCCCATCCCCCTGCGTGAGGGC
>Ga0272446_1001941_pt1 | contig 29217 bp, 33 predicted proteins | sample YNPCB0061_FD_194587 | JGI IMG/M metagenome (GOLD analysis project Ga0272446, IMG submission 194587) | Hot spring microbial mat communities from Yellowstone National Park, WY, United States - YNP-CB-006-1 | ecosystem: Environmental > Aquatic > Thermal springs > Hot (42-90C) > Sediment | place...
CCCAGCGCCTCGTCCGAACGCGCCCCATGTCATTTTCGACGGCCTGGCACCGCTGAAGCAACGCGCGGGGAGATAGATTGGTCCGGATCGTGATGCAGGCGTTCGCAAACCACTCCTGATCTGTGACACCCCACGGCGCGGAACGGTAGAGCCGCGAGCGCGCGACCAGTCGGATGGCCCCATCCGCCGTCAGCCTCCGGATCGCCTCGTCGATCTGAGCGGGTCTGTCACCAACATTCGATCCGAGCCCGATCGTCGCGTCGAAAACGCCCTCCGTCGTTCCCCGGTCCTTTGGGCTCGAGCCGGGGCGGTCGCCGTCGCAGGGCATTTCAGTCGTATTTGATATAGGCAAATCTCAGATCGCCCTGCGGCGTGCCCTCAAGGCCTCTGCCTTCCTTCCCGGGCTGCCACATGATGACCTCCTCGATCTTCTTGGCGAGTTCGAGATCCTTGGCCGTGATGCCTTTTGCCGTGTGCGTGATGAGACGCACCTCGACCCAGGCATAGGAGGCGGTGATATCGGGATGGTGCCAGGCCGCCTCGGCAAGATGGCCGACCGCGTTGATGACCATCAACGTGCCCTTCCAGCTCGCCGTCTTGTAGGTGCGACGTATCCAGCCGTCCTCGAGCCTCCAGGTCGGCAGATTGGCCGCAAGCCACGCCTTAACGTCCGCATCCACCATTGGTTTTTCGCGTTCAGCGCTCATCTTGCCCTAAAACTCCAATTGTCGGACAACACGTTTCGACATCCTACCGCCGCCGCCCTCTAATGCCAAACGCACCGTGCGGCTGCTCTAGGGCATCTCCCTGAGAAAGGACTGCGCTTCGTGAGGCCAAATCCCGCGACTTCGGCAACGATCCGCGTCACGGCACCCGCCAGGCTCCACCTCGGGTTCCTGGACTTGAACGGCGCCCTCGGCCGCCGCTTTGGCAGCATCGGGCTTGCCGTCGATCGACCGCGGACGGATCTCATACTGACGCGAGCGCCGGAGCACGCCGCGACAGGACCTGAGGCTGAGCGCGCATTGGCTCTGTTGAAAAAATTTGCAGCGCCCGGCGTGGCCTATGCTGTCGATGTCCGCGAGGCCATTCCGGCACATGCCGGACTCGGCTCGGGGACGCAGCTTGCACTGGCGATCGGCGCCGCAATCGCGCGCATCGAAGGCCGAATCCTTCCCGCAGCCGGCCTTGCAATGCTCGGCGAACGTGGTGCCCGCTCCGGCATCGGATTGTCCGCGTTCGTGTCCGGCGGCTTTATTGTGGATGGCGGCAAAGGTCCGAGTGGAGCGCCGCCGCCCCAAACCTTGCGCGCGGATTTTCCGAGCGAATGGCGCGTTTTGTTGATTCTTGACCAAAACCGCGCCGGCGTTTCGGGTGAGGCCGAGGCTACCGCCTTCGCCGGGCTGCCCGAATTTCCCGAGAGTGCGGCAGCCCACATCTGCCACCTTGTCCTGATGAAGCTGGTCCCAGGGTTGAAGGAAAAGGACCTTGCAGCCTTCGGCTCGGCGTTAACCGAAATTCAAGAGATTGTCGGAGGCCATTTCGCCTCCAAGCAAGGTGGCAGCATGTGGACGAGCAACGCTGTCGGCGACCTCGCATCCCGCATGCGCGAGCTCGGCGCAACAGGGATTGGCCAGAGCTCATGGGGTCCGACCGGCTTTGCATTTGCGGAGAGCCCAAAAGCGGCAGAACGCCTCTATCATTCTTTAGTCGAAGCAGCTAAAGCCCTCGGGCTCGACATCCTAATCGCGCAAGGCCGCAACACTGGTGCGAGCATCGAGGCCGTGTGAAGACCGTGTGAATAAAAACGAACGGAGCAACATAGACCCATGAGCGAGGCAACTCCCATCCTGCACATGCTCACCCCGCAGAAGCACATGAGCCCCTTCGATGTGAACATGGCGGCGGATGCGGGCTACAAGGTCATCGTTCCCTATATCAACGTCGAGCTCACCGAAGTGACGGGCCTTATCCAGGATGCGATCTTCTCGCGTCCGCCGAATTACGGCGTGCGCACCGGATTTTTCATGGGCGGCAAGGATGCGATCCTTGCTCTCGACATGCTGGACGCCGCCAAAAAGGCAATGGTGCCGCCTTTTGAATGCTCGGTATTCGCCGATCCCGCTGGCTCGTTCACCACCGCGGCGGCGATGGTGGCATGTGTCGAGAAGCTTCTGAAATTCAAGTTCGGCCGCACCTGGAAAGGCGTGAAGGTTGCTGTTTTCGGTGCCACCGGCGTTGTCGGCTTCGCCTCCTCGATCATCGCCGCGCTGGAAGGCGCGAATGTGCAGCTCGTCGCCCATCGCGGTGTTGAGCGGGTCATCAAGAATGCTGCGATCTCGAAAGAGCGCTTCGGCGTCGACCTCGAAGCCGTGGCCGGCGAAACGCCCGAGCAGAAACGCGACATCATCGCCAACGCCGAGGTCATCTTCGCGGCCGCTGCCGCCGGCGTTCAGGTCGTGAGCAAGGAACACAAGGAGCTCGCCAAGAAGCTGATGCTCATCGCCGACGTCAACGCCGTGCCGCCGCCGGGCGTCGAAGGCATGGAGCTTTTCATGAACGGCGAGAAACTGCCCGGTTGCGACGCACTCGGCGTCGGACCGCTGGCGATCGGCGACATCAAGTACAAGTGCGAGTCCGGCCTCTTCAGGCAGATGATTACCTCCGACAAACCGCTGATGCTCGACTTCCGCCACGCCTATGCGCTGGCCAAGGAGCTCGTCGAGCTGACCTGAGACGTGTGAGGATGTGGCTGGCGAAAGGATTCTGATCGCTGCGTTTTCCGGGCGGGCTCTCGCCCAGTCCGCACGGCGCGCGGGCTTTGAGCCCCTCGTCGTCGACGCCTTCGGCGATCTCGACACCCGCGCCGCCGCGGCCGCCTTCCGCATCGTTCCGGGCGCCATGCAGACCGGCTTCCGGACGAAGCCGCTGGTCCGCGCGCTCGATGAACTTGCCTCCGCTTCGCGAGCACCGCCGATCGGCTTGGTCCTTGGCTCCGGCCTCGAGGACAAGCCGCGCCTCGTCGCAAGTCTTCAAAACCGCTATCGCCTTCTCGGCTCTGCTGCTGAAACCTACAAGTCGGCCAAAGACCCGCGCACGTTCTTCGCAGCCTTGGACGATCTCGACATCGCCCACCCCGAGACGCAAACCTCGCCCCCTGCCGATCCATCGGGCTTTATTTCCAAACGGATTGGCGGCAGCGGCGGTCGCCACATTCGCATGTGCCACGGCCCCCAGCACCTCCGTCCACGCCGCTATTTTCAGAGGCACATGGAAGGTGATCGCATATCCGCAGGTGCCATATTCTGGGGTCGCTCTGCCACCGGAAGCCACTCACTCATATCGCTGACCCGGCAATGGATTTCGCCGTCCGCCGATGAGGCTTTTCGATTCGGAGGATGCGTTTCGGGGCCGGATGTCGACGATAAGATCAGAGCCACGATCATCGACGCAGCCGAACGCGTCGCAACGAGATTCAATCTCGTTGGAATGGCCTCTTTCGATTTCATCGTCTCACACGCGCGGCCGCATTTGCTGGAGGTCAATCCGCGTCCCGGAGCCTCCCTCGATGTGCTGGATGATGATGAGGGGTATTGGTTTAAGGCCCATGTCGCCGCCTGCTGCGAAACGTCTATCCCCCAACCTCATCGGCCTCCCCGCTTCGCGCGCGCCATCGCGATCGCGCACGCCGATCGCGGCCCGCTGACGCTCGGAGACACGCCCTGGCCCGATTGGAGCGCCGACCGCGGCGCTCCAGGGACCGCCGTCCCCACCGGAGCCCCGCTCGCAACCGTCTTCGCCGAAGCCCCAACTGCAGATGCGGCAGAAGCCCTCGCCCGTACGCGCTTGGCGGAACTGCAAGACCTGATATACGGACACGCCAAATCTTGACGCCAGGGGAGCCCAGAATGGTTAAACAGCCAAGCGTGTCGGCGCGCGCAACGAAGCTCGTCGACGCCCTCATCCCCGATGCCGACGCGCTTCGCATTTCGGTATCGAAGGGCAGTCTCGGCGAGCGTCTGATCGATTTGGGCGCCAGCGTCGCCGGCGGGCTCGAAGCCGGACGGCGGCTTGGTGAGATTTGCATGGGAGGGCTCGGAACGGTCGCGTTGACGCACTCATCCGGGATCGAAAACTGGCCGCTCGGCGTCGTCGTCAGCTCAGCCAATCCCGTCATCGCCTGCCTCGCGAGCCAGTACGCGGGCTGGACGATCAGCGACGAGGCATCGGGCTTCTTCGCACTCGGCTCCGGTCCGGCCCGCGCCCTGTCGCGCGTCGAGGAGCTCTTCAAGGAGCTTGGCTACGTCGACCATTATCCGCAGGCAGCCCTCGTCATCGAAGGCGAAAAGGCTCCACCGCCTGCCGTCATCACCAAGGTCTCGGAAGCCTGTGGCATCAGCCCTGGCGGCCTCACGGTCCTTTATGCCCCCACCTGGAGCCTCGCCGGCACCGTGCAAATCGCGGCCCGAGTCCTTGAGGTGGCGATCCACAAAGCTCATGCGCTGCATTTCCCGCTGGAGAACATTCTCGACGGCACCGGCACCACTCCGATCGCCCCGCCCTTCCCCGACTTCGTCAAGGCCATGGGACGGACCAACGATGCCATTATCTATGGCGGACAGATCCACCTCCTTGTCAAAGGTTCAGATTCCGAGGCGAAACGTCTTGCCGACGGCCTCCCCTCAAGCTCCTGTGCCGCCTATGGCAAGCCGTTCGCCAAAATCTTCGCTGACGTGAACGGCGATTTCTATAAAATCGATCCGATGTTGTTCTCGCCCGCTCAGGTCATCGTCTCCAACATTGAAACGGGTAATTCCTTCCGCGCCGGCAAGCTGGCGCCCGAGATCCTCGATGCGAGCTTCCGCTGAAACACGGGAGAGGCTCGGTCCCGACCTCGGCAGCGGCCTTCACCTGGCCCTCTTGATCGAGGAAGGGCGCGGCGAATGGCATGCCCGCCGCATCGTCCGCTCGCTCGAGGCGATGGGCGCCCGCGTGACGGTTTCCTCGCTTCCGCACTGCGCCTTCGACACCGCCCTCAAATCCGGCATCGACATCCCGGGTTTCGACGGTGCCCTTCCCGATGGCGTTTTCGTGCGCTCGATTTCGGCCGGTACACTTGAGCAGATTACCTTTCGCCTGGGTCTCCTGCATGCTCTCCGCGAAAGCGGCGTTCGCGTCTGGAACGATGCCCGCGCCATCGAGCGCTGCGTGGACAAATCACAGACGACGTTTCTGCTGCACAAAAACGGGATCCCGACGCCCCGAACCCGCGTCTGCGAAACACTCGATCACGCGCTCGAATATACCAAGGGGCTCGACCGGACATTGGTGATGAAACCATTGTTCGGCAGTCAGGGCAAAGGCATCGGAATGATCTCATCGCCGGCCGAACTGCCGCCACCCGAGCTCGTCGACCACATGTATTACATGCAGGACTACATCGCCCCGAAGGATGGCATCTTCGAGGACTGGCGCGTGCTTGCTACCCGCCATCGCGTCATCGCCGCCATGACCCGACGGGGTGCCAACTGGGTGACCAACATTCACCAGGGCGGCAAGGCCCGCATCCATCATCCCGATGCCGAAATGACCGAGATTTCGATGGCGGCGATGCGCGCCGTCGATGCCGATTACGCCGGCATTGATTTGATCCGCACACCGGATGGCGAGCTGCAAGTCCTCGAGGTCAACTCAAATCCGGCTTGGCGCGGCCTTCAAAGCGTCGCCGACATCAATATCGCCTGGGCGATCGCAGAGGATTTTCTGAAAACCGTTGTCGCACATCGCACCAGAGAGCGCCCATCCCTCGCCATAGTGTCATGAAGGGGCCGCTCACGCCCGGCGAGATCAGTGCCGCATTCCTCGCCGCCTGCCGCGCTGAACTCGACGCCCTGAAGCCGGGCAATGTCCATCGCCATTCCGCCGGTCACGGCATGGAGGTTGCGCACTTCGAGTTGGCCGCGGAGGCCGCAGCCGGACCGATCGCTGATCCGGCGCTCAGCGTCGGCCAACGGATTTTGCGGGCAACCGAAGCCAGCGTCGCCGCCACCGGCCTCAATGTTAATCTGGGCATCGTGTTGCTCTGCGCACCGCTGGCGAAAGCCGCCGCCGAAACGTCCTCCGACATTGGCCTGCGCCGCCGCCTCGAACTCATCCTTTCCGAGCTTGACGAGCAGGACGCCGCCGATGCCTTTGCCGCCATCCGCCTCGCCAACCCCGCCGGATTGGGCGAGGTCCCCGAAGGCGACGTTCGCGCAAGCGAAGTCAACCTCTCCTTGATCGCCGCCATGCACCTCGCCGCCGGTCGCGACCGCATCGCCAACGCCTATGTTACTGCGTATGCGGACGTTTTCGATTTTGCGCTGCCAGCACTTAAGGAGGCCCGCACTGCAACAGGCGATCCCGACCTCGCCGTCACGACGTTGCACATGGCACTCTTGGCCGAATACTTTGACAGCCACATCGTTCGCAAGCACGGCGAAAGCGCCGCCAGATTTGTCCGCGAAGAAGCCCGCACGCTTAAGCCGTACTTTACGCCCGCTGCAACCGCGAAATCTCTTCCGGCACTTCTCGAGTTTGACGCAAAACTGAAATCCAGGGGGCTCAATCCGGGGACCACTGCCGATTTCGTAGTCACGACCCTTTTCGCCGAAGGGCTGATCGAGCGGAAACATTCGTGAACGCCCGTCGTCTCCTACTAAAGGACTTGTCTCACCCGATAACCTAGGGCTAATACAGGCGCCGTGTCCGCAAGGTACACGGACCTATCCATTGTGCCGACGCCAGGTGTGTCTCTCGCCTCGGGCGCCGACGTGCGTGGATATCCATCGCGAGAGCAGTACAGCGAAGTCCCGGCTTCTGACGGGGGAGCGTTGATGCTCGTATCGTTTCATTCGTGGGAGGAACCCCCCTTATGGCCAAAATCAATAAAGTCATGGTCGGCGAATCGCTCGTCGGCGACGGCAACGAAGTCGCTCACATCGACCTCATCATCGGGCCCCGCGGCTCGGCTGCCGAAACGGCTTTCTGCAACGCCCTGACGAACAACAAGGACGGCTTCACGACGCTGCTCGCCGTCATTGCGCCGAACCTCCCCTGCAAGCCGAACACGATCCTTTACAACAAAGTCACGATCAAAGACGCCCGTCAGGCCGTTCAGATGTTCGGACCCGCCCAGTACGGCGTTGCCAAGGCCGTTCAGGATTCGGTCGCGGAAGGCATCATCCCGGCTGCCGAAGCCGATGACGTTTATGTGTGCGTTGGCGTGTTCATTCACTGGGAAGCCGCGGACGACGCCAAGATCCAGGACTTCAACTATCGCGCCACGAAGGAAGCCATCGCCCGCGCCGTCGCCGGCAAGCCGACGGCCGCCGAAGCAACCGCGCAACGCAACTCGGTCCAGCATCCGTTTGGTGCGAAGACTTGAAGCGGAAACCGTCCTCAGCAGGGTGATAACAATAAGAGTACTGCCCCTCCAATGAAGGGGGGTCTGCTGCAGCGATTGGGTAGACTGCTCTCAGGCCGTTACAGCGGTTAGAACAGAGGCGGAAACCGCGACGATTGCGGGTTCCGCGCTCGGCTGGAGCGGCTGCCGCCAAATCTGGTTAGAAGTCTGATCAGGATATCATCGGCCGGCGATCTCTTTGAGGTCGGCGGCCGAAATCGTCTGCGCATGGAGTGCGGAGGCGAGAAGTGCGCCCGCAGCCCCTGCGCGCCGCACCCGCTCGAGATCCGCGCGATCGCGAATTCCGCCGGCGGCATAGATCCGCCGCGTCCCGGCCGTTGCAATCACCTCTTTAAGTTGCCGGAGATCAGGACCTTCGTTGCCGCCCACGCGATCGAGCGTCATGACGATGACGCGGCTTGGCCAGAGCGCCGGATCCCTGAGCAATGCCTCAGGTCCCATGAATTCGCCACCTCGAAAATCGAGCGACAGGACGGTGCGTGCCGACGCCTCTGCCGCAAGATCCTCCCACGCACGGATCGTCTCGAGGCTCTCCGAGCCGACAACGAGCGTTGTGATCGGCGCCGCAAGAAGGGCGCGCGCCGCCCCGCGCGAACCTGTGCCGGCGTCGATCCAGATCTCCGTATGGGGCAGCGCCTGGCTGAGTGCCGGCACCAAATGCGTATTGCGGCCACGCCCCTCAATGCCATCGAGATCGGCTACGTAGATTTTACGGAAGGGAAAGTTGGCCCTGAGACCCCGCGCCACATCGGCAGGATCAGACGTGCGCGCAAACGGTGTCTGAAGCGGCTGGTATGCCGACCGCACGCCGCGAACGGCGCGAACCACCTGACCGCGCGCGACATCAATAACCGGAATGATGTCCACGTATTGCCTCCTCGCAGAATGAGTATATCACGGGAACGATACCGGAGACGCGGGCGGCAATGACGATCACCGCTGGATACGACATTGGCGGCGCGCACCTCAAGGTAGCGCTCCTCGCCAACGGCCGCCTCGCCGATGTGCGCCAGCTCGCCTGCCCGCTGTGGGAAGGACTGTCGCGCCTCGATGCCGCCCTCGACGAAGCGGCAGAACTCACCCGCCCGGCCTCCATCCACGCCATCACAATGACGGCCGAGCTGGCCGAAATCTTCGAGAGCCGAAGCGCCGGCGTCGGCGCGGTTCTCACAAGACTGCGCGACCGGCTAAGGGGCGACGTACGCGTCTTCATGGGGCTCAAGGGCTTCGCCGACGTCGACAAGGCCGCCGCCGATCCCTTATCAGTCGGATCGGCCAATTTCCTTGCCACATCGCGGATCATTGCCGCACGCAAACCCAAATCGCTGCTGATCGACTTCGGCTCCACCACGACCGACATCATCGCCTGCGATCTGCCGATGGGCTTGACGGACGCCGAGCGGTTGCAGACGGGTGAGCTTGTCTACACGGGACTGACGCGCACCCCCGTCGCCTCCGTCACCACGCGCGCACCTCTCGCCGGCCAATGGCAAGGTCTGGCACGCGATACCTTCGCGACCATGGCGGACGTCAGACGCATCCTCGGCGATCTACCCGATGGCGTTGACGTCCATACCACCGCCGACGGTCGTGGAAAGTCGATGCAGGAAAGCCTGGCGCGTTTTGCAAGGGGATTCGGCCGTGATGCGGACCTGCGCCATCTCCCAACATGGCGCGCATCCGCCGCTTACGTTGCCGAACGCCAGCTTCGCTCGATACACGACGGAGTCTTGCAGATCTTATCGCGCCCCGGACTTGAAATAACGTCGGTCGTCGCGGCCGGGATCGGTGCGGCCCATGCCGAGAGCATCGCCCATCGGCTCGACCTTCCCGCCATCGATTTCGCGACACTCATCGGAACACCGGCAGAATACCGACTTGCTGCCACCCGGTATGCGCCAGCCGTCGCCGTCGCGCTCCTCGCCGGAACCTGAGCTTCGGACGCGGTGGGTTGCCGCGGCCGAAGCCTATCGTTCGGGTTCGAAATCAAGTGGAAACCTCAACGGCCTTCACGCTTGAGCCACACGACATCGAGCGTTCCACCTTCGAGCTTCAAATCGTATTGGTAGCCGTTCTCCCGCCGGGCGTCCTCGATCTTCCAGAAACCGTGGTCCCATCTCAACTTGCGCCAGGACACAAACCCCATCTTCGTCAGTCTTTCGGACACGACGGCCGGATCGTCTTGTTCGTCATGGCCAGCATACACCGGCCCCGTCAGCGCCAAGGCGACGGCGGCAATTGCGCATGCACAACGGACGAAACGGGCACCTTGCGTCATCGAAGTTCACCTTCTCTGGTAATTCTGTCGCTGCTGACTGGAATGGAACAGCACCACCCAAGCTTGGTTCCGTTTACATAAGTGCACAGGAGTGAGCAAGAAATGAGGCCGCCGGTTCAATTGAACCATTCGAGATCAGAACTCTTTGAGTTGTGCTTCGAGGTGATGCGACGAAAAGCCGACTTCTCGCTTTAGTGCCAAATATTGCTGGCGCGCCAGCTTGCGGTTGGCGTGTTCTGATCTGATGGCCGCGATCAGAATGTTCTTCGCGGTGTGCTCCGTCGCCACGAATTCGATGACCTTGACTTTGTAACCGGAGGCCTCGAGCAGCAGCGCCCGTGCCGCATCGGTGACGAGATCGGCCTGCCGCTGTTTGAAGAGCGGATATTTGATGAGCCCCGTGAGGCCCTCGGCGGCGTTCTTGATCTGCGGCGCGATCTCATGCTGGCAGCACGGAGCGGCCAGGATCAGCTTCGCTTCTGCTTTCACGCCGAAGGCCATCGCATCATCGGTCGCCGTATCGCACGCGTGGAGCGCGATGACGATGTCGGCCGGCCGGTGCGAAATTTTGCACGCTACGCTCGCTTCAAAAGAGAGATCATCAAACCGTAGCTCGCGCGCCAAACGGTTGCAGAGCTCGACAAGATCGCCGCGCACTTCGATTCCCGTCATGCGGCAGCGGCGGCCAAGCTTCGTGACGAGATGATCATAAAGCGCAAAGGTCAGGTACCCCTTGCCGGAGCCGATATCGACAATTGAAACCGGCACGGCATCTGCGAGGCGGATGTCTTTCAGCAATTCATCAACGATCTCGATGAACCGGCAGATCTGGCGATACTTGCCCTGCATCGACGGCTTGATCCGCCCTTCGGCATCCGCGACCTGCAGCGCCTTGAGATACGGCCGATCGGAAGCCACGAGATAGGTCTTGGCGCGGTCATGAGCTGCGGGACCTGCAGCCTTGAGCTTCGGTTTCCCCGTTACGAGGTGCGGCACGCCTTTCCGGCTGTAGGTCAGCGTCAGGTCACGGCTGGTGGAAAAAAGCGTCGCGCTCATATAGGTTTCCCCGATCAGCCTGCCGATGTGGTCGATCCCCTCGCTGATCACAAATGTCTTCGTGACGTCCTTCCGGGGCAGACTGCTGACAAGCTTGAGATACGGGGTTCCCTTGAGCAGTATGAGCGTTGCAACGGCCTTGCTAGGCTCATCTGACCCACGAAACTTGCCGAGCGTCAACCTGATGAAGCTTTGCCCGTCGATCGCTTCCCTGAGTGCGGCGAGAAATTCAGCCTTCTTTTCGTCAGGCGCCGTCATGACTCATCAACGGTCTTGTTGAACATCGCCTGCCTCCAGGCCGTCACCTTCTCCATCAGCCATTCCCACGCCTCCTCCTCGCGCGGGCCGGCCGTTTTCAAAATCGCAATTTCGAGATACTTCAATTCGTTCTCGATCTTTTCTGCTGGCAGCATGTTGAGGCGCGTCACAAGGACGGCGAGTTCGATCACCGCCGCTTGCGCCCGGTTGAAGCCTTCCCAGACTTTGTGGCTCTCCTGATGCACGATGTTGCACAGAAAACGTGGCCGCACCTCGTCTTCGATGGCCTTATCGACCTTCAATTCCCAGTGCGCCACACAGTCCGCGAGCCGCGCTCCAGGAACTTTGAGTGTTGGAGCCAGGGGCCAGATTTTCCGGCCCGTGACGCACCCTGCGATGACCCGCACATCATCGGTGTGGCTCGCCGCGGCGGTTGGATTGGCTCTGAGGTTATCGAGTGTTCTGGACGGTCTGAATGGCGCAATCACCCAATGCGCACCGTCCTCGATCAGCCCAAGCGGCGCGATATGGACCTCCCCAGAAGTGTTGGTGGTAGTCACGATCGTCTCGACGATCCGCGGCATCAGGCATCTCCTTCGCCCCTGAGCTCGGTCGCTAATGCTGCCGCGCTTCGAGGGCCAAAGATGGACCATGAAAGGCCGGCGCGCGCAACAATCGCTGGAAAGTAGGCATCAACGATGCCACGCACCGCCAAGTCATCCGCACGCGCGTGCGCATCAGCATCGACCGACTTGAGCAGCACGAGACGCGCCCCTCCGAGGAGTTCCGCAAGTCGGGCCGCAAGGCTATCCGAGGTCACCGACCAGTCCGCCGGTATCGACCGGTCGTCCGCAATGAGCCGTAACGGTGCCCAGACCGGAACCTTTCCGCCGGCGATGACGCGCGCGATGTCATCGAGCGTTTCGGCAATTTCGAATCCGCCCCGGAGCGAGATAATGAATTCGGCCATCTGGCGCATGCCAAGCATCGCCAGTCGATGAGCCACGGCGTCGGAGAACTGCATCGTCGGCTGTAGACTGCGAATGCTGTCGGCAAACGGACCGCCGCCCGGCACGACGACAACCGGGATGCAGGCCTCAGCGATCGTCGCGAGCGCCGCTGCTAGCCGGCCGCTCTCAGCGAGACTGCCGCCGACCTTGATGACGAGCGGGCCGGCACCTCGTCCGCCTCGTTCACCCACGGCCAAACTCTCGCGCCGCCTCTTTCGTCGCCGGACGGATGATCTCAACGCCGCGCGATGGGCCACGCTCAAGCTTTTCGAGGACAATACGCACGGCCTTGACGCGCGCATCCGAGAGCACACGCTCCGCGATACGCTCGGCAAACGTCTCGACGAGCTTGATATGCCCGCCGCGGGCAAGAGCAACGATCGTATCGATGATGTCAGCGTAGGACGGCACTTCAGCCATGTCGTCATGGAGGCTGAACACCTCCTTTGCGAGCCGCGCCTCCACGGTGAAGCGCACCTTCTGGGTCACGCCCTGCTCCTCGGCATAGACGCCGACATTGCAATCGACGACGAAATCGCGCACGAAAATGCTATCGCCGATTTCACGCCGCCTGACCACGGCCTTCTTCTGCTTGTCCGGCTTGTCGCCCTCTGGCTTTGTCGTCTTCTTCTTGGTCTTCATGCGAGAGATTTCTCTGGGACGTATTTCGCTGGTCGCGTCTCGTTGATCTCGAACCGAATGCGGGCGATCTTATCCGGATCGACGGCACTCGCTCGCCCGGCAGCGCAGAGAGCCCCACGAAAGCCGAGAACATCGGGCTCGAGTTGGGCTAGGCGCGCGACATCTGAGAGGCGCAAGGACCCGGCGAGCCCTGCAAAGAGCCCATGCGAATGGGCGAGCTGCACAAATTCGTGGAGGCGATTTTCGGGGAGAATGCCGGTAAGCCGCCCGGCCGATTTGTCCGCCGTGTCGAGCATCACGCCCACAAAGCCGGCCGCGGAGAGCGCGGGAATGAGTGTGAAATCCGCCCCGAGGTCCGCCATCAGTACAGCCACGAGACGTGCCGGCCCGAGATCCTGCCGCCCGAGCGCGGCGATCGCATCGACCGGATCGCCATCCGCGAAGAAACCGACCTTGACGATGTCGACGCCGGTTGAAGCCATCGCCGATGCGGCGCGAACCATGGCGCCGGCCGACGACGGAAGGTCGCCAATCGTGGCGCTGACCGGCAAGCGCCGTGCAACGCGCAAAACGACATCACACACGGTTTCAGCCGCAAGCGCCCCGAGCGCGCCTCCCTCAGGATCCTTGCAATCGATCACATCGGCGCCGCCCCTGAGCGCCAACTCGGCTTCATCTGCGCTGGTCACACTGACAAGGAAGGCGGGCCGGGCCCGTCTCAAACCTTCGATCATTCCCGCACTCGAGATTGGGGTCCCGCCCATTGGCTTAATCAAGTCGCCGCGAAAATGCGATTCTGCTCGGCCAGCACGGCCGCGCGATCGCGCCGCTCGGCGTCCGTGAGACGAACATTCGCATCCTGCGCGACACTCGCCTTTCCTGGCGCCAGACGCAAGATCCGCGTCCCGAGTTGAATCGCCTCGGCCCGGTCGTGCGTGACAAAAATCACTGTCGTCGGATTGCTGCGCCAAAGCTCCATCAGCAATTCCCGCAAGCTGGCCGCCGTCGGATCATCAAGCGAGACAAACGGCTCATCCATGAGAAGAATCTGGGGCTCTAGGATGAAGCCGCGAGCGAGCGCCGCCCGCCGCTGCATGCCGAGCGACAACCGCTCAGGGTAGGCGTGAATCGCTTGGCCGAGCCCAACCCGCTCCAGCATTGGCGGAATTTTGGCATGGCGCGGGTCCCCGTCCGGCAGGGCAAGGGCGATGTTTTGATAGACGGTACGCCACGGCAGAAGCCGTGGGGTCTGAAAGATGAAGGTCAGTCTGTCCTTGGCCGGACCAAGATCGACCTCGCCCTCGTAATCCTTGTCGAGTCCAGCAATAATGTTCAACAGCGTCGACTTTCCGCAACCCGACGGGCCCGTGATGACGAGGAAGGATCGCGGCGCCACCTCGAACGAAACATCCTTGAGCACGAGCTGAGCTTCGCGCCCGCCGACAGCCGGAAAGACCTTGCGTTTCACCGTGACGCGGATAGGCGCGCCGTCATTCGCTCCGTTCAGCGCCGCCATGTACTCACCCGAGACTGCAGCGGCTGCAGTACTGAAAATTCGATGAACTGAACGATGAGGATGAAGGTCAGCGCATAGGCAAGGATCGTGCTCACGTCAAACTCCTGAAAGGCGATGGCCAGCCGGTAGCCGACGCCACTCGAGCGGCCGAAGGCTTCGACCACCAGCACGATTTTCCAGACCAGTGCCAAGCCCGAGCGGGCCGCGCCCGCAACGAATGGAGCAAGTTGCGGGATGGTCACGTGCCGGAGCGTTTTCCACCATCCGAATTTGTAGACGATCGCCATTTCGGCGAGGTCTTTCGAAAGGCTCCGCGCGCCCTCGCGCATGTTTACGGCAACGTTAGGGATCTTATTCAGCGCAACCGCCGTGACGGCCGCCGCCTCCGTCAGCCCGAACCAGATATAGCAGAGCGTGATCGTCACGAGCGCCGGCAGGTTGAGAAACAGGATCAACCAAGCATCGAAGAAGCGGTCGGCCGTCTTGAACCTTCCAAGCGCCAGTCCGATCGCCGTTCCGACGAACATCGACACGATGAAGGCGAGCGCAACACGAAGGAGCGTCGCCGACGTATGTTTCCAAAGATCGCCGCTCGCCCCTTCGCGCAAAAGCACATCGAAGACCGCAATCGGCGTAGGAAGGTACCTGCTCTGAACGATGATGGCGAGGATATGCCACAGGAGCGCAAGCACAAGGAGCGAGCCCGCCATCCAGAGGAGCCGCTCGAACGCCGCACTCAATCCCCGTTGCGGGCTAGCCAGCCTGGGTATGGAAGAGGTTCTGATCGAAACGGGTGCCATCGCCTACAAGTTCTGCGTCACCGAGTTGAATGAGAAGGTTCGTCAGCTTCTCGGCCGCCGCCGTTTCTGCCGCGCCCCACGATCCCGTGATCCCTGTGCGATAGTAGTCACGGATGGCCTGAAGCTCGGCATCGGATGCCGGCTTGATCAGCGGACGCAGCCGTTCCCAGGCCGCATCCGATTTTGCCAGAACTGCATTGGCATCGGCGACCGCGGCGAGCAGGGCTTCGACGGGGATGCCCTTATCGCGAACGGTCTTTTCGGACCAGATGAATCCGACAAGCGCCGGCGTCGGCGCGATACCCATCCCCTTGATCACGTCAGCCATCGTCAACAACTGCCGGGCGCCGCTCGCCTGCAGACGCGCGGCATAGGTCCAGAAGTTCAGGACCGCATCGAGCCTGCCGCTCTTGAATTCCTCGGTGACGAGAGGCGCCGCGCCGAAAACGGGCTCGGCAAGATCGGCGATGTCTTTGCCCAAAACCTCGCGCGAATAGGCGCGGAGCAGAATCCAGCTCTTGTCGATGCCGGTCCCCGCCACACCGATCTTTTTGCCCTTAAGATCGCCGAGCGAATGGATATCGCTGTCTTTCGGAACCATCACGCTGCCGAGCGCAGAGGAATAGGGCGCAAACTTCAGATCGCCGCCCTTGGCGCGCTGGCGCAACGCCCACGTCCAGTCGCTGACGATGACGTCGGCGTCACCGGAGAGAAGCGCGACCGGTGCCGCTGGATTGTTCGCGACCTCGACGACGCGAAGATCGAGGCCACGTTTCTTGTCCGCGCCCTCGAAGCGGATCGTATCAATGAGCCAGCTGACCGAACCGAACTTGACGGACGTGAGTCGCAACGGCGCGGCCGCTGCCGCAAGCCGCGGCAGCATCATCATGGCGGCGAGTCCCGACCCAGCGAGAAGCGTTTGGCGGCGCGTCAACTCTGTCATTTCGCTTCGGCCTCGACGTTGAAACGGTTCTTCCATAGATAGCGAATTCCGTGCAGCCAAAGATCGTCGGTGTTGCCCTGAATGGTGGCCGACATGGTCTTGGTGAGCTCCCCCGTCTTGGTATCACGCGCCACGAGGCGCAGGCTTATCAAGGCATCGGATAGCTTATCGACGAACCCCGTCACGGCCAGATCGGCGCCCGCCTCTTTCGCGATTGGCACCTCGCATCCGTCGCACTTTTGGAACGGCGATGCCGCCTCGATTTCTTTGGCCTGCGCCGAGAGGTCAACGACCTCATATTTCCCATCTTTCTGCATCAGCGATTTAAGCTCGTCCGCGATGAGAACCAGTCGTCGGAGGTCATCGGGTTGATACTGCGGAATGAGTTCCCCCTCCTGCTGAGCGTCACGCATGTCGAAAGGAAAGACGGCGGCCTTTGTCGTTGCGGAGGCTGGGGTGACGATCAGGAGAAACGATAGGAGTGATAAGAGACGCTGAAGCATTGGGCACAGAATCCACGTTGCGCGCGTGGCGCGATTTTTCTGATACGGGCGATTGCGCGCCGCCGAAGCGCTCCCCCCCATGTAGGTGCTCGCTCCCCCTAGGGGATTGCAAGAGGTTCGCCAAGACTTTGGCGAAAGGAACCCGGTCACAAACGCGCGAGCCCTTGTGCTTCGCCTTGACAACCTGAGCGGCCACCCCCTTTTACAGCAACACAGTAACATTGGAAGTGATGAGCGGCGGACACCCGCTTTCACGGCAAATCCCACGCGCCCGCGCCTCGGAGTAGGATCATTGGCAGTCAACAGCATCGGATCGACCGTCCCCCGTACCGCTGGACCGCAACTGTGGATGGCGATGTGCATCGGAGTCCTTGCCGCCTTTGTTGCCGGCCCGTCGAGCGCTGACGAGACGCCACCTCCGCCCTCCGGGGCCCCTGCCGCGCCAGCGGCCGCACCGGGTAGCGACGACCTCTCAAAATCAAGTTCTGCTGCAACGCAGCAGCCGCTGACCATACCGGTCCTGTACGTGAAGCAGACGCGCTCCAAGGAGTTGCCGCTATCGCTGCTTGACCTCCCCCCGGCCGACGATGGCATTGCCGGAGCCAAACTTGGCATCGAGGACAACAATACGACCGGGCGCTTCCTGAACCAGTCGTTCAAGCTCGACGTTCTCGAAGGCGATATCGACGACCTGATCAAAGGGGCAGCGGAGAAGATGGCCGCCGGCGACGCCTTCATTATCGCCGATCTTGAACCCGACGCACTTTTGAAATTCGCCGATGCCTTTGCCGCGAAGTCCGCACTGATCTTCAATGTCGGCAGCCCTGATGATCGCCTGCGCGAGGAAGACTGCCGCGCCAACGTCATGCACGTTGCCCCGACGCGCACGATGCTGGCCGATGCGCTGGCCCAATATCTGGTCTGGAAGCAATGGCGCAACTGGCTGCTCGTCTACGGACCACGTCCGGAAGACCACCTGCTAGCCGACGCGTACCGGCGCGCCGCCAAGAAGTTCGGCGGCAAGATCATCGAAGAACGTGAATTCAAGATCGATACCGGCAGTCGCCGCGCCGACGGCGGTTTCGAGCAGATCCAGCAGCAGATCCCGCAATTCATGCAGGGCGCGAAGGACCACGACGTCGTACTCGTTGCCGATGAAGGCCAGCTCTTCGCCGATTACTTTCCCTATCGGACGTGGATTTCGCGCCCCGTCGCAGGCTCGGCCGGCCTCGTTGCCTCAAGCTGGCATCCCGCGCTTGAACTCTGGGGAGGAACCCAGTTTCAAAACCGGTTCAAACGCCTGACGAGCCGGATCATGCGCCCGCTCGATTACGATGCCTGGGTTGCAACGCGGGCCATCGGTGAAGCGTTGACGCGCAAGCAGACGACCGATTTCAAGGTGCTTTCGAAATACATGCATTCGCCGGAGTTTGAAGTCGCCGCCTTCAAAGGCGTTGCGACGTCATTCAGGACGTGGAATGGACAGCTGCGCGAGCCGCTGATCGTTGCTACCCCGAAGCTCATGGTCAGCATTTCGCCGCAGCCGGGCTTCCTTCACCAATTCAGCGTGCTCGACACCCTTGGCATCGACAAACCGGAAACCAAGTGCAAAGCCTACACGCAATAAGCGGGACCTCCTGGGCCCCGTGCAATGATCTCGCCCGCAAAGACCTTTCATTCGGAGACTAGGGAATGCCGCGACTGCCACTGGTACTATTTGCGTTGACGACCGCTTTAGCGGCGACGCTGACTGCGAATTCCGCCGCGGCTTATACCGTCTACGTGACGAACGAGAAGGACAACAGCGTCTCCGTCATCGACAGCGAGAAGCTCGAAGTCATCAAGACGGTCAAGGTCGGCCAACGCCCGCGCGGCATCATCATGTCTCAGGACGGCAAATGGATCATCGTCTGCACCAGTGACGACAACGAAGTCCGTGTCTACGATGCCCAGACCCTCGAGTACGTGAAGTCCCTCCCCTCCGGTCCCGATCCGGAACTCCTGACGCTGCACCCCGATGGCAAGAGACTCTATATCGCCAACGAGGACGACAATCTCGTCACCGTGGTCGACATCGAGTCCGGTCGCGTCATTACCGATATCCCTGTTGGCGTTGAACCCGAGGGCATGGGCATGAGCCCCGATGGCAAGGTTCTCGTCAATACCTCAGAAACCACGAACATGGCGCATTTCATCGACACGACGACCCATCGCACCTTCGATAACGTCCTCGTCGACAGCCGGCCGCGCGTCGCAATGTTCAATTCGGCGCAGACCCAGCTTTGGGTATCTTCCGAAGTCGGCGGCACCGTCACCGTCATCAACCCTGCCGATCGCAAAATTATTACCAAGATCAGCTTTGAGATCCCCGGCATCGAGAAAGAGGCGATTCAGCCGGTCGGTATCCGCATCACGAAGGACGGTAAGAAAGCCTTTGTCGCGCTCGGGCCGGCAAATCGCGTCGCCGTGATCGACGCCACAACCTTCAAGGTCGAAAAATACATTCTTGTTGGACAGCGCGTCTGGCAGTTGTACTTCACGCCCGACGATAAACTTTTGTTCACGACGAATGGTGCCTCGAACGATGTGACGGCGATAGACGTTGATAACCTGAAGGCCATCAAGTCGATCAAAGTCGGCCGTTATCCATGGGGCGTTGTCGTCGCGCCAAAGTGAAACGACCATCGGAAATAGCAAGAGCTGAGCGGCCATCCCCGGTCGGTACTCTGACGAGATGAGACAGAGAGGACAATGTCAACGACAAGCCTGACCGAAACGGATCGGACGCCGGCGCTGATCGTCAACAATGTCAGCCATAGCTTCGGCGACAAGAAAGTCCTCGACAATGTCTCGCTGACGGTCGAGCAGGGTGCGTTCGTTGTGCTCCTCGGCCTGAACGGCGCAGGAAAGTCGACGCTCTTTTCACTTATAACCCGCCTTTACGACAACGTAAGTGGCGAAATCTTCATCCGCGGCTTCGACGTGCGCCGGCGGCCGTCTCAGGCCCTGCAACGCCTTGGCGTCGTGTTCCAGAGCCGCACGCTCGACGTTGATCTTTCGCTGATGCAAAATCTCAAATACCACGCAGCGCTCCACGGCTTCTCAAACCGCGAGGCCGCAAACCGCGCCTCACAAGCTCTCGACCTCGTCGGACTGTTGGACCGCAGCAACGACAAGGTTCGCTCGCTCTCCGGCGGCCAGACACGGCGCGTCGAGATTGCCCGCTCGATGATGCATCACCCCGGCCTTCTTCTGCTCGACGAAGCAACGGTCGGACTCGACCTCGGCTCACGCGAAGGGGTCGTGAAGATCGTCCGCGATCTCGTCGCCAAGGAGCGGCTCGGCGTCCTTTGGGCAACCCATTTGATGGATGAGGTCGCGCGCACCGATCAGGTTGTCATCCTGCATAAAGGCGTTGTTCTCTTTAACGGCACCGTTCCCGTGCTCCTCTCGCAGACGGGAGCGGCGAACGTCCGCGAGGCCTTTAGGTCACTGACCGGGACCCAGGCTGCAATCGAGGAGGCCGCCTGATGACGCAGTCGGCATTCACCGCAGCGGGCATCCCCGCAGCATTGAGAGAGGCGGGTGAGGCCCGCCACCGTCTCGGAGTCGCTGGATATTTCGCGTGCTTCAAAGGCATCGTCTGGCGCGAAGTGTTGCGCTACCTGCACCAGCGCGAACGCTTTCTTTCTGCCCTTGTTCGCCCGTTGATCTGGCTGTTCATCTTTGCCGCGGGTTTCCGCCAGACGCTTGGCGTTTCGATCATCCCGCCCTACGAAACCTATGTCCTTTACGAGGAGTTCATCGCCCCGGGCCTGATTGCGATGATACTTCTCTTCAACGCCATGCAGTCGTCGCTGTCGATGGTCTACGATCGCGAGACCGGCACGATGCGGACGCTCCTTGTCAGCCCCTTCCCGCGCTCGTTCCTGTTGCTCTCGAAGCTCTTGGGAGGCGTTTCGGTTGCGCTTCTGCAAGCCTACGCTTTCATGTTCGTCGCCTGGTTCTGGGGCATCCAGCCGCCGCCGATCACGGAACTCAAGCTTTTTACCTTCTATGACCCGCCGACCTGGCTCGGTGGCGCGCTGGAGAAGATGACGGAGCCGGTCATCACGCCTCTGTTTGCGATCCCCTCCGTTCTACAGCCGTTTGCCGGCTATGTGACCGTCATTCCGGCCATCATTCTCGCTGGGTTGATGCTTGGCTCGCTTGCGCTTTTCATGTCATCCGTCATCCGGCAGCTCGAAAACTTTGCCGGCGTGATGAACTTCGTCATCTTTCCGATGTTCTTTGCGTCCTCCGCTCTCTATCCACTCTGGCGCATCCGCGAGGCGAGCCCCCTTCTCTACGAGATCTGCCGGCTCAACCCGTTCACATATGCCGTCGAGCTCACCCGCTTCGGCCTCTACGGGCAAGTCGACACGGTTTCCCTCGCGGTCGTCGTCGGCTGCACGATCGTGTTCCTCGCCGCAGCCGTCTTTGCCTATAACCCGTCGAAAGGCTTGATCGCGCGTCGCGGTGGCCCCGGCGGATCAGCATGAGGTTTGAAATGACAATCGCAACGTTTCGTTTTCTCGGACGCATCTCTCTGACAGGCGCCATATTGGCTCTCGCACAGACCGGGCTCGCCACCGCATCAAGCGCCGAGGAGACGGCAAAGGCCGAATGGCCCTGCGTCTATCGCAAAGTGCCCGAATTGAGCGCCGCAACGATCTGGGATGGCCCCGAGATCACCGATACATCGAGCTGGCGCAAGGACGAGAAGGTCCGCAAGCTCTCGGAATATCTCATCTCACGCCGCGTCAAGCTCGAGGATGCCGAGGCCGCGGTCAAGAAATACGCCGAGGAACTCCCGGGCGACACCCGCGATGCCAAGCTGACCGAACTCTTCGCCGCCGTGCTGACCCGCTCCAATGAAGAACGCAAGATCATCATGTCCGGCATCGAGCGCATGCACAAGCGCCAGCTCGAACGCGCCAAGGAGATCGAAAAGGAAGGTCTGGAATTGCCCCCGGAAAGCGAGGCCGCCGGGGCGCAGGAATACGGCGAAATCGGCAAGCTCTCCGATGCCGAGGAGAAGTATAAATGGGAGATTCGCGCCTTCCAGGAAAAGCAGTCGATGATCCCGATTGCCTGCGAGATCCCGCAACTGATTGATGAGCGCGCCGGGGCCATCGCCCGCGCCATCCGCGCTGAAATGAAGAGCTGAACCGAGCCACGTAGAGCCACACGCGAGTTTGCTGCCTCGCTTTCGCGTCTCGATCGATGACCCTTGAGCTGCGGTTCCCTCATGATGAGGCCCGGGCACCGGCGCGCGTGCGCAAAAAAAAGATTTTACTGATTGTTAGCCTTAACGCGCCCTTAACCAAGGTTGACGTAGCGTGAACCTATCGGTTGTTGATGCCGGTCTCTCCCCCGACCCGATAGCCGATACCTGCAAGCGAATGTGTCGTCACCCGTTGTCCCGCGTCATGTGAGGTTGACAGATGCAATACGAACTTGTCTCGCGTGCCCTTGCCTACGTCTCCTGCTTCTCAACCTTGAGCCTGTTTATGACGTCGATGGCGATCGCCGCCATCAACGTCGGCAAAGCGCGCCCATTGTCCTTTTGTGCTCCGAGCGCCTGCGTCGCAGGCATTTGGGTCACGCACGAAAAGCAATTCGGCGGACTTGCCAGCACGTCTCACGTAGAAGCAGTCGCGACCAAGCTCTGGTCCACGAAAATTTGAAGGGAAGACTCTCGCTGGTTGGATTGCCGATTGCAACGTCAGGGTAAGCCCCGGCAATCAGACTGGCGAGGAAGAATGGAAATGCCGAGTGCCGAAGGTGCCGTTTGCTGCGTGGTGATATGAACCCATTGACCGAGGCTCAAGGGCCTGGCCTCGGACGCAGCAATGGTGAAAAGGGCGCGAGCCTCAGGCCTGGCCCGCGCTCTTTTGCTTTTTGACAACGTCGTCGATCGCCTGCAGCTCTGCGATCAGCGATGCGAACTCTTTGAGTGGCACCATATTGGGACCATCCGACGGAGCCCGGTCCGGGTCCTGATGTGTTTCGATGAAGAGGCCCGCAACTCCGGCCGCGACGGCGGCCCTCGCCAACACCGGAACGAAACGGCGATCGCCGCCCGACGAGGTCCCCTGCCCTCCGGGCTGCTGCACGGCGTGCGTCGCATCGAAAATCACCGGCGCCCCCGTCTCCGCCATTTGCGGCAGCGCTCGCATGTCGACGACGAGCGTGTTGTAGCCGAAGCTTGAACCGCGCTCGGTCACAAGGACATTCGGATTTCCCGAGCCCGTCACCTTGGCGATGACATTTTTCATGTCCCACGGCGCCAGGAACTGCCCCTTTTTGATCTTGACGACGCGGCCGGTCTTGGCCGCCGCAACGATCAGGTCCGTCTGCCGGCAGAGAAAGGCGGGAATTTGCAGAATATCGACGGCCTCGGCCACCGGCGCGCATTGCCCCACCTCATGGACGTCCGTGACCACCGGAATTCCGAGCGTCTCCCTGATTTCCGCGAACACCGGCAGCGCCGCCGCGAGGCCCATGCCGCGCCGGCCCGTGAGCGACGTCCGGTTGGCCTTGTCGAAAGAGGACTTGTAGACGAGACCGATCCCGAGCGTCCGTGCGGTCTCCGCCAGCGCCGAAGCCATTTCGAGCGCATGCGCCCGGCTTTCCATCTGACAGGGCCCGGCCAGCACCGCGATGGGCGCATGATTGGCAAAAAGCACGTTGCCGACGCGGACCTCGGCGGACGGTTTCAATGTCTCGTGATGTGTCATGGCCGGGGTTATAGCGGCGCGCGTCCCTGGCTGCGAGCCCTCGGCCGGATTTCTTATGGGCAAAAACAGAAACGGCGGCCTTTTTGGCCGCCGTTTCAAGAACCTGAAGGTTCGAATTCGTTAGATGAGGTCGATCTCGGCCGGGAGATAGCTGGTGACCTCGAGACCGACTTCCTGCTCGTGAACTGCCGGCTTGGTCCAGACTTTCATGGTGTGTCCTCCTCGAGTTTTGACAGGTTGTTCCTGTTGGAAGTTTACTTACTGAGTTAACCGCTAAAATTCCAATCTCTTTTTTCTAACGGCCGCCAAACTTTTCGTGATCACGAATTGGTGAAGTGTTATAGCATTTCAGAAGCGAGAAGCGCGCGGGGAGCCGGGCGGTACCTCGCCGAGGTTATGGCACAAGCGGTGACGAAAAGACCGAACCCACATCAAAGATCCCAACCGCAGAAAAAAACGCTTGCACGAGTCCGCCGCTATCTGAAGCCAGCACGAAAGGCGATGTCTCAAGCAAAATTCTTCCTGCGAGGAATGAATTGATCCTCTCGGTCAAAGACTCTGCTCACTGACGACAAAACGATGACAGCAAATGTGCCCTTGAAGCGTCACCCTCGGCCTTCGTCGCGCATCTGACGCGCGGCCCGTTAGGTCTCCACGAAAGGGACGTGCTAAGAACACACCCGCAAGCCGCGACTCGGGAGGCGGCAACAGTAAAACTAGATGGGGACCCATCATGCTTGAAACGTATCCTTGGATTGTGCCCGTCTTGATCGGCGCGGCGATCGTTTTCGTCCTCGACTTGATCGGTAATATGATTTCGTTTTCGAACCGCTTTCTGAACGCGCTCGCCACTGCAATCGTTTTCGCGATCGTGTTCGGCGGCCTGCTTTATACAGAGGTTGTGAAGCTCGACGTGAAGACAATCTCCGAGCCGGCGCCGGCGACAGCACCGGCGACGCCATAGCGGCTTTCGTCAGACAGGACGTTCGAAATGAAATCGCGGCGATGTCGCCGGGATTTTTTTTTGAGTGAGACGCACCGCCTTCGTCCGCAAGCCTGATCGGTCCCATCCCGGCTTCTTTGAGGGCAGATAGAGCGCGTTACGACAGATCCGGCGTTACCTCGCTGATATCGCTCGCCCGTTTCACGCTGCCTTCAAAATTGGCGCCTTCAGCAACGGTAAGTCTCTGCTGAATGATGTCGGCATCGACGACCGAATTTTGATGCAGGATGACGTTCGAGCCTTTGAGCTGGCCCTTAACACCGCCCTGAATGGCGATCGTGCGCGCCGTGATGACACCCTTGACGTTTGCGCCATCATCGACGGTGACGGACTCCCCATGCACGTCCCCCTCGATATGCCCCTGGATCAGAAGCGAACCCTTCGTCTTGAGAACGAGCTGCTGGCCGTAGATCGAAATATCCGGGCCAAGGATCGACGTCGGCCGCTCCTGCGGACCTGTTTCGTACTTCATGGCCCCCGAATTCGACACGATCCCGGTGGGCCCGGAAAATCGTGGGGTCGCCACGGTTCCACTTGCACGTGGGTTTTCCGCGCGCGTCTCCGATCGTGTGTCTCGACTGAACATGAGAACCCCCTGAGATTGGTCGATTTGAACATAAGGAAGGCCCCGCTCGACGATAACGTGCACGCGATTGAAGCCTTTTGGCGGCACACGCCGCGCGGTAGACGACAAATTTGCGATACGCGATGGGGCTCCCGCGCCTTCCCGAGGCGACCTATTCGATCAGCGCCACGGATTTCACCTGAACCCAAACTTCGCGCCCCGGCGCGAGCTTCAGCCCCTCGGCCGAGCGCCTTGTAAGTCGCGCCAAAATAATCTGATCTCCGATGACGACACGCGCCAGAGCGAGGCCCGGATGCTCATCCTGGCCAATGGCGTCGATGGTGCCGGGAAGGCAATTCTGAATGCTGCTTTCAACCGGGTGCTCCGTTGAAAGGCTGACGTCGCGGGCCAGCACCCGGACCCGCACACGCTGTCCGGCCGGAAAACCGCAGTCGCGCGTCCACAGGCTTCCGCCGGCGAAGTCCGCGCGCGCCAGGTTCCAATTGCGATCCACTGCACCGATGACAGCCTCGACAACGCTTCCGGCATCCTCCCCCAGCCGGACTGGCAGATCGAGCTGCGTCAGAACGTCGGCGAGTTTCCCTTGCGCCACGGCCTTTCCCCCATCCATGACGACCAGATGATCGGCAAGCCGTGCGACCTCATCCGGGGAATGGCTGACGTAGATCATCGGCACGTCGAGTTCGCCGATCAGGCGCTCGAGATAAGGCAGGATTTCCTGTTTCCGTCTGAAGTCGAGGGCCGCCAGCGGTTCATCCATGAGGAGAAGCCGGGGATTGACGGCAAGGGCCCGCGCAATCGCCACCCGGCTCTTCTCGCCGCCGGAGAGCCGTTCAGGATAGCGATCGAGAAGATGTTCAATCCCTAAGAGTTTGATCGCCTGTTCAACCCGCGCGGAGTTTTCCTTTCCCGCCCATCTCAGCCCATAGCGCACGTTCCCCAATACGCTGAGGTGGGGAAATAGGCTCGCGTCCTGGAAGACGTAGCCGATGGGACGCCGGTGCGGTGGGAGCCAGACGTTGCCGTCTTGCCAAATCTCGCCGCTGACCCGTAAAAATCCGCGCCGGTTCCTGTCCAACCCTGCGATGCAGCGAAGAAGCGTCGTCTTGCCGGAGCCGGAGTGGCCAAAGAGCGCAATCACCCCGCGCCCCGGCATCCTGAGATCGATATCAAGCGAAAACCCTGGCCAATCGACCTGAAATCGCGCTTCGATGTCCTCCACCTCACGCCCCTTTCGTGGATTGCGGTCGCCATTGATAGAGGACGAGCAGGACGAGGAAGGAAAAAGCCAGCATCACCGCAGCCAGGCGGTGCGCTTTGACATATTCGAGCGCTTCAACATGATCGTAAATCTGGACCGACGCCACCCGCGTGACGCCAGGGATATTGCCGCCGATCATGAGGACCACACCGAATTCTCCGACCGTATGCGCAAAAGTCAGGATGGCAGCCGTCAGGAAACCTTGAAGTGCCAGTGGAACGGCAATTGTGAAAAAGACCGCAACCGGCGGAGCCCCGAGCGTCGCAGCCGCCTCGAGTGGCCGACTGCCGATCGCCTCAAAGGCATTTTGCAGTGGCTGGACCATGAAGGGCAGTGAGTAGATTATCGAGGCGATGACGAGGCCCGCGAAGGTAAACGGCAATGCTCCGAGCCCGAGTGTCGTGGTCAACCATCCGAGAGGCCCGTTGGGCCCCATGGCGAGCAGGAGGTAGAACCCGAGCACCGACGGCGGGAGCACCAGCGGCAGTGCCACCGTCGCTCCGATGATGCCCTTCCATTTGCTCGCGGTTCGCGCCAGCCACCAGGCGATCGGCGTGCCAAGGATCAGCAGGACCAGCGTCACTGTCGCGGCCAAACGGATCGTCAACCAGATCGCCTGAAGATCGCTATCCGACAAGAACATGGAGCACCCCGCAATGCATACCTTGGCGATGGTTCATTCGATTATTTGGTTGCAATTTCGCCGGGGAGAACGAAGCCGTACTTCGTCATGACGGCTCGGGCCGGCGCGCTTGACACGTACTTGGCGAAAGCCCCCGCGAGTGCATTGCTTTCGCCGTGCTTGGTGACGACGTAGCCCTGTTCCAGAGGTTCATGCAAATTGTCCGGGATGAGCCAATAGCCGCCCTTGCTCGCAAGCTCGCGATTGAGCGCAAGCGAAAGAGAAATGATGCCGACCTCGGCGTTTCCGGATTGCACGAACTGCGCCGCCTGCGTGACGTTCTCTCCGAGCACCAGCCTCGGCTCGACCTGGTCCCAGAGGTTTAGGGCGCGCAGCGCTTCCTCGGCGCGCTTGCCGTAAGGCGCATGCGCGGGATTGGCAATGGCAATGTGCCGGATACCCGGATCGGCGAGGCTCGCCAAAGTCATCTGGCGCGCATCTCGGCTGGTGCTCCACAACACGATGCGCCCAATCGCATAAGGCATCACCTCTGAGGCCGCGAGTCCCTTCTTCACAAGCATGCGAGGAAAGGCAATGTCGGCCGAGAAGAAGAGGTCATACGGTGCCCCTTCCAGGATCTGCGTGTGAAGCTTGCCCGATGATCCATAGATCGCAATGACCTCGTCTCCCGGATGCGAAGTCTTGAACGATGCGACGATCTCATCCATCGCAAACTTCAGATCGGCGGCCGCCGCTATCGTCGCTTTTTCTGCACGGGCCGCACTTGTCAGCATCACCGAAAGCACGACGACGATAATAGGCACAACACGCATGTGACCCTTCCTTGTGCGAGGCATCTAAGGACAGAGCTTCCACCGGATCATCCAGAATTTATAGCTACCCGGCTATAACGCCATGTATCACTATCAGTCGCAGTCTCATTCCGAAAGCGGTGTAATCAGGAATTCTGCCTTCTTCGTTGGCAAAACGCCGCTCAATAAAACGCCACAACCTCCATGGAGAGAGCCATCAACCGGCCATGAGCGGTTTCAGCCTTAAACCAGTCGGCTCTGTTCCACCGCCGCCGCGATGAAGCTCGCAAACAGCGGGTGCGGATCGAATGGGCGCGATTTGAGCTCCGGATGGTATTGCACCCCGATGAACCAGGGATGGTCGGGATATTCGATCGTTTCTGGCAGCAGGCCATCGGGTGAAAGTCCGGCAAAGCGCAAACCCGCTTGTTCGAGCACCGCACGATATCGCATGTTGACTTCGTAACGGTGCCGGTGCCGCTCCGAAATGTGCGTCGTGCCATAGATTCGCGCGATACGGCTGCCTTCCGCCAGCACGGCATCGTAGGCACCAAGCCGCATCGTGCCGCCAAGGTCGCCGCCCAGGCGGCGTTGTTCGAGTTCGTTGCCGCGCATCCACTCCGTCATCATGGCAATGACGGGCTCTGGCGTCTCTCCGAACTCTGTCGAGCTCGCCTCCCGGATGCCGGCGAGGCTCCTTGCCGCCTCGATGCAGGCCATCTGCATGCCGAAGCAGATGCCGAAATACGGAACCCCGCGCTCACGCGCGAACTTCGCCGCGAGCACCTTGCCTTCCGATCCGCGTTCGCCGAAACCACCCGGCACCAGAATGCCGTTCACGCCTTCAAGATAGGGCGCCGGGTCCTCGCGTTCGAAGATTTCACTCTCGATCCATGCGAGCTTCACCTTGACGCGATTGGCGATCCCGCCATGAACGAGCGCTTCATTCAGTGACTTATAGGCATCCTTGAGTCCGGTATACTTGCCGACGATCGCAATCGTCACCTCGCCTTCAGGGTGTGCGATACTGCGCGAAATCGCCTCCCAGCGCGCAAGGTCGGGCTTCGGTGCGCCGGTGATGTCGAATGCCGCCAGCACCTCGCGATCGAGCCCCTCGCGGTGATAGGCGAGCGGCACATCGTAGATCGACGCGACGTCGAGCGCCTGGATCACCGCCTCGGGACGAACATTGCAGAAGAGTGCGATCTTCTTTCTTTCGCCAAGCGGTATTTCCCGGTCCGAGCGACAGAGCAGAATATCGGGCTGGATACCGATCGATCTGAGCTCTTTGACGGAATGCTGTGTCGGCTTGGTCTTGAGCTCTCCCGCCGACGGGATATAGGGCATCAGAGTGAGATGAATGAAGACCGAGGCGCCGCGCGCTAGCTCGTTGCCGAGCTGGCGGATCGCCTCGAAGAACGGCAAGCCCTCGATGTCGCCCACCGTGCCGCCGATCTCGACGAGCACGAAATCGACATCCTCATTGCCGGAGACGACGAAAGCCTTGATCGCGTCGGTGACGTGCGGAATGACCTGCACCGTGCCGCCGAGAAAGTCTCCTCGCCGTTCCTTCGCGAGAATGTCCTGGTAGATGCGCCCCGTCGTGACGTTGTCCGATTGTTTCGCCGGCACGCCGGTGAAGCGCTCGTAGTGGCCGAGATCAAGGTCCGTCTCTGCCCC
>Ga0272446_1001942_pt1 | contig 29210 bp, 24 predicted proteins | sample YNPCB0061_FD_194587 | JGI IMG/M metagenome (GOLD analysis project Ga0272446, IMG submission 194587) | Hot spring microbial mat communities from Yellowstone National Park, WY, United States - YNP-CB-006-1 | ecosystem: Environmental > Aquatic > Thermal springs > Hot (42-90C) > Sediment | place...
GAACCTCGCGGCGCAGCGCGGGCAGCCGGTGCGCGAGCACGTCGGGCGCGAGGCGAACGCGCGGGTGCAGCGCGCGGCCGAGGGCGATCCGCGCGGAGGGGCGCAGATCCCGAAGGGCGCGGGGTCGCCGCTGCCGGAGGGCGTGCGCGCGAAGATGGAGCCGAAGCTCGGCGCGGACCTCTCGGGGGTGCGGGTGCACACCGGCGGGGAGTCGGCGGCGGCGGCGAAGACCCTCGGCGCGCGGGCGTTCACCGTCGGGAGCGACGTCCACTTCAACAGCGGCCAGTTCGCGCCCGGGTCGAAAGAGGGCAATCGGCTGCTCGCGCACGAGCTCACGCACGTCGTGCAGGGGCAGAAGTCGGGCGTGCAGCGGAAGGCCGACGGGGGCGCGGCCGGGGCGGCGGGGCCGGAGGTCTCGAAGCCGGAGGACGCCGCCGAGAAAGAGGCCGACGCGGTCGCCGATCACGTCGGGGCGGCGCTCGACGACGAGGCGGGTGCCGACGACAAGCCGGCGGCGAAGGGCGACCACAAGGCGGACTCCAAGGCCGACAAGGCGTCGAAGCCCGTCGGTGAGAAGGCGCCGTCGATCGGCGCCAAGCTCGAGGGCTCGACGATCATGCTGGCGCCCGACGGAGGCTCGCCGCCGGCCGGCGGCGGTGACGCGGCGTCGCCCGCTTCGGCGCCGTCGCCGCTCGCGGCGCTCTACGTCGCCTGTGGGTTGCCGGCGCCGCCCACCGCCACGCCTCCGCCCGCGGGCTCCGGCGCGGGCGCGCCCGTCCCGAGCGGCGGCACCGGAACGACGCCGCCGCCGACTCCCATCCCGGCGACGCCCGGTGGTGGCGCAGCGCCTCCTCAGACGGGCGGCGCGGCCGGCGGGGGCGCGGGCGGCGCGCCGGCTGCCGACGGTGCGGCGGATGTTCCGACGCTGGTCACGCGCCTCAGCGCCGACGAGAAGCGCCAGGCCGCCGGCGACGAGGCGCTGAAGCGCGCCATCGCCGAGAAGACCAAGGAGAACGCGACGCAGTTCGCGGCCGTGTTCATCACGCAATTCAGCCTCGCGCTGGACACGGCCGCGCAGCTCCTCATCACCGTCGGCGCGCCGAACGAGGTGCTGATCGCCTTCGTCAACGATCCGCGGTTCGACGCGGCGGCGCAGAAGGACCTCCTCGGGAAGGCCGACTTCTCCGGGAAGCTCTCGGCGACGACGCCGATTGGCGACGCCTTCAAGGCGCTCGGGGCGAACGCCACGATGCTCGCCGAGGTGTTCAAAGCCGATCCCGGCGGCGCGAAGGCGTGGATTCTCAAGTATCCGGACAAGATCAAAGAGCTGCTCACGGCGAATCCAGCGGCGATCGCCGACTGGGCCGGGCCGTTGGTGACGGCGAACCAGGGCGCGCTCGTGCTGAAGATGGTGAACGGCGCGGCGGAGCAGTGGGGCGCGGCGCTGCAGGCGTCGGGGCAGCTCGCGGCGCTCATGAGCGGCGCGCCGTCGAAGACGGCGATCGCGCAGGGCTCCGAGGAGGAGAAGGCGGTCTGGGCGCTCTACCCGAAGGCGACCGGCGTCGCGGGCAAGCGGCAGATTTACGACAAGCTCTTCAATCCGAACCTCGATACCGCGGCGGGTAAGCGGGTCTATTCGCGGCAATATACGCGCAATACTCCGGCGCCGCCGACGCTGATGGACATCGAGTACGAGTACACGCTCGTGGCCATCGACGAGGGGATGTTCGACAAGTTCATGGAGCAGCTCCGACAGATGCCGCGCTCCAACGTGAACACGGCGACGGGGTTCGTCTTCACGACGGGCGCGCAGTGGCGTGAGAAGCCGGCCGCCGCGCCGCCCGCTCCGGCGCCGCCCGCGCCCGCGCCGCCGCCGCCCGCGTGGGGCCCGTGGCGTCCGTCGGCGATCACCACCGCGATGTACAGCTCGTTCATGAACATCGTGATGATGCGCCTCACGTGGACCGACGGGCGGTCGACGGACATGATGAACACCATGGCCGCCGACGGCGCCCCGCGCGGCGTCGGGGCGGTGCCGCCGGCGCCTCCGGGCGGCGCGGCGGCGGGGGCGCCGAAGGCGCTCAGCTTCTTCCAGAACCACGCCACGCACGAGGTGGGGCACGCGGTCGGGTGTAAACCGCTCGACATCAAACCGGGCCCGGGGAAGGACACGTCGTACAACGGCAAGACCGGCGACGATCTCTCGAAGTCGACGGGCGGCTGGACCGAGCCGGGGATGGCGGCGTTCTCGGGCGGCGCCTACTGGTCGGGCGTCGATCAGAACCCGGCGGCGCCGAACGCGATGCGCCCCAACGACGCGCGCGATTACCTGCTCGAGCTGGTGCAGAAGAGGGTCCCGACGACGGTGCTGCACGACAACGCGACGGGCGCGCCGATGATGCTGGCGCAGCCGGCGGCGATGGCGGCGATCGAGGCGCACTTCGGAAATTCGAATCTGTACAAATACGTGAAGGCGCGCGGAAATGGGAAGGGGTATATGTTCCCCGGATTCACGCCGCCCGATCCGGTCGTCTTCTACAACGAGGGCCAGGGGCAGGTGCTCTCGTACAAGAAGGAGCTTTGGGACAATCGCGGGTCGCTCAGCTGGTATGCGCTGTCGACGCACAAAGAGTATTTCGCCGAGGCGTATACGGCGAAGTTCGGCGGCGGGCCGGGGGCGGTGCCGGCGCAGCTCGCCGGGTTCATGGACGCGCTGGTGCACGCCGAGAACGAGGAGTTCCAGCCGGCGGGCGCGAGCACCGTCGGGGCGTTCACGCCGGGGGCCGAGGGTGATGCGGGTGGGGCCGGCGCGGCGGGGGCGGCGCCTGCGGCTCCGGCGGCGTCGGGGCCCGAGCCGGCGCTGCAGTCGCTGATCGAGAGCGCGAACCGCCCGTGGCCGTGACGGCGCCCGCGCCCGCGCGATGCTGACGCCGCCCTGGCCGACGCGGATCGCCTGCTCGCGGTGCGGCGCGGAGATGGAGGGCGTCGTCGTCGACAGCATCAACGCCGAGCGCTTCCCCGAGCTGCGCGCGGCGGTGCTCGATCGATCGCTGCACCACCTGCGCTGCGCGCAGTGCGGGACGCGCCACGCGCTCGACAAGGAGCTCCTCTACGTCGACTTCGCGCGCGCGCAGTGGGTGACGGTGTTTCCCGTCGAGGAGCTGCCGCGCTTCGCCGAGTGCGAGGAGACTGCGCGCCGCGCCTTCGCGCACGCCTTCGTCGACACGGCGCCGGGGTTCGTGCGCGCGACGGCGGCGCGGTTCGCGGTGCGCGTGACCTTCGGCCTCGAGGGGCTGCGCGAGAAGCTGGTCTGCTGGGACGCGGGGCTCGACGATCGCGTGCTCGAGCTCCTCAAGATCGATCTCGTGGCCGATCGGCCGGAGCTCGTGGCGCGCGGGGTGGGATCGTTCACGCTGGACGCGGTGGCGCCCGACGGGATGCTGCTGTTCGTGCCGATGCTGCGCGTGCCCAACGCCGACCCGGCGGTGCACGTCGTCGTCGGCATGCCGCGCGCGGTGTACGACGAGGCGGCGCGCGCCAGCGACGGGCTGCGCGCGGCGCACGAGGCGCTGTGGAGCGGTCCGTTCGTCAGCGTGGCGCGATATTGGCCATACTCGGACGCGTGATGGCGCGCGGGCTGGGGACGGCGATCGCGACCGGGATCGTGATGACGGCGACGGTCGTGGCCTGCGCGAGCGCGCCGCGGGCGCGGGAGCTGCGGATGACGAACAGGCTGGCGGAAGCGGAGAAGGTCGCGCGGCGCGACGGGGCGTCGGCGCTGGGGTGCCCGCCCGGCGAGACGGTGGCCGAGGTGAAGCCGGGGGGCGCGCCGTTCGTCTTCAACGTGAAGATGGCGAGCGGGCGCTGGGTGCAGGCGCTGGTCGTCGACGGGAAGGTGGCGCGGGCGCGCGGGCTCGAGGTGTTCGGGCGCTGGCTGCGCGAGGTCGAGTGGCTGGAGACGCGCAAGCCCGAGCTGGCGACGGTGCTGGCGGTGCTGGGGGCGTTCGGGGAGCCGCCGCCGGGGGAGGTGATCGGGCTCGACCCCGGGGCGCGCGGGCCGCACGGCGAGGAGGGCGGGGTGGCGTTCGCCGGCAGCGGCGGCGCGGTGACCGCGACGATTACGCTATACGGAAATTGGAACCAGGGTGACAACGCGCCCGACGCGCCGGTGCGCGCACGGCTGGTCGTCGACGCGACGTACGCGCCGCGCTGGGTGACCGAGCTCTACGCGCACGACGGGCGCTGGGTGCCCTGGTCGGCGCCACCGCGCGGCGGGCCGGATTTCCGCTAGACGGGAACGAGGTAGCGGGCGGTGTCGGCGAGCGGCGAGTGGCTGGCCCGCGAGAAGTCGCCCGAGACGGCGACCACGCGCCCGTCGTCGGTGCGGAACTCGTAGCGGCCGTAGTGGTTGTCGATGTCGTCGAAGCCGATGAAGGTGACGACGGTGTCGCGCTGGAGCTCCTGCAGCGACGCGAGCACGCGGTAGCGCCGCCCGGGGGTGAGCTTGTCGAGGGTGAGCGCGACGCGGTTGTGGGCGATCAGCGCCTCGAGCTGCGCGACGGCGGCGTCGAGATCGGCGGGCGCGTCGGTGAGCTGGGCGATCTCGCGCCCGTCGGCGGAGAGCGAGAGGACCGCGGGGCCGGCGTGGCTGGTGAAGCCGAGGCGGCTCGAGGTGAGGCCGGGGACGCGGGCGACGAGCGCGGTGGCGGCGGCCTCGGCGCGGGCGGCGCGCGCGCGGTTCTCGGCGTAGGCGGCGTGCTGCGCGCGCACGTAGTCGACGAGCTGCGGGAGCGCGGCGACGATGCGCGGGCGGTCGGCGCCGCGCGGGAAGAGGCCGATGCTGGCGGCGTGCTCGTCGCGGCCGTGCAGCCAGCACTCCGTCGGGATGGCGACGCCGGGGAGGGAGGCGGTCCAGGGCTCGCCGAACGCGTCGGTGAGCGCGGCGGTCGCGAGGAGCGCCAGCTCGACGAGCGTGACCAGCGTCGGCGCGGTCGACGCGGCCCAGCGGCGCGTCTCGGCGGCGATGGCGTCGAGCGTGGCGTCGTCGCCGTCGAACCAGGCGCGCTCGCCGGAGATGGTGACGCCGTGGCCGAAGTCGCGCACGAGGAGGGGTGCGCGCCCGTCGGGGAGGAGCACCGCCCAGGTGTCGCCCGGGCGGTCGTCGGTGGGGAGCTCGCGCGCTGTGCCGTCGAGTCGGCTCGCGAGCTGCGTCGCCAGCGCCTGCGCCCTGCCCGTGCCCTCGCCCGTGACCATCAGCCGCAGCATCGCAGATTCGCGACGGGCGTGCCGAGCGTGACGAGGTATGCGCCCTGCAACGTCTGCCGGTCGATTGGAGGGACCGATGAAGGCACAGAGGGCACTCGGAGGGATCGTCGCCGCGGTGGCGCTCGCCGCCGTGGGGTGCGCGAGCGCGCCGAAGTCGCAGGCGCAACGGTCGCAGCTACAGGACGACGCGCGGCACGCCATGCAGGCGATGACGGCGAAGGACGCGTCGGTGCAGCCGCTCATTGATCAGTCGGCCGGCTACATCGTCTTCCCGGAGGTGAAGGAGGGCGGGTTCATCGTCGGCGGCGCGGGCGCGCGCGGCGTGGCGTTCGATCGCTCGGGGCAGTTCCTGGGGTTCGCCGAGCTGAGCCGCGCGTCGGTGGGCGCGCAGGTCGGCGGGCAGAAGTACGCCGAGCTGATCGTCGTGCGGGACCGATTCACGCTAGACAAGATATTGGCCGGCGGCTTCGACTTCGGGGCCGGCGCCTCGGCGGTGATCCTGCGCGAGGGCGCGGCGACGGCGACGCAGTTCGGGGAGAACGGCGTGGCGGTGGTGGTCGATCCGATCGCCGGCGCGATGGTGAACGTCTCGCTGAGCGGGCAGCAGATCAAGCGCACGATGTGACGTAGCATCGGGGGGATGCCGTACCCCGACGACGCCGCGATCCGTGACGGGACGATCGCGCTGCTGGGCTCGGTCTGGCAGCGGCTCCCGTCGGGGATCGCGCGCGCGCGTGCGTGGGGGGCGGACTGGCTGCAGCGGTCGGAGCCGTTCGTGGTCGTCGATGGGGGCGCGGTGGTCGCGCACGTCGGCGTGATGGAGATCGCGGTCGTGCTCGACGGGGAGGCGCGGACGCTCGCGGGGATCCACGCGGTCTGTACGCACGCGGCGCGGCGCGGGCGCGGGCTTCTGCGCGAGACGATGGGGCGGGCGCTGGACTGGGTGGACGCGCGCTACGACGGCGCGGTGCTGTGGGCGAACGACGCGGCGATCTACGGCCGCTTCGGGTTCGTCGCGCGCCGAGGAGCTGTTCGTCGGGCCGATCTTGCGGCCGTGCGCGGACGACGACGGTGGCGCGCGGGCGCTGTCGCTCGAACGGAGCGAGGACGTCGCGCTGGTGCGCGCGCTCCTCGACGGGCGCGCGCCGGTGTCGACGCGCTGTGGGGCGCGGGGCGAGGCGGGGTGGCTGGCGCTCATCAACCTCGCGATCTGGCGGCCGCCGGGGCCGGAGCTCGTGTCGCTGCCGGAGCTCGAGGCGCTGGTGGTGTGCGAGCGGCGCGGGCGCACGCTGCGGCTGTACGACGTCGTGGCGCGCGTGATGCCGTCGCTGGCCGCGATCACCGCGCGCGTCGGTCGGGGCTGCGACACCGTCGAGGTCCTGTTCGCGCCCGACGCGCTCGACGCGCCAGAGCTGGCGCCGCGGCCGACGCCGCCCGGCGACGTGCTCATGACGCGCGGGCCGTTCGCGCCGACGGCGCTGTCGCCGCTCGCGCACTGCTGAGCGCGCTGGGGGGACAGGCGCGCCACGGCGGCGCGCGCGTTTCGTAAACGGGGAGGCTACACGACCACGTCGGAGGGCGGGCAAGCCCGCGATCTCTCGTCAGGCATGTGCCGTGCTGTAGGGGCGGCGCGGACCTGACCGCTGGCAAAGCTGCGCGGGCTCACGCGCGTCGATCGGCTGGGGCGCATCTGGAGGCGGCGGCGATCGACCGCACCACACTCGCCGCGCTCGACGGCGCGCCGGGTGGCTGGCGGTCGCCGAGCGAGGTCCACCCGTGGGACGGCGAGGGGCGGACGCTGATCACGTCGCCGAATTCGCGCCTGACGCGCGGCGCGGCGGCGCGGCGGCGCGTGACTTTCGGCCGGGGCGCGGCATCATGAAGGCATGTACTCCGTCGAGACCGAGTCCGACCTGGTGCGCTGCTTCCGCGACGTCGATCGCGCGGAGGTCGAGCTCCCGGCCGATGTCCGGATGCCCATCGCGGTCGATCCGGTGTTCTCCTGGACGTTCGGGCCGCGCGTCTATCTCCTGGTGCGCGGCCCGTCGGACGGCCTGCCGAAGGGCGTCGTCTTTCATCGCAACGCCGGCCCGACGCCCGACGTGGCGACGATGTGCCAGTGGTGCCACCGCGTCCGCAACCGCGGCGGCGTGAAGCTGCTGTCGGTGCGCGCCAGCCGGAACCGCTGGATCGGGCAGTACCTGTGCAGCGACCTCAGCTGCCTCGCGCCGAGCGAGGACGAGATCCCGTCGGTGGACGGGCTACGCGAGACCAGCTCGCGCGAGGCGCGGGCCGCGCGGACGCTGGCGCGCATCGACGAGTTCGTCTCCGGCCGGCTCTTCTAGCGAGACGAGGTGGCGCTGCACCGACGGCGCGAAGAAGAGCGCGATGACGCCGTGGGAGTGCGCGGCGCCGCGCTCGGTGAGCTGCAGGCGACCGTCGGGCTCCCAGCGCATGAGGCCTTCGCGCTCGACGAAGGCGAGCTCGGCGGGGAAGGCCTCGGCGAGGGGGAGCCCGAACTTGGCGGCGAAGGCGGCGGCATCGATGCCGCCGAAGTAGAAGCTGACGGCGACGAACTTGGCCGCCATTTGTGTCAACGGTAAATCGTACAGATCCTGGATGGGGAGCCGGCCGGCGTCGACGGAGCGCAGGTAGGGGCCGAGGTTCTTGCCGACGGCGCCGTCGTTGTAGGCGATGGTCGTGTGCGAGAAGGACTGCGCGCCCAGGCCGAGCCCGAGGTAGGGCATGCCGTCGATCACGCGGCGGGTGAGGTAGGCGCTGGTGCCGTGGTCGTCGGGGAGGCGGCTCCAGGTGTTCTTGCCGACGGCAGCGGTGAAGCCGGCGGCGCGGAGGAGCTCCTTCGCGAGGGCGGCCTGGGCGCGCACCTCGTCGAGGACGACGCGCGAGGCCTGGTGCGAGATGCGCGTGAGCTTGTAGCGCATGCGGTAGAGGGTCACGTACTCGGGGGCGAGCGCGAGGGCGTGCTCGACGGTGGCGCGCCAGCTCTCGAGGGACTGATCGGCGAAGCCGTACATGAGGTCGACGTTCAGGCGAGTGAAGCCGGCGGCGCGGATGTGGTCGACGGCGCGGCGGTGGAGCGCGGCGCCGTTCTCGGCGCGGTTGAGGACGCGGAGGAGGTCGGGCTGGACGACCTGGACGCCGAGGGAGATGCGGTCGATGCCGGCGCGACGGAGGGCGGCGAGCTTGTCGGGCTCGGCGGCGGCGATCTTCGGCGTGGTCTCGATGCTGACGCCGTAGCCGGGCGCGCGGTCGAAGCGGGCGTGGACGCGCTCGAGGAGGCGGGCGATGCGCTCGGCGGCGACGAAGGTCGGGGTGCCGCCGCCGACGTCGAGGCCGTGGAGGCGGCGCCGCGTCCCGAGGAGGTCGGCGTAGAGGTCGAGCTCGCGCTCGAGGCGGTCCATATAGGAATCGGTTTGGGACGATTCCTCGCGATTCACGACCGTATATTCGCAATAGGCGCAGCGCGTTTCGCAGAACGGAATATGGAGGTAGAGGCAGAGGTCGTCGATCGCGCGCAAGGCCTCCTCGACGACGGCGCGGTGGGCGGCGCGGGTCAGGCGATAGGGCGCCCAGGTGGTGCCGTGCGCGATCGGATAGGCGGTGTTGGAGATGTGGTGATTGCGCTCGCCGGCGGCGAAGACGACGTCGGGCGGGAGGCGCTCGGCGTCGGCGGGCGAGGGGGCGACCCAGCGGCGGCGGGTCATCGCGTGGCGCGCTCGAGGGCGCGGATGCCGCCGGCCAGCGCGGCGACGTCGGTGAAGCCGTGCTGGCGGAGGACGCGCAGCGCGATCCAGCCCTCGCGGCCCGAGTCGCTGACGGTGAGCGTGGGGCGGGTGGCGTCGAGGGCGGCGAGGCGGGTGCGGAGCTCGTCGACGCGGACGGTGAGCGCTGCCGGGAGCGGGCCGGGCGTGGTGACGTCGTCGGTGCCGCGCGGGCGGACGTCGACGATCTGCCAGGCGTCGGGGCGGAGGTCGTCGGGGTGGAGCGCGCGCCCGAGGCCGTCGCGCTCGGCGACCGCGACGGTGGCGGCGACGTTCAGCGGATCGCGCGCGAGGCCGACGGGGGCGACGTAGGCGAGGTCGAGCGCGGCCAGTTCGTCGATCGAGAGGCCGCCGGCGATGGCGGCGGCGGCGACGTCGACGCGGCGCTCGACGCCCAGCGTGCCCGCGACCTCGGCGCCGATGACGCGGCCGCTCTGGCGGAGCCAGACGAGCTCGAGGATGGTGGCGGTCGGCTGATTGACAAAAATATCGTGCGAGAGCGTCTCGACGAGCGTGCGGGCGGCGTCGAGGCCGAAGGCGTCGCGGGCGTCGTCCCAGGTGAGGCCGGTGCGGCCGACGAAGAGGTCGCGCGCGCGGACGAGGGTGGTGCCGAGCGCGGGGGCGAGGCGCGCCTCGACGCCGACGGCGGAGGCGGCGGCGACCTGGGCGGATTTGTCGACGATGGCGGCCTGCGGGAGGTAGAGCGGGCGGCCGGTGACGACCTGCGGGACGGCGACGCAGCTGCCGCAGGCGAAGACGTCGGGCGCGGAGGTGCGGGCGCTGTCGTCGACGAGGACGGCGCCGCTCGGGGCGAGGGCGACGCCGGCGTCGGCGAGGAGCGCGGTGCGCGGGCGGACGCCGAGGGCGAGGACGCAGAGGTCGGGGGCGACGACGGCGCCCGAGCGGAGGGTCACGCGCGCGACGCGGTTGTCGGCGCGCTCGACGGTGGTGACGGCGTCGTTGGTGAGGACGGTGACGCCGGCCTGCTCGAGGGCGCGCTGGGCGGCGCGGGCGGCCTGGGCGCCGAAGCGCGGCAGGAGGCGCGGGCCGCGCTCGACGAGCGTGACGGCGAGGCCGCGGCGGCTGAGGGCGTCGGCGGCCTCGATGCCGAAGGTGCCGCCGCCGACGACGAGCGCGGCGCGGGCGGTGGCGGTGAGCGCCTCGAGGCGGCTGAGGTCGCCGAGCGTGCGCATGAGGCAGGTGGTGTCGCCGGCGAGGGAGGGCTCGTGGGTGGAGAGCGACTCGGAGCCGGTGGCGAAGATGAGCGCGTCGTAGGAGAGCTCGGTCGGGCCGTCGGCGCCGACGAGGGTGACGCGGCGGCGCGCGGGGTCGAGCGCGCGGGCCTCGAGGCCGCGGTGGACCTCGACGGCGTAGACGCTCTCGAGGTAGCCGCGGTCTTCGCGCGCGAGGTCGCTGGCGTCGGCGACCTCGCCGCTCAGGCGGAACGGCAGGCCGCCGACCGGATAGCTGACGTGCCGGTTGCGCTCGACGAGCACGATGCGCGCACGCTCGTCGAGCTCTCGGACGCGCGCGGCCGCCGTCGGCCCCGCGAGCGCACCCCCCACGATCACGATCGTCCGCGACATCGGTCCCCTCCGCGCGTCGAGTGTATCCCTTGTTCGTCGCGTGTTCAGGTGAGCCGTGGGGGCGGGGTGGCGGCCCTTTCCTGCAACACCGGAAAGGGGAGTGCACATGGGAACGCTCGCTCGCACCGTCGTCGCGATCGTGGGGGCCTGCGCGCTCGTCGCCTGCTCGAACAGCGACGGGACGCGGACGCTCACGCAAGAGGACCTCACGCAGTGGAACGAGGCGACCGGGGCGCAGATCCACGACGCGATGAGGAGCCGGCGCCTCAGCGCGACGCTGCTCGTGCGGATCTACCTGAGGCGCATCGAGCTGCTCGACCCGGCGCTGCGGTCGACGCTGTCGATCAATCCGGACGCGCTCGCCGAGGCCGCCGCGCTCGATCGCCGCTTCGAGCAGACCGGCGCGCTCGTCGGCCCGATGCACGGCTTTCCGATCGTGGTGAAGGACAACATCGATCTCGCCGGGCGGCCGACGACCGCCGGCTGCAGGGCGCTCAGCGACGGGTACGCCGTCGACGACGCCTTCGTGGTCGCGCGGCTGCGCGCGGCGGGCGCGATCGTCATCGCCAAGACCAACCTCTACGAGCTGGCCGCGTTCAGCCCGCGCTCGCGCAGCTCGCTCGGCGGCGACACCGCCAACCCCTACGACCTCGAGCGCGCGCCGCTCGGCTCGAGCGGCGGCACGGCGACGGCGGTGAGCGCGAACCTGGCGCTGTTCGGCCTCGGCACCGACACGAACTCGTCGGTGCTCTATCCGGCGGCGGTGGCCGGGCTCGTCGGGGTTCGGCCGACGCAGGGGCTGGTGAGCCGCGACGGCGTGGTCGCGGGGCTCGACGAGACGACGACCATCGGGCCGATGACGCGCACCGTCGCCGACGCCGCGCGCCTGCTCGACGTGCTCGCCGGCTCGGACGCGGCCGATCCCAGCACCGCCGACGCCGACGCGCACATCCCGACGGCGCGGTACGCCGCCGCGCTCTCGAGCGTGCCGCTCTCGAAGGCGCGCCTCGGGACCAGCGCCGATTTCCTGCACTCGTCGGAGGCGCCCTACCTCGGCGCCGCGCTCGATCCCGACGTCGAGCGGCTCACCGCCGACGTCCTCCGCCGCATGCAGGCGAGCGGCGCGACGGTGACCGACGTCGGCAGCCTGTTCGCGGTGATGGCGCCCGCGCTGCCCGCCTACGCCCACGTGCTGAGCGGCGAGGCGCTCAATACGCACTACGAGCTCAATCACTATCTCGCGCTGCAGCGCAGCGACGCGCCGGTCCGCTCGGTGGAGGCGATCCTGGCGTCGGGGGATTACCTGCCCGACCTGAAGCCGATGCTCGAGCAGATCGTCGCGTCGCCGGTGCAGTCGGGCGCGGAGAACCCGATGACCCAGATGGTGCGCGAGGCGCGCCAGGCGTTTCGCGAGCGCCTCGTCGCGCTGATGGACGCGAGCCAGGTCGACGCGATCGTCTACCCGACGACGGTGCGCGCCGCCGCGCCGATGAGCACCACCGACATGACCGCCTACGGCTCGTCGGCGGGGCTGAGCGCGCAGACCGGGCTCCCAGCGGTGACCGTGACGCTCGGCTTCGATCGCGACGGCATGCCGGTCGGCCTCACCTTCCTCGGCCGCCCGTGGGACGAGGCGCGCCTCCTCGCGATCGCCCACGCCTACGAGGCGATGAACCCCGCGCGCCGCCCGCCGCCCGATCGCTTCTAGCCGTGTAGACTGGAGGGGATGATCTCGCGGCGTGAGGTGCTCGTCGGGCTGGGGGCGGGGGCGGCGCTGGCGGCGTGCGGCAAGTCGAAGTCGCTCGGTCGGTCGGCGGCGGTGCGCGACGGGTCGGTACGCGCCGTCGAGCGGGTGCTCGCCGGCATCCCCGCCGTCGACGGCGCGGGGACGCCGCTCGTGCGGGTCATCGGCCAGCCGACGCTGCGCCACCTCGATCCCTTCATCCTCCTCGACGGGCTGGAGGCGCACGGCGGCGCGCGCGTGCCCGGCTTCCCCGATCACCCCCACCGCGGGTTCGAGACCATCTCGGTGATGCTCGAAGGGCAGGTGCGCCACCGCGACTCGAGAGGGAACGCGGGCATCGTCCCGGCGGGCGGCGTGCAGTGGATGACGGCCGGTCGCGGGATCATCCACTCGGAATTCCCCGAGACCGTCGACGGCGGGCTGTTCGGCTTCCAGCTCTGGCTCAACCTCCCGGCGCGCGAGAAGATGCGCGCGCAGGAGTACCAGGAGCTCGCTCCGGCGCGCCTCGCCGAGGGAAAGATATCGTCTAGCGGAAATGTCGCGCGCGTGATCGCCGGCGAGGTCGATGGGCTGCGCGGCCCGGCGGCGCCGCGCACCACCGCGCCGCTGCTCCTCACGCTGCGGCTCGACGACGATCGCGCCGTCGAGATCCCCACGCCGCGCGACCACACCGCCTTCGCCTACGTGCACACCGGCGCCGTCGAGATCGGCGGGACGGCGGTGGTCGCGCCCGGGCTGGCGCTGCTCGGCCGCGGCGCGCGGGTCCGGCTGCGCGCGCGCGATCAGCAGTCGGGCGTGCTCGTCGCCGCCGCCGCGCCGATCGGCGAGCCGATCGTGCAGCGCGGCCCGTTCGTCATGAACACCGAGGCCGAGATCGAGCGCGCCTTCGCCGAGTACCGCGCCGGGACGCTCGCGCTCTGAACGTCGTTCAGTAGCGCTCGAACCAGTCGAAGTCGGCGTTGAGCGCCGACGCCACCGACGAGGCGCCGTTCGTCGCGCCGATCCCCACCTGTCCGAGGATGGTCGGCGCGGTCGTCGTGCCGGCGGGCGTGAAGGTCCTGCCGTCGTCGAACGAGTAGGACGCCGTGTAGATCGTCCCGGAGCGGGTGATGCGCAGGACCGTCGGCGTCCCGACCATCGAGTCGGTGCTCGTCGCCACGTTCGTCGTCGTGCCGGCGATCTCCTTGACGAAGGAGATGACGACGCTGTTCGAGGCGTACGCGACGCCGAGCTGAACGAAGTTGTCGTCGTCCTTGTAGAACATCACATTCGCCTGCTGCGCCGGCGCCGTCGGGCTGATCGTCACGCGCGTCTGGATGGTGACGTCGCCGCCCGCCGCCTGGAGCAGGATGTTCTTCTGGTCGGCGCTGGTCCGGACGATGTCGCCGGCGGCCGTCGTGATGCGCATCGAGCCGGGGCTCGCGGTCAGGCTCCAGCCGGCCGCGTTCTCGCGCACCCACGTCCACTGGGGGCCGAGGGTGGCGGCGTTGAAGAAGTCGCTGCCCGCCTGCACCGGCGGCGGGCAGGCGAGCCCGTGCTGCTCGACGGTGGTGATCGACGACATCTCGTTCGTGGTGCCGCCGAGCGCGTAGATGTTGCCGTTGGTCGCGACGGCGCCGAGCTGCCAGCGCCCGATCCCGAAGCTCGTCACCGTCGACCAGGCGTTGGCGTTGAGGTCGTAGGCATCGACCAGCGTCGAGTATCCGCTGCCGTTCGCGCCGTCGACGGCGTAGATGGTGTGCCCGCAGGCGAACACGCCCAGCGACGAGCGCGGCGTCTGCATCGTGACTGGATTGCCCCACGTGTTGTTGAGCGGATCGTAGATGTCGATGTTCGAGATGTAGTTGCCGTTGCCCCACTGCCCACCGACGATGTAGGCGCGCCCGCCGACCCACACCGCGCCGCCGCGATCGCGCGAGCGCGGCATCGCCGTCAGCCCGGTCGTGGTCCACACCCCCGTCGAGGGATTGAACTTCTGGACCTTCGTCGCGTCGACGCTCCCGAGGCAGTAGCCGCCGAAGACGTAGCCCTCGCCGCCGATGGTGACGGCGGCGGCGTTCTCCTGCCCCTTCGGCATCGCCGCGCGCGCCGTCCACCCGTTGACGAGCGGGTCGTACTCGACGAGCGCGTCGTTGCAGGTATCGCCGCCGGCGACGTAGAGCTTGCCGCCGATGGCGAAGCCGACGACGCCGCCGCGCGGCGCGGGCATCGACTGCTTGCGCGTCCAGGTGCCGGTCGTCGGGTCGAAGACCTCGAGCAGATCGGAGGCGACGGTGGTGGTGTAGCCGCCGGCGACGTAGACCTTGCCGTCGAGGAGGACGACCGCGGCGGCGCGGCGCGCGGTCCAGGGGGGCGCCATGTCGGGCGACGTGCTGCCGTCGAGCGCGCCGCCGTCGGTGGCGCCGCCGTCGCTCGGCGGGACGGCGAGATCGGGCGGGCCGCCGTCGCTGCTGCCGCCGAGGTCGGTGCCGCCGTCGCCGTCGCTGGGCGAGCCGGCGAGCTCGACGGTGAGCTCGGTCTCGCGGCCGGCGACGAGCGTGGCCTCGCCGCTGCCGGTGCCGAGCCCGGCGCGGTTGGCGTCGAGCTCGGTCACGTCGACGGTGACGCGGCCGGTGCGGCCGCGCGGGAAGCGCACCTGGAGGGAGCGCGAGCCGAGGTCGACGGGCGCGCCGGTGAGCGCGGTCTCGCCGTCCTGCGAGCGGACGCCGTCGAGGGTGGCCACGACGCGGAGGCGCGAGACGCCGCGGACCGTCTCGCCGGCGCGCGCGCGCACCGTCAGGAACAGCGCCGCTTCGCCGTCGCCGCACGCGGGCAGCGCGGCGAGCCCGAGGAGGAGGGCGCCGAGGGCGAGCGGTCTCACGGGAACCTCAACGAGATCGAGGGATCGGTGCCGGTGCGCGCGGGCGCGTCGCTGGGCGCGGCGCCCAGGCCGACGCCGAGCCCGACCGCGATGGCGACGACGGCGATGACGCCGACGGTGACGCCGGCGATGAGCGCGGTGTTGCGGCGTGGGCGCGCCGGCGCCTCGCGGGTCGCCGACGGAGCGGCGACGATCGGCGCGGGCGTCTCGACGACGGGCGCGGGCGTGGGCTTCGCGACGACGGGCGGCGCGGCCGGCGGCTCCACCGGCGTCGGGGCGACCGGCGTCGGCGCCGACGTCGCCGACGCGCGCTGCAGCTCGGCGATCTTGCGCTCGATGTCCGCGCGGTCGGAGGTGTTGTCGGGCACGAGATCGAGGTACTTCCGATAGAACTCGATCGCCTTCTGCGGCCGCCCCGCGCGCCCGTGCGCCTGCGCGATGTTGTAGAGGAACGCCGGCTGCGGCTCCTCGCGGAACCCCTCGGTGAGAGCCGGATCGCCTCGTCCCAGCGCTCGAGGACGAACTCGGCCATCCCGTGCTTGTAGGCCGCCTGCGCCTTGGCGACGTCCGCCCTCGCCGGCGACGGCGCACCGACCGAAACGAACCCGAAGACGACGATCCCGAGCGCGACGCTGGCCCCCCGCATCGCCCTCGATTTTATCTCACTCCGCGACGATCGTGAGCGGCCAGTAGGTCCCGCCGTCGGAGTAGACGAGCACCGTCGCGTACTTTCCGGCCATGGTCCCCGCCGGGACGTGCAGCGTCGCCGTCACGGTCGTGCCGTTGCCGATCGTCGTCGCCGACAGATCGATCATCGGATCGAAGTCGCTGTTCGTCTCGACGGAGGTGAAGAGGTCCCACGGCGCGCTCGGTGCCGTCGACCAGCCGGTGAGCGTGATCACCGTCGAGCCGCCCGCGCGCACCGTCGGCACCGTCGCCGGCGACGGCGAGACGCCGCGGTAGACGTCGTTCGCCGGCACCGGCACGCAGGGCGAGCCGCCGCCCATCGCCGCCCGATTCGACCAGCTCCGCTGCAGCGCGAAGCCGCCCTCGGAGACGTTGGGGAGATCCTCGCAGAGGTCGGCCACCTCGGTCGCGTACATCCCCGACCAGGGATCGCTGTCGGGCGGATCGATGTAGATGGCGTCTTCGGGATCGGTCGCCGCCTCGATGAGCTCGTGCGACGCCGTCGAGGTCACGTCGGCGACGTCGGCGTTGCAGTCGCCGATCACCGCGAAGGCGAAGGTCACGCCGTTCGCCATGTCGTGGCCGTGATAGCCGAGGTAGTCGTCGGTGCACATCACGGCGTTGAACGAGTCGGTGAACTTCGTCGTCCGCGGCACGTACACCATGTAGATGAGCTGCGCGTTCGTCGCCGACGGCGCGGGGAGCATGCCGCCCATCGCCGCCTTGAGCTGGGTCACGAGCGCGGCCTCGGTCAGCGTCGCCGGCGCCGCCCCCAGCGACACCTTCCCGGCGTGGGTCACGGCGGTGACGCCGTACTCGGCTCCGACGGCGGTCAGCCAGCTCGACCCGGTGTAGAAGTCGCCCAGGCGCTCGACGGTGTCCTTGAAGGGGTAGCCGTCGAAGGTGATGGTGACGAGCTGCGGCGTCGTGAACACCGGCGTGGTGTGCGTCGTAACCTGCGGCAGCGGCTCGTGCGGCGCGGTCGCGAACCCGAGGTCGACCGCGCCGCCGCCGCCGCCGTCGCCGCTGCCTCCGTCGGTGGAGGCGGGCGGAGGCTCTCCTCCGCAGCCCGCGATCAGAGAGGCAAACACGAAGACGACCAGACCCGGCGTGCGCATCGGCGCGGACGATACCCGAACTGCCGCGCGGCGTGGGAACCCGCGCACCGACCCACGTTGATGCGGGTCAGTGCGCGGCGAAGAAGGCCCAGATGCGCGCGGGCGCGTCGCACCAGATGGCGTGGCCCATCCCGGGGATGGCGCAGAAGGTGACGTCGCGCTGGCACCCGGGGGCGCGAGAGCAGAGGTCGACCGCCGCCGTCGGGCAGGAGGTCGCCGGCGCGCACCCGGGCGTCGAGGCGGTGGCCACCGAAGGAGTGGTGCTGCAGCGCGCGGCGAAGCCCCAGTGCTGCGCGGTGCGCCGCCCCTGCGCATACTCGACGCCGCCCGTCTGATCGCACTGCCCGTGGATGACCATCGCCGGCGGCGGCAGCTTCGGCAGCGGCGGCGTCCCGCTCGCCGGCGGCGTCCCGTCGACGGGGCACATGAAGTCGTAGTCGCCGTTCTCCATGAAGGGCCCGCCGTTCGGGTTGGGCGGGCCGTAGACGTAGGCGTTGTTGTCGTCGGGATCGATGGTCCCCGAGTGCGGCGCGATGGCGGCGAGCTCGGCGGCGCCGTAGCGGCAGGCGAGCTGATTGACAAAAAATCCGCCGCGGCTGTGGCCGGTGGCGAAGGTGCGCGCGAGGTCGACGCAGTACTGCGCGCGCAGCGACGCGCGGACGGCGAAGACGAGGTCCATGTCGAGGTTGGTGCCGCGCACCGCCGCGTTCCAGGTCTGCCCGGCGCCGTCGGGGTAGGCGAAGATCGCGCGGCCGGCGGCGGCGCTCTCGAGGTTGAGCGCGCCGCGGATGGAGCTGCCGGTGCCGCCGTCGCCGTGGAAGACGAACACCACCGGGTAGGCCCGCTGCGGGTCGTAGCCGGGCGGGACGACGACGAGCGCGGTGCGCGCCGCGCCGCCGACGGTGAGCGTCAGCGTGCGTGCCCCCGTCGGTGCGCCAGTCTGCGCGCAGCCCGCCGACCCGGCGGTGGTGAAGGCGCCGAGCGTGCTCGGGACGCGCGCGCGATCGAAGCCGCCGTCGCTGACGCCCCCGGTCGCCAGATCGGTCGCCAGATCGGTCGCGTCGCCGCCGTCGGCCGGCGTCGTCGTCGCTGCGAGGTCGCTGGCGTCGCCGCCGTCGGTCCCACCACCGCTCGCGTCGCCGCAGCCGCCGAGCGCCGCGACCAGCAGCGCCACGCACACCGTTCGCCCCACCTCTCGACGATACCCGATCCGACGAGCGCTCAGCGGATCGTCGCGCGCACCAGCGAGGCGTGGTCGCTCGCGCCGCGCGTCGGGATCGCCGCCGCCTCGACGAGCCGCAGCCGCGCGCCGATCCAGATCTGGTCGATCCCGTCGACCGCCGCGCGCGCGAAGCCGGCGCCCTCGAGCGCGGGCGCGCTCTCCTCCGGCGCGAGGTTCAGGTCGCCGAGCACCACCACGTCGCGCTCCGGCGGCCCGGCGCGCTCGGCCTCGGCCACCGCGACCACGCGCGCGAGCTGCTGGAGGCGCAGCGCCCGCGGCCCCTCGCCGTCGAAGTGCGTGGCGACGAGGGACAGCGTCCGCGCGCCGCCGCCGCGCCCGACGCGGACCACCAGCGCCACCCGCGGCTCGATCGCCGGCGCGCTCCTCAGCGCGAGGTTGCGCGCCCCCAGCTCCGCGCGCGCGTCGCCGTCGACGAGCTCGCCGCGCGCCAGCCGCCCGAGCAGCGGATCCCCCGCCGGCTGTGCGGCGTCCGTCGGCAGCCCGACCGCGTAGGCCTCGCCCGCGACGGCGCCGCCGCGCGCGACGAGCGCGTCGCCGTAGAGCGCGTCGTGGCTGCGATCGACGCTGGTCGGATTCAGCGTCGTGGCTGCGATCGACGCTGGTCGGATTCAGCGTCGTGTCCTCGTCGGTGATCCCGAACGGCAGGCCGTCGGCGGGCGTCGCGAAGCGATCGTCGGCGCGGAACCCGAGGCCGAACAGCACCGCGCCGGCGCCCCCGGCGCAGCGGCGCACCCCGTCGCTCGTCAGCGCGGGCGTCGCGACCACGCAGTCGAGCCCGGCCACCACCCGCGCGGTGTCGACCCGCCCCGAGCGCAGCACGTCGACGTCGACCTCCTCGAGCGCCGCCACCTGCGCCCCCGCCTCGTCGAGGAGCGCCGCCTGGCGCGCCCGCGCATCGTCGGTGCGATAGACGTCACCCGCGCCGTTGGCCAGGTTCAGCGTGGCGACGACGAGCGGCGCCGGGTCGGCGTCGCAGCCGCCGCCCCCGAGGACGATCGCCAGCGTGAGCAGCCTCGCGTCGATGCCATACTCTACCGCGGATGCGATCCCTCCTCGCGCTCACCCTCGCGCTCGTCGGCTGCGCCGCCACCCCCGCGCGCCCCCAGGCGCCCTCCCCGTCGACGGCCGCCGGCGCGATCGTGCAGGCCGGCACGCCCGTCCTCCGCCAGCGCGCCGCCGAGGTCCCGCCCGAGCGCATCGCCACCCCCGAGATCCAGGCGCTCATCCGCCGCATGATCGACGCCATGCGCGCCGCCCCCGGCGTCGGCCTCGCCGCGCCCCAGCTCGGCGTCCCGCTGCGCATCTTCGTCGCCGAGGATCGCCCCGAGCTCCTCGCGCGCCTCACGCCGACGGAGATCGAGGAGCGCGCGCGCCGCCCCTTCCCGGTGCGCGTTTTTGTCAATCCGATTGTCCGCCCCGTCGGCGAGGCGCGCGCCGGCTTCTTCGAGGGCTGCCTCAGCGTCCGCGGCTACGTCGGCGACGTCGAGCGCGCGCTCGACGTCGAGGTCAGCTACCTCGACGAGCATGGCCAGCCCCAGACCTGGCAGGTGCACGGCTGGCCGGCGCGCATCCTCCAGCACGAGCTCGACCACCTCGACGGTACGCTCTACATCGACCGCATGGCGACGCGCTCGTTCGCCAACGCCGACCTCGCGCGCGCGCGCTTCGGCGGCAGGCCCATCGCCGAGATCCGCGCCGCCCTCGGCCTCGCGGAGCCGCCCCGCTGATGCGCGTCGCGGCGGTGCAGTTCAAGGCGACCAAGGCCGACCCCGAGCGCTCGCTCGCGCGCCTCGTGCCGCTCGTCGAGCGCGCCGCCCCCGGCAGCGATCTGGTCGTCCTCCCCGAGATGGCCACCACCGGCTACGTCTTCGCCTCCGCCGACGAGATCGCCCCGCTCGCCGAGCCGCCCGACGGGCGCACCTTCGCCGCGCTGTCGCCGCTCGCGCGCGCGCACGGCGCCTTCGTCGTCGCCGGCTTCGTCGAGCGCGGCGCCGAGGGCCGCCTCTACAACAGCGCGCTGGTGATCGACCGCGACGGCGCGCTCGTATTTGTCTATCGGAAAACGCTGCTCTACGACCTCGACCACGCCTGGGCCACGCCGGGCGACTCGGGCTATCGCACCTTCGACACCGGGCGCGGGCGCTTCGGCGTCGGCATCTGCATGGACCTCAACGACGACCGCTTCACCGCGTGGGTCGCCGGCTGCGGCGCGCGCGCCATCGCCTTCCCGACGAACTGGCTCGATCAGGATCACGAGGTCTGGAGCTACTGGGCGTGGCGGCTCGACGGGGCGCGGGTCGCGCTCGTCGCGGCGAACACCTGGGGGGAGGAGGGCGAGGTGCGCTTCCGCGGCGAGAGCGCGATCCTCGATCACCGCACGCTGCGCGCGGCGGCGCCGCTCACCGGCGACGGCGTCCTCGTGGCGACGCTGCCGCGGTAGCGACGACGGGCGTCAGCGCGGGAGGAAGCCCTGGACGGCGAACTCGCCGGCGCCGCGCTTGATCTTCGCGAGGATCTTGTACATGCCCGGCCACTGCGTGCACCAGCGCATGTGCGGCGCGAGCGACTTGTCGGTGGTGTCCTTGACCACCGTCTTCCCCGTCGGGTCGACGAGATAGATGCTGAGCTGCTCGACGCCCGGCCCGACGGTGCCAATAAATGTATAGCAGCGCGCCTGCTCGAGCTGGACGAGGTAGGGCATCTCCTGGCCGTTCGGCGCGAAGCCGCCGTAGAGGATCGTGGCCGGCGCGTGGCCGGGGGCGAGCGACGCCGCCAGCGACAGGAGCTGACCGGCGAGCGGCGAGGCGGCGGGCGCCGGACCGCCAACGTACCCGGGCGGCGGCGCGTTGACCGGCGGCGGCGCGGGCATCGGCGCAGGCGCGGGAGCCGGCGCGGGCGGCGGCGGCGCCACGGCGACAGCGACGGGCGCGCCCCCCGGCGCGAACGCCTGGATGGCGAACTCCCCGCCGCCGCGCTTGATCTTGCCGAGGACCTTGTACATCCCCGGCCACTTCGGACAGTGCGTGATCCGCGGCGAGATCGACCGGTCGGTGGTGTCCTTGGCGACCGTCTTCCCCGTCGGGTCGAAGAGGTAGATGCTGAGCTGCTGCACCGTCGGCCCGACGGTGCCAATAAATGTATAGCAGCGGCCCATGTCGAGCTGGACCATGAAGGGGTTCTCCACGCCCTCCGTCGACAGGCCGTAGAAGAGCTGCGACGCCGGCGGCTGCCCCGGCACGACCCCCGCGGCGATCTGGCCGAGCTGCGCCCCGAGCTGCGGGGCGTCGGCGCGCGCCACCGTCGAGACGGCGGCGCAGAGCGAGAGCGACAAGAGGATGCGCGTGGTGTCCATCGATGAAACGTACACCAACCGCGGGGTGCGTGGCGTGATCCCCGCCACACCCGTCGTCAGCGACGGGTTTACCCGTGGTAGACGCGGCTCGCGCGGACCAGGCCGTCGCGCACCTCGAACACCTCCGCGACGGGCATCGGCTCCTCGCCGGGCGCGTGGCGCCAGTACTCGATGAAGACGCGCGCGTCGTCGGCGGTGAGGGTGAAGTCCTCGTAGCGCAGCCCCGGGAGCCGGGCGATGGCGTCGCGCCACCAGGCGGCGATGGCCGCGCGCCCGACGAGCTTGCCGCCGGTCTCGGGTGGCGGGCGCGGATCTTCGGGGAGGTGTGGGTGGCGTCGTCGCCGTAGAGGGCCACGAGCGCGTCGACGTCGTAGGCGTTGAAGGCGCGCAGCCAGGCGCGCGCGATCTCGAGGTTGCGGGCCGCGTTCGTCATGCAGCGACGATAGCGGAGATCACCCCGCCATGCGGACGCGCAACGCCGCGGTGATCCGCGCCCAGTCGGCCGCGTCGTCGCGCGTGTTCCAGAGCGAGATCGCGCACGGCCGCGTCTCGGCGGCGCCGAACATCGCGCGGATGGCGCCGCGGACGAAGGGCAAGGTGGCGACGAAGGCCATGCCGCGACAGCGCTCCTTGAGCAGCTCGGCGCGGTTGCGCACCCAGGTGTGGACGCGGCGCGTGTGAGAGGGGGCCCAGCCCTGCGTCCAGCGCACGTCGACGAGGATCGCGAACTCGACGGACTCGCGCGCGATCTGGTCGACGCGCAGCAGCCACGCTCCGAGCTCGTCGTCGTCGATGGCGCCCTCCATCGTGAACATCCAGACGTTGTCGGCGAGCTCTTCTTGGACGGTCACGAGAGGTGGATCGGCCGCGGCGCGCGAAGCTGAAGCGTCGAACGCGCGCGCGCCATTTGATATCGTTGGAGCGGGGGAGTGCTGATGATCCGATTGGTTCGCGGGTCGGTGGTCTTGTCGGTGCTGTCGGTGCTGTCGGTGATCGGGCTGTGGGCGGCGCCGGCGGCGGCGCAGTTGATGTCGGCGGACGAGCGTGACTGCCTGCAGCTCTCGCGCGCGATGAGCTGTCGCTTCGCCGGGACGGGGTACGTCGCCGGGCTGCGCGGCTACCCGCGCGACGCCATCCGCGGCATGCAGCTCCTCGATCGCGGCTGTACGCTCGGCGACGGCGAGGCCTGCCAGCGCTTCGGGTTCGAGCTCTCGTCGGGGAGCGTGGTCGCCCGCGACACCGCCCGCGCCGCCGACGCCTACCGTCGCGGCTGCGCGCTGCGCAACGCGCTCTCGTGCGAGCGCGCGGCGCAGGAGTTCGAGTCGCTCGGCAACGCGCTCGAGGCCGTCCGCAATTACGAGATCGCCTGCGATCTCCGACGGGCGTGGGCCTGCAAGACGCTCGCGCGCAAGTACGAGACCGGCCGCGGCGGCGTGACGCTGGACGCGGCGCGCGCCGCCTCCTACGCGCAGCGCGCCTGCGCCTACGCCGACACCACCATCGCGCGCAACGCGCTCTGCGGCGCCTCCGGCAGCAGCCTGCCGGTGGCCGCGTCACCGACGACGATGAGCCCGGAGGTGGCGACGGAGGCGTGCAAGACCGGCGACCTCGAGAAGTGCTACCTCGCCGGGCTGCAGGCGGTGCTCGCGCGCGACTACGCGAACGCCTCGGCGCGCTTCGAGGCGGGCTGCGAGCGCAAGCACGGCAAGAGCTGCGATCGCCTCGCGCGCATGTACGTCCTCGCCGAGGGGCGCGCCGCCGATCCGGCGAAGGCGTCCGCCTACTTCGAGCAGGCCTGCGACGCCGGGTACGCCTCGGGCTGCACCTCGCGCGGCAAGCAGCAGGCCGACGCCGAGCGGAAGAGCGCGACCGTCGAGGACGCCTTCGCGCGCTGGTGGGTGAAGGGCTGCGCGGGCGGCGACTCGCTCGGCTGCTCGTATCTGGCGGGCTCGTACGAGCTGGCGCGGCTGTCGAAGCCGCTCGACGCCGAGGCGCGCGCGCTCCTCGAGAAGGCGTGCAAGCCGCTGGGGAACTACAGCGAACACGCGCCGTGCCGCGCGATCGAGGCGCGCGCCGCCGCGGCCGGGAAGGCCGACAAGTGCAAGAAGGGCGACGCCGCGGCCTGCGTCGATGCGGCCCAGAACCTGCGCGACGGGGTGGGGGTGCCGAAGGATCCGAAGGCCGCGCTCGAGCTGCTCACCGTCGGGTGCAACGAGCTGCGCGACGCGACCTCGTGCGCGGACGCGGCGGCGCTGCAGCGCTCGGGGGAGCTCGGGAAGGCCGACGCGAAGGCGGCGACGGCATTGACACAAAAGGCACTGTCGCTGGCCGAGCCGCGCTGCAGCTCGGGCGAGTCGGCGGCCTGCGCGCTGCTGGCGCGGTTCGCGCTGTCGGGCGACGGTGGCAAGCGCGATCCCAAGCGCGCGCGCGACCTCTACCTCAAGCTGTGCCAGAAGGGTCAGCACTGCGTCGCGCTCTATCGGGCCTATTTGTTGTCTAGCGCGGATCCGGAGGCCGACAAGGCGGTCGAGGAGGCGCTCTCGAAGTCGTGCACGGCGAGCCGCGGTGGGGTGGAGTGCGGCGGGGCGGCCGTGCGAAAGTCGCTCGCCGAGCATCAGGCGAAGTGCGCGCGCGGGCAGCTCGACGGCTGCGTCGAGCAGGCGCGGCTGCTGCGCGGCGCGGGGCTGGCGGCGATGGCCGTGCCGCTCTACGAGCGCGCGTGCGGGAAGGGCGTGCTGGCGGCGTGCGCGGCGCTCGTCGAGCTCCACGGCGGGTGGGACGCCGAAGGCGTGACGGCGAGCGCCGAGAAGCAGAAGCGGTCGCTCGCGACGCTCGTCGGGGCGTGCGAGAAGAACGACGCGACGGCCTGCGCGATCGAGTCCGAGCTGCGGCGCTACGGCAAGGGGATCCCGAAGGACGACGCAGCGGCGGCGCGCCTGCGCGGGCGGGCGACGGCGCTGCTCGACGAGGAGTGCGGCCGCGGCAACGGAGTGTCGTGCCGTCGGGCGGCGGTCGCGCACCGCAACGGCGAGGGGGCGCCGAAGAGCGTGGTCCGTGCGCGCGAGCTGTTCGAGCGCGGGTGCGAGCTGAAGGATCCGGATAGCTGCGCCTCGGCAGGGTACGCGTATTTCAGAGGAGAGAGCGGTGCCGCGGCCGATCTCGGCAAGGCGGCCGGCTTCTATCTCAGAGGGTGCGGCCTCGACTCGATCGCCTCGTGCGAGTGGCTGTTCGATACGCTGCCGAGGCGCGAGGGCGTCGACGCGGAGGTGCAGCGGCAGGCGAAGGAGGCCGTCGAGCGAGCCTGCAAGCGAGGGATGAAGAGCGTCTGCCCTGAGCCGTCGGAGCCGGCGACGACCGAGGCGCCCAAGGCTCCGCAGCCGGCACCGCCGCCCCCCGCCGACGACGGCGAGTAGCCGCCCGTAGTCAACGCCGCCGTTTTGGACGAGACTCGCCCCGTGTCCCGGGCTGGGGTGATCCTGCTGTGGCCGTCGTCCTGACCTTCGCCTCAGGCACGCTCGAGCTGCGCGGCCTGCCCGAGGCGACGGCGCTCCCCGGGATGCAGTGGGACGCGCGCACCGCCTGCCACCGCGCGCCGGCCATCGCCTACGCCGACGTCGTCCGCGCGCTGACCCGCGACAAGGTCGCCTACACCGACGAGGCGCGCCGCTACGCCACGCTCGACGCCGGCGCCTGCGTCCACCGCGCGCCCCGCCCCTACCAGGCCGAGGCGCTGGCGGCGTGGCAGGCGGCGCGCGGCCGCGGCGTGGTCGTCCTGCCGACGGGCGCGGGCAAGTCGCAGCTCGCCTGCATGGCCATCGACGCCAAGCGCCGCGCGACGCTGGTGATCGCGCCGACGCTCGATCTCGTGCGGCAGTGGTACGACCTCCTGCGCGCGACCTTCGCCGTGCCCGTCGGGGTGATCGGCGGCGGCGAGTACGCGGTCGAGGCGCTGACGGTGTCGACCTACGACTCGGCCTACCTCCACATGGAGAACCTGGGCGCGCGCTTCGGTCTGGTGGTCTTCGACGAGGCGCACCACCTCCCGAGCGCCGCCTATGCGCTGGCCGCGCGCCTGGCGATCGCGCCGTTTCGCCTCGGGCTCACCGCCACGCCCGAGCGCGTCGACGGGCGGGACGGCGCGCTCGCCGAGCTCGTCGGGCCTATTGTCTATCGAAAAGACATCGTCGATCTGGCCGGCGACTACCTCGCCGAGTACGACACCGAGCGCGTCATCGTCGAGCTGGCCCCCGCCGAGCGCGCCGAATACGAAGCCGAGCGCTCCATCTACCGCGGCTTCGTCGAGCGCAACGGCATCCGCATGTCGTCGCCGTCGGGCTGGACCGACTTCATCATGCGCTCGGCCGGCAGCGTCGAGGGACGGCGCGCCATGCAGGCCTACCGCCGCCAGCGCGAGCTCGCCTTCTGCGCCCCGGCCAAGCTCGATTTTGTCGAGCATTTATTGTCGCGCCACCGCGCCGACCGGACCATCCTCTTCACGCAGGACAACGCCACCTGCTACGCGGTGTCGCGCCGCTTCCTGATCCCGGCGATCACCCACCAGACCAAGGTGCGCGAGCGCAGCGAGATCCTCGCCCGCTTCGCCGACGGGAGCTACGGCGCGGTGGTGACGTCGAAGGTCCTCAACGAGGGCGTCGACATCCCCGACGCCAACGTCGCCATCGTCGTCTCGGGCTCGGGCTCGGTGCGCGAGCACGTCCAGCGCCTGGGGCGCATCCTGCGCAAGAAGGACGGCAAGCGCGCGCTGCTGTACGAGCTCGTGACGGCGGATACGTCCGAGGCGTACACCAGCGACCGGCGCCGCGACCACACTGCTTATCGCTAGACAGGAAGAGGGTCTTGTTGCCGGGGGCGAGCGGTGGTGAGGCTTCGCCGCGCCTCCTTTTGTGGGGAGGGGGTGGGAGGAAGGAGATCGGATGGAGGAGAATTTTGTAAACACAAATAGCTCCTCTGATCTCCGTTCTCCCACCCTCCCCCTGAAGGGAAGCGTCACGGACCTGCGCCGAGGCGCGCGGACGGAATCAGCGCCGTCGTGGTGGGGTCTTCTTGGGGGCCGCCTTCTTGGCCGGCGCCTTCTTGGCCGGCGCCTTCTTGGCCGGCGGCCTCTTCTTCGGCGCCGCGCTCTTCTTCGGCGCCGCGCGCTTCTTCCGCGGCGGAGGAGGGGACTCGTCGGTGGCGCCCTGGATCGCCTCGAACGCCGCCGCCAGCTCCTTCGGTGCGAGCTTGGTCTGCGCGAACGCCAGCCCGCGCGCGCTCACCGTCATGCGCGTCCCCGCCGCCGTGCCCGCGTCGACGATGGTCACCTCCCCCGCGCCGCCGACGGTCTTCACCGCGCGCATCGCCCGCGCGATCGCCGCGCCCAGGTCGTTCAGCACGTCGCCCGCGGAGAGCGCGCAGCGGATCGCCAGCGCGTCGCCGGTCCGCGCCATCGACATCCCCTCGCTCCCCTCGCGCATCATGTCGAGCACGTCGGCGACGGTCTCCGCGCCCGCCAGCTCGTCGCCGTCGTGGAAGAACAGCCCCTCGAAGTCGTCGCCCTCGCCGGCGAGCGGCGTCGCCAGCCACGCGTCGTGCTTCGCTGCGGGCAGCGTGAGGTGTGCGACCAACAGCGGTGTCCAACCCATCGCGCCACATTACCGAGCGCGGCCGCCCGATGGTAGGGTCGACGCCCGTGCTGACCGCTGACCTCGTGCACGTCCGTCGCCGGAAGGGCGCGCTGTCGATCGTGCCGCTCGACGACGCGCAGCGGGCCCGCGCGCTCGAGCTGGCGACGCTCTACCTGGCGCTGGCGCGCGACCACCTCGGCCGTCGCCGCGACGAGCTCGAGGAGGCCTGGTCCGCCGTCGAGTGCGCCCCGCGCGAGCGCCGCCTCGCCGACGGCCTGCGCAAGCTCGTCGAGGATCGCTGCCAGCTCGATCCCGACGCCGCGCTCGATCCCGAGGAGCTGCGCCGCGACGTCTTCACCCGCGCCTCCACCACGCGCCGCGACGGCCGCTTCGATCGCGCCGCGCTCCTCGACGCCGTCGCGCGCGAGCGCGGCCTCGACGCCGCTGCCGTCGAGCAGGCGCTCTACAGCGACCTTCGCGGCGCCCATATCCTCCAAGCGGTGGCGCCGATCTCGCCCGCGCGCCTCGTCGACGAATACGATCTCGCGCAGGCGCAGGCGGTGCTCCTCCGCGCCGTCCGCGTCGTCGTCGACGTGGAGTGCCGCGCCCCCGGCGCCTACCGCGCGCTCTTCCACAAGCTGAAGTTCCTGCGCCTGCTCCACACCATCACCGCGCGCAAAGAGGGCGGCTACCGCGTCGAGATCGACGGCCCCTTCAGCCTCTTCGAGTCGGTCACCAAGTACGGCCTCCAGCTCGCGCTCGCGCTGCCGGCGATCCGCGCCTGCGACGCCTTCCACCTGACCGCCGACGTGCGCTGGGGAAAGGAGCGCACCGCGCTCGCGTTCACGCTAGACGGAAAATCCCCCGCCGCCGCCCTCGACGGGGACGACCCGCCGCGCCTCGCCGACGAGGTCGCCCGCCTCGTCGAGGATCTGGCCGCCATCCCCGACACGCCCTGGCGCGCCGCCCCCTCGACCGACATCCTCACGCTCCCCGGCGTCGGCCTCTGCGTCCCCGATCTCGTCTTCGAGCACGCCCGCACCGGCGAGCAGATCTACCTCGAGGTGATGGGCTTCTGGAGCCGCGACGCCGTCTGGCGCCGCGTCGAGCTCGTCGAGCGCGGCCTGCCGGCGCGCGTCCTCTTCGCCGTCTCCAAGCACCTCCGCGTCAGCGAGGCGGCCCTCGACGACGAGCAGCTCGGCGCGCTCTACGTCTACAAGCGCGTGATGAGCGCCCGCGCCGTCCTCGAGCGCGTCGAGATGTTGTCTACTCGATATCGTCCTTCGTGAAGAGCCCGCCCGCCCCGGTGGCGCTGTTGTCGCTGGCCACGCTGCCGGCGCGCATGTAGGTCGAGTAGGTGCTGTCGCAATCGAGGTTCCCGTAGGCGTACGCCTGGAACGTCGCCGCCGTCGCCGTCCCCGCCGACACGTACTGGTACCAGTAGTAGAAGGGATCATCGACGGAGAAGTTCAGCGCCGCCCACGTCGGATCGTCGAAGTTGGTCGGGCTCGGCTTGCACTTGTCGCCCGCCTGCCCGCAACAGCTGTTGGCCGCCGGCGACGGCCCCGTCGACGTCGGGAAGCTGACCGGCAGCGCGTTGCCCTGCTTGTCGCTCTTCGGCTGCCCGTTGAAGTAGGCGATCGACGAGTCGAAGAGCTTGCGGAGGTTCATCGTCGCCTCCGCCGTCTTCGAGCGCCTCAGGTACTTGATGTACGACGGGATGGCCACCGCGGCGATGACCCCGATGATGGCCACGATCACCATCAGCTCGATCAGGCTGAAGCCCTTCTGAAATCGTCCCCCCATCGCGTCATCATTTCACGATTGGGACTATTGACGTTACAGACGGTCAAAGGAACAAGCCGGCGTGTCGAAAGAAGCCCCTGAGGAGGTCTTGGTCGCCGCCCTGGATCGTGAGCGCAACTGCGACGGCCTCGTGAAGGTCCTCG
>Ga0272446_1001944_pt1 | contig 29200 bp, 25 predicted proteins | sample YNPCB0061_FD_194587 | JGI IMG/M metagenome (GOLD analysis project Ga0272446, IMG submission 194587) | Hot spring microbial mat communities from Yellowstone National Park, WY, United States - YNP-CB-006-1 | ecosystem: Environmental > Aquatic > Thermal springs > Hot (42-90C) > Sediment | place...
CTTCCCCATTGGTGGCGAAGGGCCGCGCCCTCTGCTAGACTCCCTTACGGTGAAACATTGCACAAACGGAGGCTTGGTCTTGGCACGCAAATTGCTCTTCCGGTTGCCGCGCCTATTCATCCCGATTGCGGCGGCGTTGGGCTACCATCTGTACGTACGTCCCAAGATGCTGAAGGCCGGAACGCTCACGGGTGAAGCCCAAAAAGCCATGCCCGGCGATGACATCATCATTGCGCCGTCGTATTCGGCCACGCGGTCAGCGCACATCAAGGCTGCGCCGGAGGTGGTGTGGGCATGGTTAGCCCAAATGGGGCGCGATGGCACAGGTTACTACGGGCTAGATGCCTTCACCAACAATGGAATCCCAAGCGCGGCCTACCTGCGCGACGACTTGCCCCCCCTGACGCTCGATACCCTGTTGGACGGCGGCTATCGTGTCTTTGACGTGCAAGAAAATACCCTGTTGCTCATCGGCGGGCTGGATTTACGCACGCCCATTGGGGAGCCGATGGAAAAGACGGTACTGTACTTCCTTGAAAAGCAGACCGACGGCACGACTCGGCTGTTCATTCGGGTGCGGGGATATGTGTATGGAGCGCTGGGGCCAGTGTTCAGCTACCTGTACGAAATCTTCGATTACTTCAACACCACTGCCCAAATGGAGAACCTGAAGGCGCGTGGGGAAACCCTCGCCCAACTGAACAAACCCGTTGGGGCATAGGGGGGGACGCTACCACAAAACTCCCCGCAAGGGGCATTGCGGGGAGGGAAAGTCCGGCGGGGCGGCGGAAAGGCGCTATTGCAGCGTAAACCCGACGGGAGCGCTCTCAATCGACGACCCGTCCGGCTCGGTTGCCATGAAGATCACGCTATACGCCCCCGGCGCTAACCCCAAACTGGCGGGTTCAATATAGAAGAACACGCAAATTTGCGTCCCCCGCCGTTCAATTGTCCAGTCATACTGCTGGTTGAGCGCTGCGCCCGACCACTTCGTTGAAAACTTCGTCCCACGCTGAAAGTTCTTCACGACGGCAATCGCCATGATCTGAGCATCTGTCGTGCTAAAGCTGCTGGTCGTGTTCACGGCGCAATCGTTCGCATCTTTGCCCTTCGCCGTCACGACTTGCTCAATGATCAGGCCGGAGGCAGACCGCACCGGCCCGGCTGGAACAGCGGGTGCAGGCGTACTGACGGGCACACTGCCCGCTACCGAGGTGGGATCACCGCCGCCGGGCACGGCCAACGTCGGCACGCTAGAAAAGCTACTCGGATCGGGGGTGGGCTGAATGACGGGGACAACGGGCTGTACGCCGGGCGCTGCCGTGCCGGTGTTCACCTGTACGGTGAGGTTCCGCAATTGGGCCTGCGCCGCGCTCAGGTCGGCCTGCAACGTCCCAATTTGGTTGATGTACACGCCCGCTTGGGCCGTCAGAGTCGGGTCAATGTTCTGGTAAAAGCTGATGGTCGCTCGAAGCGAGACGTTATCCCCTTCGACGATTCGGGCTGCATCGGACTGGCCCGTACACGCACCGAGTACAAGGAGGAGCGCGCCTGCGCCTGCTGCGAAGAGAGTCTTTTTCACACCCATTGCTGATCTTACGTCACGTCCTTCAATCACCGCGCTGGTGATGTTGTGTCTTGGCGGGAATAATGCCGGCATTGTGGGCCGTGTGCAAGGCTCTCTCACCGACGGCTCACCGATTGTGACGGCCCGTTACCCGCCTGTAATGCGTTGCAGAGCCGCTAACAGCCCATCGATCTCGGCGCTACGCTTGGGGCGCGGGTCAAAGACCGTCACCCGCGTTGTTTTACCATCGAGGGTCGCTGTCCAGATCGCGGCGGGCGGGTCTTCCTTGCAGTAATTGATCAGCAGGCGGGCGGGGAGTTCGAAGAAGCGATTGGCCCGTAGCGCCTCCCGCACGGATTCCACGCCCTCCACGCCAATATGCCCGATGTCCACCCACACGACGTCGGGGCGTTCCACATCGAGGCGGGCCGTAGGGCCGGGCGGGGCAGAGTCCGCCGCCGGACGGGAGACCGTCCCATCAGCGGCAACGCGAAGGCCCGTCGGGGCGCTGCCGCGCTGGTTAACGATGTATTGCAAAACAATTTCGGCCATGATGCGTACCCCTCAGCGGCTGAGCATCTCTGCGATGTCGTAATAGTCCATGTTGGCGGGGCGGGTTTTGCTGGTCACTTCTTCCAGCGGCACGGGCGAAATCTCGCGCCCATTTAGCCCGACCATGACTCCATGTTTGCCCTCGCACAGGCACTCTACGGCCTTGATTCCCATGCGGGAGGCGAGGAGGCGGTCAAAGGCGGAGGGGCTGCCGCCGCGCTGAATATGCCCCAAAATCGTGATCCGTACCTCAAACCCGACGCTCCGGTTTTCAAGGAACTTCTGAATGTCGGTGATGCGGTGCTTGGCCCCTTCCGCAATGACGGCGATGGCATGATTTTTGCCGCGCATGTAGGCATCTTCCAGCCGAGCAGCGATCTCGTCTAGCTCAATTGTCTTTTCTGGGATGATGGTTAGCTCCGCGCCGCCCAAAATCCCAGACATGAGGGCCAGATAGCCGCAATTGCGGCCCATCACTTCGATCAGAAAGGCGCGTTCGTGGCTGGTGGCCGTGTCGCGCAGGCGGTCTAGGGCGTCTAGGATGGTATTCAGGGCGGTATCCACCCCGATGCTCATGTTTGTGCCCCAAATATCGTTGTCGATGCTGCCCGGAATCCCAACGACAGGCACGCCAAGCCGATGCAAAGCGAGGCCCCCTTTCAAGCTACCATCGCCGCCGATGACGACGAGGCCATCAATGCCATGCTCGTTCAGCCGGCGCAACCCGCGCCGTTGGCCCTGTGGCGTCTTGAATTCTTCGTTACGGGCCGTTTGAAGGATCGTGCCGCCGCGCTGCAAAATCCCACTCACTTCGCGGTTGGTCAGGTGTTCAAAATCGCCTGCCAACAGGCCGGAATAGGCCTGACGGATACCATATACTTCAATGCCTTTCGCCATGCCCGTCCGCACCACCGCCCGAATCGCGGCATTCATGCCGGGCGCATCGCCTCCGCTGGTCATTACGGCGATTCGTTTCATGAGTTTAGGTTCCCTCTAGGGCTTATGAAATCCGCGTGAGATTATAGCCCAAACTGGGGAAGAGTCTGCAAAAGGCAAGGGGCGGCGTTATAATTGGCACAAATGCACAAGCAGGGAACGCCCAACGCCACTTGACGGTTGACGCCCCTCCCCAAGCGTGCTAACTCTTGAGTCTGAATGACCCTGACTTCCCAAGCCAAAGGAATCTGATCCGATGATCGCCATTTGCCCCGAATGTGAAGCCGAGATTACCCTCACCGACGTCATGCGCGGCGAAATTGTCACCTGCCCCGACTGCGGCGCAGAGTTGGAAGTGACCGCCGTCAACCCCATCGTACTAGAACCCGCGCCGATGGAACAAGAAGACTGGGGCGAATAACGGTGTCCGTCCGCGTTGGTATCATTGCTTCCCGCGTGCGCGTGGAAGAAAAGCATCTCCTCACGGCCTTTGAACAGCGCGGCACACCCGCCACGCTGATCAATGACGATGAGTTCATCCTGCGCATCGGCCCCGATACCGCCCCGCTGCCCTACGATGTGATCCTCGAGCGCTCGGTCAGCACCTCTCGGGGGTTATACGCCCTGCACCTGCTAGAGACCGCCGGAAACGTCGTGATCAATTCGTGGCATACAGCCAACACCTGCGCCGATAAGCTGCTCACGACGGCGGCCCTGCACAGGGCGGGCGTCGCCCAGCCCGCTGTAAAGGTGGCTTTCACGGCAGAAGCGGCCCTACAAGCCATCGAGCAGATGGGCTACCCGGTCATCCTCAAACCCGTGATCGGGTCGTGGGGGCGGCTCTTAGCCCGCATCAATGACCGCGACGCCGCCGAAGCGATCTTAGAACACAAGGAAGTGCTGGGCGGCTACCAACACAGCATTTTCTACATTCAGGAATTCGTCCGCAAGCCGGGCCGCGACATTCGGGCCTTCGTCGTCGGCGATGAATGCATCTGCGCCATTTACCGCAACTCCCCGCATTGGATCACCAACACGGCGCGGGGGGGGCAGGCCTCTAATTGCCCCGTCACGCCGGAATTGGCCGAGATCACGGTCAAGGCGGCGCGGGCCGTCGGGGGTGGGGTACTGGCCATCGATGTGTTTGAGGACCCCGATCGCGGCTTCCTCGTCAACGAGATCAACCATACGATGGAGTTCCGTAACTCTATCGCCCCGACGGGGGTCGATATTCCGGGCCGCGTAGCGGATTACGCCCTGAAGATGGCCGCCAATGGGGGGGCCGTATGAACCGGATCAAAGTTTCCATCGTCGGCGGGTCGGGCTACGCGGGCGGCGAACTGATCCGCCTGTTGTTAACCCACCCGTTCGTAGAGATCAGCCAGATCACGTCTGAATCGAACGCCGGAAAGCCCGTTCACGCCGTCCACCCGAATTTACGGAAGGTCAGCAACCTGCAATTCGTCTCGGCGACGGCGTTGCAGGCTTGTGACGTGCTATTCTTAGCGCTCCCGCATGGCGAGGCGCAGAAGCGCATCCCACACTATAGCCAATTGGCTGGGCACATCATCGACCTGTCGTCAGATTTCCGCCTGCGCGACTTGGCGGCCTACGAAAAGTACTACGAAGAAAAGCACACCGCGCCAGAGTGGGTCGAAAAGTTCGTGTATGGCCTGCCGGAGATCAGCCGGGAGGCGTTGCGGGCCACCCATTACGCCAGCGGAGTCGGGTGCAATGCAACGGCGAGCATCCTCGCGCTGTTGCCGTTGGCCCGCGCTGGCCTGATCGACACCAGCAAGCCCGTGACCGTCGATCTCAAAGTTGGGTCCTCGGAGGCGGGTGCGACGGCCTCCCAATCCAGCCACCACCCGGAGCGCTCCGGCGCAGTGCGGACGTTTGCGGCGGTACGTCACCGCCACGAGGCGGAGGTCGCCCAAGCGTTGGGGCTGGGTAACGTCCACCTATCCATCACGTCGATTGAGATGGTGCGGGGTGTGTTAGCAACAGCGCAGGTCTTCACCCTGCCCGGCGTCGATGAAAAGGCGTTGTGGAAGGCGTATCGGGCCGTCTACAGCGGGGAACCGTTCGTTCGCATCGTCCACGACAAGACCGGAATTCACCGCCACCCGGAGCCGAAATGGTTGGCTGGCACGAATTACGCCGACGTCGGGTGGGAGGCGGAGCCGGAAACGGGCCGCGTGGTAGCCTTGGCCGCCATTGATAACCTCGGCAAGGGTGCGGCGGGAAGCGCTGTACAGTGCATGAATGTAATGCTCGGCTTCGAAGAGACGGCGGGCTTAGGCTTCGTCGGGCTGCACCCGTAACCCCGCTCGCCCTCCGCTTCCCCCTCGCCTTGCGGCTGAGGGGGAGGTTCGCCCCTGTTCGGAACCCCCAAAATCGGCTAGGATCGGCGCTTGTTTGTTCACCCGAACACACTAACCATCCGCTGAGGGATTGCGTACCGTCTTATGAACCTTCAACTTATCCTAATCGGGGGGGGCGTCGTTGCCGCCCTGATTGTTGCCCTGCTGATGTGGCGATTCCGTACCTTGCGCTTCGTCGCTGCGTTGTTGATGGGCGTGGCAGCCATCGTCGTCTTGCTCAACCTCGCCGCAACGAACCTCCAGAGTCTGCAAGCCAAAGACTCGCTCCGGCGAGTGGCCGACGAACAGGCGACGGTGTTCCCAGCGACGGCAACGGCCCTTGCCGCCAGCCGCGCCACCCCCACCCCGACTCCGGTTGCCCGCCGCGTCGGGGATTCGAACATGCGCTTTGGCGAAGGCCCGATTCAGTATGCTGTACTGCTCCCGACGAATACCAAGCGGGCCACCAGCACCCCGCCGCCCGCCGCCACGACCCCGCCCCCTTCAGAAAATGGTCAGATCACGCCCGCCCCGACCAGCACGCTCCCCCGTGTGATCACCCGCGAACTGTGTACGGACAAGCCGCAACCCACCGCTGTCCCGACCCGTGCACCGCGCTTGCGGGCCGATGGCAACGACATCATGAACATCCTGCTCATGGGCAGCGATGCCGACCTCGTCCCAACCGACCCGGCCTTCCGCACCGATACGATGGTGATCGTCTCCATTAACCGGACGTTGGGCACGGTAGCGATGCTCAGCATCGCCCGCGATTTGTACGTGTGCATCCCGCAGTTGGGGATGCAACGCATCAATGTAGCCTATCAATGGGGCGAATCGGTGGGATGGCAGCCGGGCGGCGGCTTTGGCCTGTTGCAGGAGACGATCCTGTATAATTTGGGCATTCCGGTTCACTATTACGCCCGCGTCAGTTTCACCGGATTCCGGAAGATCATCGACACCCTGAACGGCGTCAATATCGCCGTCGATTGCCCGATGGTCAACGAACTACGCTTCACCGGGCAGTATAACGAACAGCAGACGCCCCAATATGCGCCCTTCACGCTCCCTATCGGCTACTACCGCATGGATGGGTCTTTGGCGTTGTGGTATGCCCGCGTCCGGAGCAAAACTAGCGACTTTGACCGCAACCGCCGCCAGCAGCAGCTTCTACGGGCCATCTGGCGCGAGGCGCGGGATCAGGGCCTTTTGGCCCGCGCCCCCGAATTGTGGAACGAGGCGACTCAGGCGGTGGCGACGAACCTCACCCTCACCGACGTGATCGGGCTGTTGCCGTTCGCCCTGAACCTCACCCCCGACGCCCTGACCGGCTACCAGATGGTCAAAGGGCGGGAGACTCAGCATTTCCGCACGCCGGCGGGTGAGGATGTCCAAATCCCCGATCCGGAGGGGTTTTTCTACACCCTGAAGCAGTTCTATACGCCTCCCACCCGCAACAAGCTCAGCGCTGAACTCGGCACGATTCAAATTGTCAATGGGAGCGGCAATGCCGATTGGGATAAAGTCGCGGCGGATGCGTTGGGGTGGCTGGGGTATAACGCCGTCGCGGGCGGCCCAACTGACCCTACCGCCAAAACGATGATCTACGATTATACGGGCGGGGCCTCTCCGGTGGCCTTGCGGGGGATTGCGGAGGGGCTTAACCTCCGTCCGGATCGGATCGTCAGCCAGCCCGATCCCAACCGCACCGTCGATTTCCGAGTGGTCTTGGGGGCGGATTACAATTCGTGCACCGCGCCGGGCTTCGGGCGGTAGGGCAGAGATGTCATCAGGGCGTAGCACGCTACGCCCTGACTCTTATCCTAAAGTTTCAACGGCCATGTTTTGGTTGCGCCCGCCGCCCGCAACGCCGCCGAGACTTCCCTCTCGTGGCCGGGCCGGACAAGGGCGATGATGTTCCCGCCCCGCCCGCCTCCACTCAGCTTGGCCCCATACGCACCCGCCGCCCGCGCCGCCTCGACCAAGCGTTCTAGCCGTTCAGAAGAGACGCTCAGGGTGCGCAGGTGGGCATGGTTGGCGTTCATCAGCACGCCGAGCCGTTCGGCCCCCCCGCCCGATTCGATCACGTCCCGCGCCGCCCGCACGATCTTCCCAATTTCAGCGATGACGCCCGGATACTCCCCGCCCGACTCCACCAATTTCCCAACATCGCGCACCGTCTCCCGCGTGGAAGCCCCTACTCCCGAATAGGCCACCACAAAATGAAGCGGCGCGGCGGTGTGGAACGTTTCAAAGGGGGCGTTCCGCGCAAAGAACACGGGCTGCGCGTACACGATCACCGTATTATCGACGCCGCTGGGCGTGCCGTGATGCATCTTTTCGACGGCATAGACCCACTCATTGACCGTTTTGGCATCCGGGACGTGGCCGAGCGCCGCCGCCAGCACCCGGATTAGGGCGGCACTGACGGCAGCCCCACTCCCGAACCCGCCCCCGATGGGAATATCGGACGTGATTCGGATGTTCAGGTCGGGCGGGGGGGCGTTCAGGGCGCGGAGGGCCACTTGCGCGGCATACACCAGCGCATTATCGGGCGTTTCGTCGCTCATGTTGACGCGCAACACCAACCCAACATCGTCGGCCACAATGCTCAGGCCACTTCCAGATGGGGCGGGCGTGGCTTCGGCTTTGGCTTGCAGCGTATCGAAGGGGACGGCAATGGCGGGCTGCCCATAAACAACTGCATGTTCCCCAAATAAAATGATTTTGCCGGGGGCACGGGCCGTGAACGTCACAGGGTGGGGCATGGCAGCCTCAGAGGATGCCGAGCCGAGACAGCAGGCCGGGCAGATAGATGATCACGGCAACGGTCAGGGCAAACAGGAAGGCCGCCAGCAGCAGGGGTTTATCTTTGAATAAGACCTCGTCTGGGGCGCTGCCTTCTCCCTTCACATGGATTAGGTACAGGTAGCGGAACATGGCATAAACGGCGAAGGGAACCGTCAGCAACATGGCTGCCCCGCCGAGATTCGTGGGTGCTTCAAAGGTGTAGAAGGTGTAAACCACAAGGGTTGTCGTCGTCACCATGCGTAGCATATCATCGAGCAGAGCGAGGTTGTAATCTCTATAGGTAGCGCGAATGTCTTTGGCGGCGTCGGCCAATAAGACCAGTTCCTGACGGCGTTTGCCGATGGCCAAGAACAACGCCAACGATCCGACCACCACGTACAGCCAAGGGGAGAAGTTCTGTACGGTGATCACGACGGCCCCCGCGATCACGCGCAAGATGAAGCCGCTCGCAATCGCCATCACGTCAAGGATGACCACGTTTTTGAGGTAGAACGAATAGGCGAGGTCTTTAAGGTAGTAGGCCAGCATCACGACGGCAAGCGGTAGGCTGAACAGCGCCGCCGCCCCGATAGAAAGAATCGGCAGCAAGACGGCGGCGAAGCGTGCGAGACCCATCGGCAACTGCCCAGACGGAATGGCCCGGAACTTCTTTTTGGGGTGCAACCGATCCCGTTCGACATCGATGATGTCGTTCAAAATGTAGACGGCGCTGGAGATCAGGCAGAACAGAAGGAAGGCTGCCGCGACCCGCGTCACCGAATCCAAGCGGCCCAGTTGCCGATCAAACAGGATCGGGATCAGGACGAAGACATTTTTCGTCCATTGGGTCACGCGCATGGTGCGGATCAGGCCCCGGAGCGGGTTGGGGAGCCGTTGCCACAACGCAATCAGAGAAGCATTTGCAAAGCGGGAGGTCTTTTCCACGCGGGGTTTTCCTCTTGAGTAGGTCTAAAGTCAGGGATATTGTACCAGAAAGCCCGCCGCTCCCCCGCCTTGTGGGGTGTGCCGTTGGTGGGGGATTGGGCTTGTGGTATACTCCCGAACAGAGAGGGAACCACCATGTTTAGACGCCGCCCCGCCCCAGACCCCGAAGCCCGCCGCCTTGCGCGGGGGCAAGATGCCCACCGCCGGAGCCGTCGCCGCTTAGTGCTGATTTCGGCTATCGTGATCGCGCTAGTGGTTGGCATCCCGCTGGTTCTGGCCGCCCGCATGACGCCCGATAATTACGGCACGGTGGCGGGATTCATGGGCGCGGTGTTCCTGTTCCCGATGACCTTGCTGTGCTTTATCCAGTACGTCGTGCTGGTCGTCCTGATCTTTTACGCGGCGAAGGGGTATCGATCCCTCCATAAGCCGTTACAAGGTACACTCCGCACGGCGCGGCGGGCCAACCTTGCCATGCAAGGCCTCTCCAAGTGGCTGGCTCGCCCCGTCATTGAATTGAACGCCCGCTATACCGCTGTTGAGCGCTTTTTCGGCGGCGGATGGCTCGATAAACCCGCCGATCCATCGGTAGAAAAGGATGAATCGCACCCATGACGAACATGCCCCTCCCGCCTGAGCACAACGCCCGATCTGAGGCTTGGAAGTCACAGACCTACCTCATCGGCGGTACGGTAGGGCTGGTATTGGGGCTGCTCTCGGCGTATTTGTTCGCCCGGAGCGCCCAAGAGAATAACCCAGACGCCACGCCTGCCCGCATTGGGACGGGGGATATTCTCCGCATCGGCCTCGCCACCCTGACCCTGATCCGGCAAGTGGCCGATCTCAGTGTGGATCGCAGCAAGCCCACACGCGGGCGCTAACCCCATCATGCCCCGCGAGTCGTTACTGGTCGCCGCCCGTGAGGTAATCCGCGAGATGGGCTACAGCGAGGCCAACCTAGAGGCCATCGCTGCCCGCGCCCGCATCCCCCTCGCGGCGGTGAAGGCTGAATTTCCCGATAAGGCCCGCCTGCTTGATGCCTTACTGCGGGCCAACAGCCCCCTCCCCGACCTCGAGGCTGCCCTCGATGCCGTGCAAGGCGATACCGCCGAAGATTTGCTCCGCGATGCCATGCGTAAAGTGGCCGCCGCCCTCCAGCGCCATGAAGATTTCTTCGAATTGGCCGTGATCGACGCTCAGGTCAACAATGGGGCATTTTTGAGCAGCCTGAGCGCGGAACTCTTCCCGAAGGCGAACGCCTTGCTCGGCCGCGTTAAGGCCACCAAGCAAACCCGCCCGGTCATGGATATGGTCTTTGCGCGGACCTTGATCGCACTACTCATCGGCTTCATCATCTCGGATCGGGCCGTGCCGGGCGTGGCGCGGACGGCGATGCACCTCTTCCCGCAGCGGGCATGGCTAGACGGCATGATCGACCTCTTGCTGTACGGCGTCCTAGAGGACGATGCCCGTTAGCCGTCCCCACCCCGCCTACCGACTTGGCCTTGCCGCCCGCTGGTTGCTGCGCCGCTGGCCGATCTGGGGGCGGGCGGCGGTGGCCCTGTGGCTGATCGCCCAACTGGCCCCGACGGCGGCTCGCATCCCGATAGAAGGGCCGTTCACCGTCCAGACCGCGCATCCCATCTTGTGTATGCATACCCGCTTGGTCGATGAGGTCGAAGACCTCAAAATCTACCGAACGCTCAGCCTCGCCCGCGAGATGGGCGCTACGGCCATCGTTGAACTTTTCCCTTGGGCGTACATCCAGCCCGCCGAAGATGTGTACGACTGGCATCACCCTGATCGGATCATCCGCATGGCGCGGCATCAGGGCCTACGGGTAATCGCTCGGTTGGGGATCGTCCCGGCGTGGGCGCGGCCCAAGCGCGAACAAACCACTCTGAACGACCTGCGCCCCGAACGCTACGCCGACTATGCCCGCTTCGTGGCAGCCTTCGCCGAGCGCTATCGCGGCGTGGTCAGCCAGATCATCCCTTGGAACGAGCCGAATCTGTACTTTGAGTGGGGCTTCCGGCCAGTGCCGCCCGAAGAATACGTCGAATTTTTGCGGCAGATCGCGGCGGCGGTACGGGCCGTTAACCCCGATGTCCAGCTTTTGGGCGGCGCGTTGGCCCCCACCTTAGAGCCGGAGTCCAGCCCATATGCAATGAACGATGTGATCTACTTGCGGCGGGTGTATGCGGCGGGCGGCGGGCGCTATTTTGACGGCCTCGCCGTCCATACCTACGGGTTCACCCGCCCCCCTGACGACCCACCAGCCCTAGATCGCCTCAATTTCCGCCGCTACGAGCTACTTCAAGAGGTCATGCGCGAGTACGGCGACGGGGCGAAGCCCGTGTACATCACCGAAAGCAGCTGGAACGACCACCCCCGATGGGCGAACGCCGTCCGGCCCGGCCAGCGGGTGCAGTACACCCTCGCCGCCTTGCAATGGGCCGAATCGGAGTGGCCTACCGTCGAAAATCTGTGTTTTTGGTACTTGCGGGCGGCTACCTTGTACCGGAATTACATGGATAACTTCGCCTTCGTGACGGTAGAGTTCCGCCCGTTGCCGATCTACGAGGAGGTTCGGGCGTGGGCGCGGAGAGAGTAACCCCCATGCGGGCAGACTGGAATCGGCGCGCATTTCACTTCCTGCGGCGAGTGACGGCCTCGTTGTGGATCGGCCTGCTGATCCTGAACATTCAGCTGGCATGGCGGGCGCAAAACCGCCCCGATGTGCTGTATCAGCGCGCCCAGCAAACCCGAACCCTGCTGATCGGAACCGATCCGAGCTACCCGCCCTTTGCGGCCTTTGTCGGGCAAGGCTATGCCGGGCTGGACATCGACTTGGGGGAGGCCATCGCGGCGCGGATGGGCCTACGGGCGCAATTCGTCCCGATGGGGGTAGACGGTCTGTACGACTCCCTGCACACCGACCAGATCGACGTGCTGATCTCAGCCTTGCCCTTCGATCCGTCCCGCACGGGGGAGGTGATCTACCTGCACCCGTACCTAGACGCGGGCTATTTTCTGGTCAGCGTAGGCGGGGCCGCCCAGACCATGCCCGATCTGGATGGGAAAACAATCGCTGTGGAGTACGGCAGTGTCGGCGATGAGCAGGCCAGACGATGGGCGCGGCGGTTAGCAGCGCTCAACATTCAGCATTACGGATCGCGGGAGGAAGCCCTCGTCGCCGTCCGTGATGGGAAGGCGGCGGCGGCCCTTGTCGACTATGTTTCGGCACTGCTGTGGCTGCGCGAAAATCGGGAGGCAGGGCTGCAAGTCGCTGAGAAGCCCGTCTGGAGCCAACCGTACAGCATCGCCATCAAGATCACCAGTTATCGGCTTGCTGCCGCCGTGAATGGGGCCTATGAAACCCTCCGCGCCGATGGGACGCTTTCTCAGATCATCGACAAGTGGCTACGGTAATTCGCCACGCAACGCCGCCACCACCTGATCGCGGCGCGGGGCCGCCCCTGACCCGCCATATCCCAACGTCGATAATCCGCCCGCCGCATTGCCCCATCGCAAGCAGGTGAGCACATCTTCGCCCGCTAACCGCGCCGCCAAAAAACCGGAATTGAACACATCGCCCGCGCCCGTTGTGTCGACGGGGGTGATGGGCAAGGCGGGCCAGTGATAGTGCTTCCCTTCCCACCACGCCGAAGCGCCCGCCGCCCCCTGTTTGATCACCACGCGGGGGACGTGTTCCAGCAGGCGGGCGGCACTCTCGGCCACGTCCGCCCCGCCCGTAAGTTTGGCCGCTTCAAGCGCGTTGGGCATGAACAAATCCAGCGCCTGCAACGTCTCCGCCACCAACGGATCGGTGAGGGTGTACGGGCGGTGCTGGCAGTCCATCGAAACGAATACCCCCCGTGCTCGAAGTTCGCGCAGGAAGGGCGGCAGGCGCGGATCGATCATCAGTCCGGCGAAGTGTACCGAGCGGAAGGCCAACCCTGCCGACTCCGCGATTAGCTTGCCGATCATGTCTGGGGCGGGGTCAACGTAGGTGACGAAGGCCCGATCCGACGGATAGGAAAGCGAGACCGTCGCCCGCCGAAAGGGTTCGGCTCGGCGTTCTAGCAGTGCCGAGTCGATCCCCTCTGCTGCGATCCAATCGCTGGTATAGCGGCTGAAAAAGTCATTCCCAAGCACGCCGATCCACCCGACGTTAAGGCCCAACCGCCGCATGGCGACAACGGTATTTAGCACCCCGCCCGGCACGACGGTTAGCCCGTCGCAGTACAGCTCCGTGCCGAGCGCCGGAAAGCTCGGAATGCCGGTAAAGATGATGTCGCAGAAGTAGTTACCCGCCATCAGCACGTCGTAGACGGGGGCGGGCGTAGCCTGATCGGGCATGGTCATGCCCATTCCCCAACCAGATCGCGGTGTGCGGCCAAAAATTCGCCAACCAGCTTCTCAGCTAAGGGGTAGCTCCCAATCAGCGGGTGGACGGCGAGCGCCGCCACCGCCATCTCTCGATCTCGGTTCAGGATGGCGCGGGCGGCCAAGCGCTCATACTGCTTGACATCGCGGGCCAGCAGGTACTGTGGCTCTGGTATTCCCCCCACCTTCACCGGACGAACGCCGTTTCCATCGATCCAGCAACTCACTTCGACCACATCATCATCTTCAAAGCCCGCAATCGCGCCGTTGTTGGGCACGTTGAGTCCGGTGTAGTGCGGCGTGCCCGTCGCAATGGCCTCGATGCAGCCGAGTGCGACGGCTGCGTAGCCCTCTTCGTCCTCCCCGATGGGTTCCATCTTGATGCGATCCGCGCCGCCGCGTGCGTGGGCCATGTAGGTCTTGCTGCGTTGGCCCATCACATCGCGGTAGGCGGCAATTTGGGCGTCGGGGTCGGGTGTAGCGCGGAGCCGCGCTAGTAGATCGGCGGTCAGGCGTTGTGTTTCTTCGCCGCGTGTTTCTTTTTTGGCCATAAGCGCCGCTAAGGCCTCATCGCGGTGATAGAAGTAATGCAGGTATTCGTTTAGGAAGGCCCCTTGCCAACGGCGGAGACCGGGCGCAAAAATGCTCATATGGGTGGCGGCGATGAACTTCTCGTCGGCGAGCAGGGCGGGCAGCACCTCTTCGCCGCCCGTACCGTCGGGGTCGGCATCGATGCGGACGCTGCGCGTCCATGATAGGTGGTTCAGGCCGTAAACGGTGTGCCATACGCGGCGCAATGGCACGCCGATGAAACGGCTTACCGCGTGCTGAGCGCCATTCGCGCTATCGCAAATGCCCACTACCCGCCGGATTCCAGCGTAGTGTAGGGCTTGGGCCACAAGGCCTGCCGGATTGGTGAAGTTGTACAGCCATGCGTTCGGCGCGGCAATTTCTTCGATCAGGCGGGCGTAGGCAAGGATGGCCGGGATGCTCCGCATGGCCATGGCGAAGCCCGCTGCACCCGTTGTTTCTTGGCCGAGTACGCCATGCCGGAAACAGATGCGTTCATCGGTGGCGCGGCCGATCTCAAGGCCGGGCCGAATGGCGGTGATGACGTGTTGCGCCCCGCGGATGGCTTCGTGGGGATCGGTGGTCAGGTGGAAGGTGAAGGGGGCATCGGCTTCGGCGGCCATGTGTTGGCACAAGCCCCCGATCAGGGCCAGTTTTTCGGCGTCGTTGTCCATCAGCCACACCTCGCGCAGATCGAGGGCGGCAGCGCGGCGGGTCAGGGCGGGGATCAGGCGGGGGGTACGCACGCCCCCTCCCCCAATAATCGTGAGTTTCATGAGTGGGTTCCTTGTACATGTCTGGTCTTGGCGGCAAGCATACCACCATTGGCCGGAAAGGGGTCAGCATTCGTAAAATATGTAATATAATCTAGAAAAAGTGGATCATCAGTTAATTTAATGGCCGATATTGCTGTAATCCGTGAATGTTTCCAAAACCGCGAGTACGTTTTTACCGCCCACGCCTCTGATCGGGCCGCACAGCGTGGAATTAGGGCCATCGAGATTGAAGAAGCCGTTGAGCGTGGTGAGATTATTGAAGATTACCCTGATGATAAATACGGTCCAAGTTGCCTGATTTTTGGGCATTCTAACCATGACCGACCATTGCATATCCAAGTTTCATATCCATCTCCAATCAAAATAATCACGGTTTACCAGCCAACCATAGAGGCATGGGGGCCAGATTTCAGAACGAGGAAACCTGAATGACAACTTGCCATATTTGCCATACCGAATTGGAAGAACGCCGGGTAACGCGGGTTCAACAATATCAAGGCCACTGGTACATTATCGAAAACTTGCCCGCCCTTGTATGCCCCCAGTGTGGAGAAACCTACTACACGCCTGAGTCACATGATCGTGTAATTGACCTTATCACAGGCAATAGCCAACCTGTTCGGATTGAATCAGTGGTGGTGTTAGATGCAACCCCCACCATTTGACGATGATCAAGAAAAAGATCAACTGACAGAAGAAACACCCCGCCCCACCTTTGATTTAGCGGCGTGGCTGGCCGATGCCCAACGCTTCCGCGCCGAACAACGCCGCCTCTATGGGGAAGGCGTCCGCTTCAATTCGCAAGCCGCCCTTGATGAACTCCGCGAGGAAGAATCCGAGTAGCCAAACCTCCCTTTATCCAGTCAAGACAAAATGCACAAGCTGCTATCGGCAACTTTGTGCAACAATGCCATACAGTTTTTACAACTTCGTGATATTCTTCCGCCTCAAAATCCCTTAGTTCCTCGTTTCAAGACATTTTTGTAGAAATTCCTTCGGCAAAGCGCCACCCTTGACCTTTGCCGTCCTGTACCCGTACCACCCTGACACGAGACGGCGTTAGCGCGCCACATTCTGGAGGAACACCGACCATGTCTATCATTCCGCCGCCAGAGGAGAATAACCGCCCTTGGCTTGAAGAACATGATGCCTGCGCCCTGATCGCCAATATTCGCAAGGCGGGCCGCCCCACACACGGCAACCTACAACGCACCCTTGCCGCGCTCGGACGTATGGGCCATCGTACCGGCGAGGTCGCTGGCGAAGGCGATGGCTGCGGCGTCCTGACCGATATTCCCCGCCTGATCTGGACGAAAACCATGCACGCCGTTGGTCAGCCCAGCGAGTTGGCGAACGATCCACACTTTTTTGTCGCCCATTTTTTCCTGCCCCAACAAAATACCGCCGACATCGTCGAGCAGATCACGCACATTGCCCAACTGCGTGTACTGCAAATTGTATACAGTGCGCCCGGCCTCGTCCGCTCAGAGATGCTCGGCCCGTTGGCCCGCGCTCAGGAACCCGTCTTCTGGCAGATGGCCGGCTATGCGCCGGGCCGCGATGTGCGAGACGCCAACGCCCGCTTGTTTGAATTCCAGATGCAGATTGAGCGCGAACTCCCGATCCACGTCATGAGCTGTAGCACCTACAGCGTGGTGTACAAGGTACGCGGGCACGTCGATACGCTCTACAAGTACTTCCCCGATCTCCGCAACCCCGAATTTGAGACGGCCATTACCATCGGTCACTCCCGCTATTCGACCAATACCGAGACCGCCTTTGAGCGCGTGCAACCCTTCTCGCTGCTCGGCCACAATGGGGAGATCAACACTATTGCACGGCTGCGCCAAGAGGCCCGCATGTTAGGCGCACAACTGGTCGAATCTGGCTCGGACTCCCAAGACCTGAACCGTTTGTTGGAAACGCTCATTCACCGCTACGGCTTCACCCTCGCGGAGGCGATGGAAATTGCCTTCCCGCCCGTCCCGCACGAGGCGAAGGCGCTCCCGCCGAAGATCGCTACCTTGTACCGTCGCTATCGGATGGGCTGGGGGCCATTTGCGCAAGGCCCTGCCGCCCTTGTCACCCGCTTCGCTGACGAGTGTGTCTTCAGTGTTGACGCGATGGGCCTGCGCCCGCTGTGGTTTGGGGAGACCGAAAAAGACTTCTTCTTCTCGTCGGAGCAGGGCGTCCTGCCGCTCGAACTGAACGTCCGCGACCCGCGCCCACTCGCGCCCGGCGAAAAGGTCGTGCTGAACGTACATCGGGGTTCTGCCGTCCGCATCATGGGGCAGCTGGACGTACATCAAGAGGTGCAGCGCCGCGCCCGCGCCCTCGCCGCCGTCCCAACGCCCAAACTCCCCATCGGACACCCGACGTGGGAAGCGCCTCAAGCGCCCGGCGAAAGCGTGAATCTGGATGCGTGGCGGGCCGCGACAGGCTGGTATCGCACAGATCGGGACATTGCGATTGAAATGGCCGACAAAGGGGCTGATCCGATTGGCTCGCTCGGCTACGATGGGCCGTTGGCGGCCCTCTCCGCCGACGGGCCGCGCAACATTGCAGAATACTTCAAAGAGGCCGTCGCCGTTGTGACCAACCCCGCCATTGATCGGGAGCGCGAAACGGAACATTTCAGCACTGAAGCCATCGTCGGGCCACGTCCATCGCTGCATGAAGCCGACCCCGCCGATCAGCCCGGCCCAGTCGTCCTCAGGTTACCCGTCTTGGCGGGCGGCCAATTCGCGGGGGATTCCCTGCTGGACTACGCCGACTACCGCAAAGTCGCCGAACGGGTCGGATCGGCTATGTATGAGGATGTACTTGCCGCCTTCGGGCAAAAAGCCGCCGTCCTTTCAATGGCGATCCAACCTGAAGAGACCGTGATCGATGCGCTGGAGCGCCTGACTGCTGATGCGCTCTCCGCTGTGCGGGACGGTGCAGCCCTGATCGCCCTCGACGATGCCCACGCCTTCCGCGTCGGCCACCTGTGGCTGGACTATCACTTGGCGTTGGCGGCGGTAGACCGCGCCTTGCGCCTGAATACGGACTCGGCGGGCCGCAACCTGCGGCGCAAAACGGGCCTGATCGTGCGGGCGGCGGGCATCCGCAACCTGCACGACCTGATTTTAGCCGTCGGGCTGGGGGCGGACGCCGTGAACCCGTATCTGCTGATCGAGACGGCGGTCACCCGCGCCGGACGGCCTGATGAACGTGCCGAGCGGGTCGTGAAGCTCTTCACCGCGCTTGAAAAGGGCCTGCAAAAAGTGACCTCCACAATGGGCGTTCACGAATTGCGCGGCTACGGCAAGACTTTCGCCAGCATCGGGCTTTCGACGCCTGTTGCAGAGGTGATGGGCTGCGTTAATTACGCGGGGACGGCCAATCGAGGCGTGACGTGGGAGTCGCTGTTAGAAGAATCGAAGGGGCGGATGGCTTTCTTCGGCAAGGGGGCACGCCTCCCCAAAGAGACTCGCATCTATCCGCACATTTACAAGATGGCCAGCCAAGTTGCACAGGGCGAAGTCACCTACACCGGCCTGATGGAACGCCTGAGCGAGATCGAACGGACGACTCCCGTCGCTCTCCGCCATACGCTCGACTTCCGGTTTGACCCGCGCAGCCGAATCGACCCCGCCGATGTGGATTTGAGCGTAGGCCGCCATAGCTTGCCGTTCGTCATTTCGTCCATGTCGTTCGGCTCCCAAAGCGAGGTAGCCTTCCGCGCCTATGCCGAAGCTGCCTTCCGCTTGGATATGTACAGCCTGAACGGGGAAGGTGGCGAGATCAAAGACATGCTCGGCAAGTACCCGTACCATCGCGGCCAACAGATCGCCTCTGGGCGGTTCGGGGTTAACGCCGAACTAATCAACTCATCGTATCTGTTGGAGATCAAGGTTGGGCAGGGGGCTAAACCCGGCGAAGGCGGCCACCTACCGGGCAAGAAGGTCTCGGCGAAGGTGGCGGCGGCCCGTAATGCCAATATCGGCGTAGACCTGATCTCGCCTTCCAACAACCACGACATCTATTCGATTGAGGACTTGGCCCAGTTCATCGAAGAACTCAAGACCAGCAACCCGCGTGTAAAAGTGGCCGTCAAGATTCCGGTCGTGCCCGGCATCGGCGTGATTGCGGTAGGCGTGGCGAAGGCCAACGCCGACATCATCAACATTACCGGCTACGACGGCGGCACGGGGGCCGCCCGTCAACACTCGCTAAAGTACGTCGGGCTGCCGGCTGAGATCGGAGTGGTGGAGGCGCACGCCGCCCTACTCAAGGCTGGCCTGCGCGATAGGGTCGAGATTTGGTGCGATGGGGGCATGAAGTCTGGCACGGACGCCGTGAAAATGGTGCTACTCGGCGCAGACCGGATCGGCTTTGGGACGATGGCGATGGTCGCCATTGGCTGCACGATCTGCCGCAAGTGCCAAACCGATACCTGCCACGTCGGGATCGCCACCCAAATCGAGACGAAAGAACAGGCCATCGCACACGGCCTAAAAGCCTTTGAGCCGCAGGTTTACGAGGATGCCGTCAACCAGCTCGTTGGGTTGTTTGGGGCAATGGCCCAAGAGGCACAAGAAGTTGTGGCACGGTTGGGCTACACCAAGCTACAAGACCTCGTTGGGCGGGCCGATTTGCTACAACAAGTCCGCCTGCATGAGCAGGTTGACATGACGCCGCTGTTACAGGTGGCTCCTGTCCCTGCGAAGGCCGTTGTTGGGCGCACGGTTGGCCGTGCCTTACGCCGCCCGCGCAACCACCTGACCGAGATCATCAGTGATATGGTGGTAGAGGCCATCGAGCAGGGCGAAGACGTGATCAACTATGAAGACGGCGATGCGATGAGCATTGACCGCGCCGTTGGGACGCACCTCGTCGGGGCGTTGGTGCGGCGCTACGGCTTTGAAAATGGCCGTTCGATTGCCGGGCGCGAGGTCTTCCGGCACGATGCGGCCAAGCCACGCATCATCAAACTGAACTTTAACGGTTCCACCACGCCGGGTAACGGCCTAGCAGCCTTTCATGGGGCTAACGTCGATATTGTGGTAGAAGGTGGCACGCAAGACGGTCTGGGCAAGTGTGCGATTGGCGGGCGGGTGGCCGTGCTGAAAGGGATGAACACGAAGGGCGTGCGCGTCGGCGGCAGCGTCGGGAAGAGCTTCGCCTACGGGGCACAACGCGGCCAATTCCTGATCCAAGGGAATGCCGATAGCCGGGCGGGGGTGCGCCTGAGCGGGGCGGACATCGTGATTGGTGGGGAGATCACCGAACCGCTCCGCGACGAAGATGGCTTCATTGCTTCCCGCGCCAACGTGAAAGGCTTCGCCTTCGAGTACATGACCAGTGGGCGGGCCGTCGTGCTGGGCGACCCCGGCCCTTGGATCTGTTCAGGCATGACGGGTGGTGTGGTGTACATTCGCCTATGGCCGGAAATGGGCCTCGACGAGGCGGCCATCAAGCGGCGCTTGGCGCAAGGGGCCAACGTGAAGGTGCTCCCCGTCGGGCCGGAAGATGAAGCCAACTTGCAAGATTTGCTCTGTGCCTACCGCGAGGCCTTAGCCAATGCAAACCAACACGAAGAAGCCCAGCGAATCGATAAAATCCTAGAGCGTTGGCAAAAGGAATTCATCCGCATTGTGCCCGCCAATCTCCAAGTCGATCAGACCATCGCTACAGAGTAGACCCTCCCCCCCTCTCCCAAGGCAGAGGGGGAACGCGAGGGATACTCGCGGCGGCGATCCGACTCCCCCTTCTCCATGCGGAAGAAGGGGTTGAGGGCTGTCCCTTGTCGTTTTTTCCGCCTCCCGTCTCACAAAAGCGGGCGGCGCATGTTTGACAAAACCTTGACACTTTGCTATGATGAGTGCCGATGGGATCGGGTCCTGCGCGGCAAGGCTTCCGAACCGTGCCAGGCCTGAAAGGGAGCAACACTAAGGAAATCACCTTGGGTGCCGCAGGTCAACCTGATTCCATCGCTCGTGATCGTTAGGCGGCTTTCGCCTCCGCCGAGCCGGAATGTGGAACCATGCCACCCATTCAGCGCCCAATTCGCCGCCCCCCTCCTCCCCCTTACACAAGGATGCGGCAACGTGGAAGGCCGTCAATTAATCCCCTCCTCATCTTACTAGTTTCCCTCGTTAGTTTTATCTTTATTGTTGGCATCGGGCTTTACCTGCTTACGGCAAAAAGTGTCACTGTGTTGTTAGAGGGCACAAGCTACCCCTTGTTCACCCATCAGGCGACGGTAGCAGCCCTGCTTCGGGAATCCGGCGTCACCGTTGAACCCGGCGATAGCCTGCTCCCTGCGCTAGAGACGCCCCTTCAAAGCGGCATGGTGATCCAGATTGCGAAGGCCGTTCCTGTGTGGGTAGAGGCCGATGGTCAGCGCCAGCAGTTCCGCACCCGTTCGCGGCAACCGAGCGAAATCCTCGCCCAAGCCGGGATCGTCCTGAACGCGGCGGATCGGGTCTTCGTGGACGGCCTCCCCCTCGTGGAGCGCCCGTACCCCGAACCGATCAGCACGGTTCAGGTAGTGCGGGCGCGGCCCATCCAGATCGATACCGGATCGGGACGGGTGACGGTGGTGACAGCGGCGGAGACGGTAGGGGAAGCCCTCGCAGCAGCGCGCCTAGAATTGTTCATTGCAGACCGGGTAGAACCCCCGCCCCACACGCCGCTACCGGCCAATGGCACAATTCGGGTGGTGCGGGCTGTCCCAATGACGATCTTGGTGGATGGGCGGCAACTCGCCACCCGCAGCGCAGCAGACACGGTCGGGGAAGTGCTGGCTGAAGCGGGCATTGCCCTCGTCGGGTTGGACTATTGCATCCCATCGGAAGGTAGCCCCGCCCAACCCGAAATGACCATACAGGTTATCCGGGTGACGGAAGAAGACGAGATCGAACGACGGGAGATCGCCTATCGGCAGGTTTACCAGCCGGATGAGACGATCCCGCCGGAGACGACGAAGATCATCCAGCCGGGCGTGAACGGCCTCTTAGAGCGGCGGGTACGCATTCGCCGCGAAGATGGAACAGTCGTCAGCCGTTCGCAGCCCGAAGATGTGATCGTGCGGGACCCACAAGATGAGATCATCGCCATTGGTGCAACGCCCTCCCTCATCACCCCGCCACCGACGCCTGCCGGTTCCTAGCGCAGCCACGATCCACACGCACTTTTAATCACTCAGCTTGCAACGAGGCGAAAGCGTAGCCAATGAACGCACGGCATCTCTTAGATAATCTCGGCATTACCCCCAAGAAAAGTCTCGGCCAGAACTTCCTGCAAGACCCCAATGCGCTGGAAAAGATCGCGGCGGCGGCAGAAATTTCGCCTACCGATCAGGTCTTGGAGGTGGGGCCGGGTACGGGGGCGTTGACGGTCAAATTGGCGCAGCGGGCCGGGCGGCTGGTAGCCGTCGAAATCGACGGGCGGCTGATCCCCGTCCTAGAGCGCCAAGTGGGGGACTTCCCGCACGTCGAAATCCTGCATAAAGACATCCTCGAGGTCGATCTGGGCGATCTATTCGGGGAAAAGCCGTACAAGGTCGTCGCTAACTTGCCCTACTACATCACGAGTGCCATCTTGCGGCACTTATTAGAGGCCGAGCACCGCCCCGAACGGCTCGTTCTGACCGTCCAACAGGAGGTTGCTGAACGCTTAGTGGCCAAACCCGGCGAAATGAGCCTCCTGAGCGTCAGCGCCCAATTCTACGGGCAGTTGAGCATCGTTGGGAAGGTCAGCCCGTCGGCGTTTTGGCCCAGCCCAGCAGTTGCCAGCGCTATCGTTCGGATCGACGTGTTCCCCACGCCCATCATCGATGTGCCCGATTCAGGCCTGTTTTTTGATGTCGTGCGGGCGGGCTTCGGCCAGAAGCGCAAGCAACTCAAAAATTCGCTCAGCAGTGGCTTAGCGTGTTCCCAGCTAGAGGCCACCCATCTGCTGGAACAAGCCGGAATCGACCCGATGCGGCGGGCCGAAACGCTCTCCCTGCCAGAATGGGGGGCACTTGTGCGGGCCTTTGCCATCCAACGGGCGCGGGTGTAAATCTTAACAAAGGGACGCTACACTCTATGTTAAGTAAATCCGATTGAGAGGCTTAAACCATGCCTGTCCCTCAACCATCGCCAATTCCGTTAGCAATTCTGACGGGCTTTCTCGGCGCGGGAAAGACGACCCTGCTTAACCATATCTTGCGGAGCGATCATGGCTTGCGGATCGCTGTCCTCGTCAACGATTTCGGCGCGATCAACATCGACGCTCAACTGATCGTGGGGGTGGACAGCGACGATGCCGTAAATCTCGCCAATGGCTGCATTTGTTGCACCATTCGGGGCGACCTGCTGCGCGAGGCCCTCAAACTCACCCAACGGGCGAACCCGCCTGAGTTTATCGTGGTGGAGACCAGCGGCGTCTCCGATCCGGTCTCTGTCGCCCAAACCTTCATGCTGCCCGAACTGGCCGATAAAGTGCGCCTCGATAGCATCATCGCGGTGATGGACGCCGAACAGTTCGGCACCCTGAACGGCTCCAATGCGTACATGGCCTACGAACAACTGACCGTTGCCGACATCATCGTGATCAACAAGGTGGATTTGGTCACGCCGGAAGCCTTGCAGCGCATCCGCAAGGAGTGGCTGTATCCGGCGGCCCGCGTGATCGAAGCTGTACATGGGCGCGTGCCCGTCCAACTGCTGTTTGGGGAGGGGAACTTCAACCCCGAGCGGTTGGCCCGCCCCGCCCGCGAGGTGCACGTCCACGAGGCGGGCGCAGCGCTTGACCACACGCATGACCCTGCTGACCACGATCACAGCCTGATGTACGACTCGTGGAATTGGCGGACCGATGCGCCGCTTTCGTTGCGGGCCGTTCAGCGGGCCACCAAATCCCTGCCGCCGAGCATCTTTCGGCTCAAGGGGGTGGTCAATTTGGCCGATTCCCCTGAACGGCGGTCTATCCTGCACGTGGTTGGGACGCGAGTCACGCTCACGACAGGGGAGGCGTGGGGAGCAGAAGCGCCCTACAGCCAACTCGTCGCCATTGGGACGGCGGGGCAGGTTGACGGGACAGCGCTTACCCTCCGTTTTGAGGGGTGTGTGGCTGGGCGCGGCGGCCTGCTGGAGAAGATCACGGGTGGGGCGCTCTCGTGGTTGCGCGGCGGACGATAAGCCCTCTCCGCTTTTAAAGAAAACAACGGGCCGATCTCCTGTGTGACGGGGATCGGCCCGTTGGCGTTTATTCCCCGCCGCGTAGCGCCCGCACCGAAACAGAATCGAGGTAGGCGGCGCGGCCCGGCGTCAGGCCTAACACGCTCCGCATCTCGCCGACCACTGAAAGCGACCCCGTCGCACACACGACATCCCCCGTCTCCATGTCAGATTCTGCCTCACGCAGGGCGTCCGCTGCCGCCGGACGCGAGAGAATTTCGCCCCCGAAGCCAGATTCGCGGGCAAGGGCCGCCAGCTGATCCGTACTAAAGGCGCGAGGGCTGATCGGCTGCATCAGGATCAGGCGATGGGTGTGGGGCAACAACGCTGCGAACATGCCGCGCACGTCTTTATCGGTGAACGCCCCAAAGATCAGCGTCAAGCGGGAATCTGGGCGGTTGGCGAGGAAGATTTTGGCGAGTGATTCAGCCAAAAATTGGGCAGAAGCAGCATTGTGCGCAGCATCTAGGATCAGATGCGGCGCACGGCGGACGACTTCTAGGCGGCCCGGCCAATTCACGTGGCTCAATCCGGCTGCGATCGCGGCCTTCGGATCGGGGGCAAAGGGCAAACGCTCGGCGGCAATGCTCAGGGCGGCGGTAGCGACGGCCCCATTAATGGCCTGATGTGCCCCGATGAGCGGCGTCCAATACGGGCGTTGCTCGCCATTGGCTGGCCCCGCTGTGAAGCGCTGTCCGAATTCATCGCCCGCACCGGTTGCATACGTCCATTCCCGCCCAACGAGGGTGAGCGGCGAGCCGCGCTCGGCAGCAATTCGGGCGATCACGGCTTCGCCTTCGGGCGGCTGCGGGGCGCTGACGACGGGCACGCCGGGCTTGATGATTCCGGCCTTCTCAAAGGCGATTTCGCCGATGGTGTGGCCGAGCAGGTGCATATGATCGTAGCTGAGGCTGGTGATGACCGAGACCACTGGGTTTTCGATGATGTTGGTGGCGTCTAGCCGCCCCCCTAGCCCGACCTCGATCACGGCGGCATCAACGCGCATCTCAGCGAAGGCGGTGAAGGCGAGAGCCGTCACGACCTCAAACCACGTTAGGCCGGGAATTTCCGCCACAATGGGCCGAATCCGTTCGACGAGGGCAGCGATCAGATCGGGGGCGATCAGGTCGTTCCCGATGCGGAAGCGCTCCCGGAAGTCTTGCAGGTGGGGGGAAGAGTACAAGCCCACGCGCAACCCGGCGGCTTCGAGGGCGGCGGCACACATGGCGCTCACCGACCCTTTGCCCTTCGTGCCGGTCAGGTGGATGATCGGGTAGCGGCGCTGTGGGTTGCCGAGCGCGGCAAGCAAGGCACGGGGCCGATCAAGGCTGACCACCTCTGGGGCGTAGCGGTCTGGGCGCTGGATTTCGTAATTGATCAGGCTGTAGAGGTAGTCAAGCGCTTCTGGATAGTTCATACCGCCTCTGGTGGCTGTGAATGACCGGATAGAATCAGCCTGCACAGGCCATGAAGGGCGGCAGGGTGTCGGCTATCATACTCCCAAATCAGTGGAGATTCAACCCCGCCGGAAGGCTTGATCCTACCTATCCTGTACCAACGTACAGGTTGATTTCATCTGTAAATTGGTATTACATTGAAGTTGAGCGGTAATTCGATTGCTGTCCTCATTGGCCGTTCAGAGGGGATGATAAGTATGATTACAGGTTCTTCATTTCACCGCCTGATCCGGGCGGGGCTATATGTGGCCGTCGTCTTTTTGCTGCTGTCCAGCATCGGGCCGGCCAACGCACAAGGCGGGGGGAAGCCCCCGCGGGATGTCTCGGCGTTACTCAGCAAGATGGGGCAATCCGGCTCCGTGCGGGTAATCGTCGGGTTGAACATGGCCTACCAAGCCGACGCCAATTTGTCACCCGCTGCCGCCCAACTTCAACAGGCGGCCATTCAGAACGCCCAGCAAGGGTTGCTCAGCATCCTCGCCGGGCAATTTAACGTAACCGCCCGCTACAGCTACATTCCATTTATCGCCCTAGAAGTCGATAGAACTGCACTGCAAGCCCTCGCCGCCAATCCGAACATCAGCAGCATTGAGGAAGATATTGTACTGGAACGCACGCTGGCGGATTCTTCCCCACTGATAGGGGCCAATACCGCATGGGCGCAGGGCTACGATGGGGCTGGACAAACCGTCGCCATCATTGATGAAGGCGTAGACAAGAATCACAGCTTCTTCGGTGGGCGCGTCGTCTCGGAGGCGTGCTACACCTCCGATTGTCCGGGCGGTTCTGGGCCCGGTGTGGATAAAGGCCTGCCGTGCACGGGCTGCACGCACGGAACGCACGTCGCAGGGATCGCCGCTGGCAGTGGTTCGACCTTCTCTGGCGTGGCGCGTGGCGCGAACATCATCGCCATCCGCGTTTTCCCGGCATCAGGTGGCGCCAGCTATTCCGATGTGGTGCTGGCGTTGGAACGGGTGTATGCCCTTCGCAGTACGTACAACATTGCTGCTGTCAACATGAGTTTGGGAAGCCGCTACAACTACAACACCACCACCTGTGATGGAACTTACCCAGCCATGACGACAGTCATCAATAACCTACGCACCGCTAACATTGCGACGGTTATCTCATCGGGGAACGACGCAATGGCCTATAGCTACTACACCAACGGGATTTCGTTCCCGTCGTGCATTTCGAGCGCAATCAGCGTCGGGAGCACCACCAAAACCGACACCATCAGCAGCTATTCCCAGAGCGCTTCGATCCTGAGCCTGTTAGCCCCCGGCTCATCGATCAATTCTTCGCTTCCGGGCGGCACATTCGGCCTGAAATCAGGGACTTCAATGGCGGCCCCACACGTCACGGGCGCCATTGCAATTTTGCGCCAACACGACGATTCGTTGACCGTCTCTAACGTCCTTGCAGCCTTCCAAAATACGGGCCTCCCCATCACCGATAGCCGCAACAGCGTCACCAAACGGCGGATCAGCATTGTGCCCGCCATGACGTACTACATTAACAACGAATACTATTGGGCCTACACCGCTCCGCCGCTCGGCTATTCCACCAACCAAAACCCACAATTTGCCACTAAAAACACAAGCGACCCGCAGCCATCCTGTGTGGGGGCGGGCAACTTCACCGAGACGGTGTGGTATAAGTATCGCGGGACGGTTAGCCGCACCATTGAAATCAACACCTCCGGCAGCAGCTACGATACAGTGTTAGCCGTCTACAACGGCGTGACCCCCGCCGCTGCCAACCAGATTGCCTGTAATGATGACGATGGGGCAAGCAATACCTCTAGAGTCGTCTTTACGGCTAGCGCCAACACGACTTATTGGATCATGGTGGCGAAGTGGGGCACAGTGGACTTTACCGCCCCCGCGACGCTCTACCTACGCACGGCCAAATATATCCCGCCAAGCACGCTGTTCAGCAACGCCCTCAACATCCCTTGGTATAGCCAGTGGCTCGACATTGACGGTTCGGGCGTGGAAAGCACCGATCCGCCCGTGTGCGGTTCGACGCTCTACCGGAACACAGTCTGGTACAAATACACCGCCCCCGTTACGCGCTGGATGCAAGTCACCACGCATGGGAGCTACATTCAGGATTTGGGCTACAGTGGGGCTTTAGACACGGTGATCGGCGTGTATACCGGCTCACCGGGAGCGTTTACCCAACGCGGCTGCAATGATGACGCCGACGGCTACCGGACCTCCCGCACGTCGTTCTACGCCAACGCGGGTACGACTTACTACATCATGGTTGGAAAGTACGGCAGCACTCCGCTTGACCGCGCCGGATGGGTCCACCTCACCCTGACACACGGCGCGGATACGACGGGCGTTTGGCGGCCTTCTAGCCGGGTATTCTACCTGCGGAATGGCTTCAGCGGCCCGACGAACTTCACCATCCCCTACGGTCTCGCGGGGGATATTCCGCTGATCGGGGACTGGGACGGGGACGGCATCGAAACGATTGGCGTCTTCCGGCCTTCCAACCGTACTTTTTACCTGCGGAACAGCAACACGGCTGGGGCGCCTAGCATTGCGCTCAGCTATGGCTTGGCGGGCGATCTGCCTGTGGTCGGTGACTGGGGCGGCTTGGGCCGCACTGGGATCGGCGTGTGGCGGCCTTCAACGGGCACGTTCTACCTGAAGAATGTGGCTTCCGCCGGGCCGACGGACTACAGCATCCGCTACGGCCTCAGCACCGATAAGCCCGTCGTCGGCGACTGGAACGGCGACGGCATCGATACAGTGGGCGTGTGGCGTCCGAGCAGCACGGTTTGGTTCTTCTCGAATACGCGCTGGTGTTCGGGCTGCACCGCAGCTACAGCGGCGAGTGCGCCGTTCGGCCTCAGCACCGATAAGCCCGTCGTTGGCAAGTGGAACATCAACAACCTGTCGGATACGCCCGGCGTGTACCGTAATGGGACGTGGTATCTACGCACCGGACTCACGACGGGGGGCTATACGATCTCGTACTACGGCCTCGCGGGAGATTTCCCTGTAGCCGGTAAGTATGCGTTCAAGGCCGCGCCGGACGAACCTGCCCCGCCGACGGCCCCGACCTTCGTCCCGAAACAATAAAGATAGCCGCCCGCTGAGAATGTCATCTTAAAGATTGGCTCGGCGGGCCTCTCAACGCTTCGTCGACTTTAAATCAGGGGGGGGCAGTTCTCTCACCCCCTGATTTTACGCGATTTTTCCGATGCAAATCCCTCTGCGATGTACGTGCTTCCACAACGGCCACAATCAATGATCAAATTGATATAACGGCAAAATGATGATTTTTTCTCAATTCTCAATCAATGCTCGCTTTAATGCTAGACTGTGATCAAGTCATTCTGAGATCGCGGTGTGTAAGGTGATCATGACGATGAAACGCGTTATGGTCGCCCTTCTGACAGCCTTAAGCCTTCTGGCGGTTCCCCTCAACGCCTTAATGGTTGCGGCGCAGGCCCCCCATACCCTCACCGGACTGCTGACTGTCCTTCGCGGCGACTCCCGCCCCGGATCGGGGCAAGCCGCCCAAACCCGCGCCCTGCTCAACACCACCGCAGGCCGCCACATCCTAGACCTTTCCGCTTCCCAAGCCGATGCGCTGGTCGGGCAAATAGTCGCTGTGACGGGCGTTC
>Ga0272446_1001945_pt1 | contig 29180 bp, 24 predicted proteins | sample YNPCB0061_FD_194587 | JGI IMG/M metagenome (GOLD analysis project Ga0272446, IMG submission 194587) | Hot spring microbial mat communities from Yellowstone National Park, WY, United States - YNP-CB-006-1 | ecosystem: Environmental > Aquatic > Thermal springs > Hot (42-90C) > Sediment | place...
GCAATTGCAAAAGGCTTGGGTAATCTTAATGGCGTGCAATTAGAAAGTCTTACTTACGAAATCGTTGGACTTCGTGGCGCGGGAATAATAGTTGAAGCAATAAGTGATAATCGCAACCGCCTCTCACAGGAGCTAAAAAGTATTTTAAAAGATTTTCCCTCTTGGACTTTAGGGGGTGGTGGAATTGCTTGGCAGTTTCAAAGAGTATCTGAAATTACCATATCAAAGGCTCTTACTGATGATTCTGCAATTTTATTTCTTGATTACGGATTTATTTCATATAAAAATTTAGATGAAAAAACAAGTTTAATTTTATGTGAAGTACCACAGCGAACTTTGCTCGAGAAGCAGCTTTCAATTGCAGGAATTAAAATTTTGGAATCCCGTTTAGGCTGGAGTCCAAAAATGACTGTTTCAGTAATGAATGATGAAAAAAATGAGTTGTGTACATTAATAGAATTATTAGAAGAAAATGACGATGTAAGCGGAGTGTGGCATAATACGATTTAATGAAAACCAATCGTTATATACTAGGGTTGGATCCAGGATTGGCTGACTTTGGGTATGCAATACTTCATGAATATGAAAGTCGAGCAGTCATGATCGTGTGTGGTTCATGGCGAACGCCTGCAGATGCAGAAATGGGAATCCGCCTTCAATTTATTTACGAAAAGTTACAGATTTTATTGAAAGAGTATAAACCTGCATTAGCAGGAATAGAAAAAATTTTTTTTAAGAAAAACATATCGAGTGGAATAACTGTGGCACACGCGCGAGGGGTCTGTATATTAGGTTTATGCCAAAAAAATATTCCTATATTTGAGATGACCCCTGCAGAGGTAAAAAATACTGTTGCGGGAAGCGGGAATGCAGATAAATTTCAAATGAGTAAAGCAGTTCAATCTCAACTACATTTACCTTCAATTCCGCGTCCAGACGATGCAGTTGATGCAGCAGCAGTGGCCTTAGCAACTTTGTACGCAACACGGTTGTCACGTAGGATTTCACTCGCTAACATTGCGTAATGACTATGGCTCCAAGATCATTTTCATTTTGGAAGATTTTTATTGCTATCTTGAGAGGCTTTTTTTTAACACTTAAAAGAGTATGGTCAAAATTAAGATCTATTAGATTACCACGTTCTATTGCGCTTTTTACTTTATTAGTGATTGTGAGTTCTGTAATTGGAATCATTGTGTGGGTAGGATGGCTCTATATCAGTTTGCCTGATGTAAGAGAACTTTCACATAGGATTAGAAATCAGACTGTCCGTTATTACGACAGAACAGGTAAAGTCCTTTTATATGAGAGTTTTGCGGAAGAAAGGCGTGCATTGGTAACCCTCGATAACATAAGTGAATACATTCGAGAAGCAACCATTGCAGTAGAGGATAAAAATTTTTATGAGCACCAGGGAATAAGTATTCCACGTTTAATAAAAGCAATGTGGGTGAATGTAACTTCTGGAGAGAGGGCACAAGGTGGTTCAACATTAACCATGCAATTAGTAAAGAATGCAATTCTTACACGAGATAAGGAATACACCAGGAAGGTAAAAGAGCTTATGCTCGCATGGAAAATTGAAAATAGCTATTCAAAAGATCAAATTCTTGAGATGTATTTAAATGAAAGTGCTTATGGTGGAAATGTCTATGGTGTGGAAGCTGCTTCACAAACTTTTTTTGGAAAATCAGCAAAATCAGTGTCTATCGGTGAAGCTGCTATTTTAGCTTCTGTTTTACAAGCACCTTCATTTTTTTCCCCATATGGATCAAATAAAGATAAGCTTTTAGAACGACAAAAGTTAGTAATTCGACTTATGGAGGAACAAGGCAGAATCACTTCTGAGCAAGCTGAAACTGCAAGAAATGAAGAAATTAAATTTATACCTCGTAGAGAAAAAGTTACTGCACCACATTTTATATTTTTAGTTCGTGATGAATTGGAACGTCGTTTAGGAAAAGTACGATTAGCGAAAGGTGGTTTATCTGTGACCACTACGCTAGATGCGGTATTACAAAAAGAAGTTGAACAAGCGATTTCAGATCAAAAAAAACAAAATGAGAGAAAGGGGGCCAATAATGCGGCTGCAGTAGTAATTGACATTGAGACAGGAGATATTCGCGCGTTGGTGGGAAGTAGTGATTATTGGAATGAAGAGATTCATGGTGCGGTAAATGTTACGGTGCGACCACGACAGCCGGGTTCATCAATTAAACCATTAATATATGGAATGGGTTTTGCGGCTGGATTAAGACCCGAGACAATTTTATATGATGTTGATACTACATTTGTGAATGTAGATCAAAAGCCGTATCACCCTCAGAATTATGACGGAAGTTTTCGTGGTCCGGTAAATCTGCGCACTGCACTCGCATTGTCATTAAATATACCTGCGGTAAAAGTACTTTATTTGACAGGTCTTGAGAATGTTTTAAATGGACTACGCGCTTTTCAATATTCTACCATCGGTAGCAATTCACGTTATGGCTTGTCTGTAGCATTGGGAGGTATTGAAGTTACTCCTCTTGAGCATACCAATGCATATGCGGCGCTAGCACGAGAAGGAGTATGGCAGCCTTATCGAATGATAAATAGTGTGATAGATCAATCGACAAATCAAGAAATAGCTATTTCGGATGAACCACTTAGCAATACTAATCAAAAAATTGTGTTAGACAAAGAGGCGACACAGCTTTTATCAGATGTGCTTAGTGACAACGCCGCTCGTTCCTCTGTTTTCGGTGTGAGTAACTTTTTAACATTACCTGATCGTCCAGTAGCTGCAAAAACAGGAACTACAAACCTTTTTGTTGATGCGTGGGCAATGGGGTACACTCCTCAGACAGCTGTAGGGGTATGGGTCGGAAATAGCGATGGAACACCAATGAGTAAGGGAGCAGATGGAAGCCAAGTTGCTGCGCCAATTTGGCAAAAAATAATGATCGCTGCGTCAAGGGGGAGTGAAGTAAAAAGATTCTCAACCCCGCCTCCAGCGCCAGTTGACATAAAGCCGGTTCTTTTAGGTCTTTCGTCAGGATATGAGAAAGTTACTGTTGATAGTGTTACAGGGCAGTCAATTCCCTCTGAATGTATTTCTCAATATCCCTCAGATTATATAAGTAGTGCATTAGTGCCGCGACCTCGTACGATACTAACTGAAGTGACCCCCGGTGACATCAGAGGGCCTATTCCTCAAAATCCAGAAAAAGACCCTAACTTTGTTGCGTGGGATACCGCAATTCGTGCATGGGCGCGAAAAAATAATCAAGATACAGTTGCTCTCTCAGAAATTACGTCTTGCGACTGGCGAAAAAGTTTACCGGATGTGCAACTACGTATTAATTCTCCATTACCAGAAGAATCAATATCAGGCTTGATCTTTCAACCACTTTTAGCACTAGAGGGGGATACTGTTTCGCATATTACTATTCGTTTGGATGATCTTGTGGTGTATTCAGGGTCAGATCTTACACCAACTATTACCTTACCTCAAGGTTTAAATGATGGTAAAAAAAAATTAGCATTCGAAGTAATTACCTCGAGTAAACAACGTATAGTTGTAGAACAAAAAGTATTGCTCTCAGCACAGGCTGACCCCCTTACAAAATTTTCATGGAGCTCATTACAAAATCTTGAATGGAAGTCATCAGAACCAATTGAAATGCAATTTTCAATTCAAGATCCATCTTTGGTGAGATCAGTTGATTGTTATGCGCGGCAAGAAAATCAAGAACGATTTATGGGTTCGGTTCTTGTGCGGTCATCAAGTTTAAATCTTATCGGCCAACGTCTCACTCCAGGTGAATGGAAATTGCAATGTAGAATAAATGGAAACAATGCTGAGCAAATTATAAGTCCAACAATCATAATTTTGGTCAAGTAGCAGAAAATTCATTTTCTGCTACATTAGAGGTATGGTTATTTCATATGAAAATCCAGGTCCAAAAATAAGTAGTACAGTTTTTGGTAAAAATGTATGGATTGAACCTGATCTTGAGTCTTTAAAAAAAGACACTGATTGTGTGATGCTTCTTGCTAATCAAAATATCAATGAGGAAACGCAAAAAAAATTTACTGATGCTGCTTTGCTGATTGCAAGTCCAGGAGAGTATGAAAACGGGGGTCTTTTTACTTATGCGCTGGGTCATGCACCAGTTTCTTATGTTGTTCTCGCAGATTATATTTCTATTGCTATACCTTTTTGTGGAAAAGATGGTGTTGAAACTCGTGTCAAAGAGGAGCTACGGTCAGCAGATATAATATTATTTGATTTTCATGAGCGTAATCCATGGGGCACAATTGATGACGCAACTCTTGTAGATGTCCTTTTGGCGATGGTGCGAGATATTGAACCACGTGTATGTATAGTTGTTGATAGTAAAGCAATGCCTGCGGCATCTAAACTACTTCACGGCCTTGGGTGGAAGCAACCGACCGACCCTGTTGAGAAATTTAAAATATTAAAAAAAGATTTACCAACTGAAGATATGCTGGTAGTTGCCCTTGATCGTGTCTAATATGCTTGCCTCATTTCATCCAATATTTAAAAATAAAAAAGCCACTGTATTATTGATTATAGGTTTACTCTTAGCATGTACTCTTTTGGTGTGGGGATGGATGCGCGTTTTACCACGCCCTTTTGTTTCAAAAGAAAAACCCTTAAGTGAGTATCTGACTGAATTCGCTGAAGGTATCTCTTCAGAACAAGAAAGTACAGAGAATCAAAACTAATTTTATGGTAACAAAAAAAATAAACCCTGTAGAAATAGTACAACCTCCTGAGCCAACTCCGCAGTCAATTACTCGGGAAATGCAACAATCTTACTTAGATTATGCCATGTCGGTGATTGTGGCGCGCGCATTGCCTGATGTACGTGACGGATTGAAGCCTGTCCATCGTCGAATTTTGTATGCGATGTGGGAAATGGGACTGCGCGCAAACGCAAAATTTAAAAAGTCTGCTGCTGTTGTCGGTGAAGTATTAGGTAAATATCATCCTCACGGAGATACTGCGGTATATGATGCGATGGTAAGAATGGCGCAGGATTTTTCAATGCGTTATCAATTAGTGCGAGGACAAGGAAATTTTGGCTCTATGGATGGTGATGGCGCCGCTGCTATGCGATATACTGAAGCAAAATTAGCTTCAATAGCGGAGCTATTACTTTCAGATATTGATGAAGACACAGTTGCGTTTGCGCCAAATTACGATGGATCACAACAAGAGCCACGTGTGTTACCTGCACTTCTTCCTAACCTTTTGCTCAATGGGACTGTGGGTATCGCGGTTGGTATGGCAACTAGTATTCCACCTCATAATTTAGGTGAACTGGTTGATGGAATAGTACATATAATTGATAATCCTGAATGTTCTATTCATGAATTGTGTCAATTTGTAAAAGGGCCTGATTTTCCTACTGGAGGTTATATTTTTAACAGTGAAGATATTCGGATGACATATCTCACAGGAAAAGGCAGAATCGTTTCACGTGGAAAAGCAGAAATAGTTGAGGATAAGCCTGGTCAATTTAAAATTATTATCTCTCAATTACCTTACCAAGTAAATAAATCAAATTTTGTCGAAAAAATTGCAGAACTAGTACATGAAAAAAAAATAGAAGGAATCAAAGACTTAAGAGATGAATCAGATAAAGACGGTGTGCGTGTTGTAGTTGAGTTGAAAAAAGATGCATATCCAAAAAAGATACTCAACTCATTATATAAACTTACGCAATTGCAAGAAGCAGTTCATGTGAACATGCTTGCTCTTGTAGACGGCATTCAACCTCGTATACTTGACTTGAAGAGCGCGCTTGTTGAGTACATAAAACATCGACAAGACGTAGTTACGCGACGAACTCAGTTTCGTCTTACTAAGGCTGAAGACCGCGCCCATATTTTGGAAGGATTGTTAATGGCGCTTGAAGATATTGATAGAATTATTACCATCATCAAAAAATCAAAAGATAGAGATGAAGCTAAGAAGAATTTGATCGATAAGTTCAAATTTTCTGAGCGACAAACAATTGCAATTCTTGAAATGCGTCTGCAGCAACTTGTCAATCTAGAAAAATTAAAAGTTGAAGAAGAACTAGATGAAAAGAAAAAAACAATTAAAGAATTGAAATCAATTTTAGAGAGTAAAGAAAAATTGATGAAGGTAATCAAGACTGAGGCTCTGCGATTAAAAGAATTGTTTGCGGATGAAAGACGCACGCAGATTATTCCGCATGCAGCTGATTCAATTTCAATTGAAGATTTAATTCCCGATGAACCCACTGTAGTCGTGATGACGCGTGATGGATATATCAAGCGACTTGCCCCTGATACATTCAGGGTACAAGGACGAGGTGGCATGGGGGTAATTGGACTTACAACTAAAGAAGAAGATGGTGTAGAACGAATTTTTTCTACTCGCACACATGCTGATTTGTTATTTTTTACCTCGGCAGGTAAGTGCTATGCCTTAAAGGCTTATGATGTACCTCAAGGTTCTCGTACCTCAAAAGGGCAGGCAATTATCAACTTTTTACAGTTAGCGCATGGAGAAAGAGTAACTGCAGTTCTTTCAAGCGAAGAACTCGCAGGTGAAGAAAAATATCTTGCCATGGTTACTGCACAAGGAACCATTAAGAAAACTGCATTTGCTGAGTTTAATAATGTTCGTCGTAATGGTTTGATTGCGATTAATCTTGATGATGGAGACTCCTTACAATGGGTAAGGCCTACATCAGGGAATGATGATATTCTTCTGGTAACGCTTAAAGGTCAAAGTATTCGTTTTCCTGAGTCAGAAGTACGCGCCATGGGGAGGCAAGCAGCAGGAGTACGTGGCATTAAACTCGAGAAAGGTGATGCAGTAGTTGGAATGGATATAGTTGAAGGTGGGAAGCCAGGAAACGATTCTCAAGTTCTTGTAGTAATGGCGCACGGTTACGGGAAACGCACTCCGACCAAAGAGTTTCGCACTCAAGGAAGAGGAGGATCAGGAATTAAAGTAGCGAATGTGACAGACAAAACAGGAGATGTCTCTGCCGCATTTATAGTAAATGCAAAATTAGGAAAAGAAGATTTAATGATTATGTCTGCAATGGGTCAAATGATTCGTTTCCCTCTTGAAGAAGTTCCAGTATTAGGCCGTGATACACAGGGTGTAAAAGTTATGAGATTTCGGGAGAGCGAAGATACGGTTGGTACAGTGACTTTTGTGTAGAAGAGATTCTTCAAAAATTATGTGATTGATAGAGTAAAAGTTCTAACATATAAATAATTCTTTAATTTAGGAGAGTAACTTTAAAGCCAATATTTTTAAGAAAATATTAAGTAAGTATAAGCATCCTTAAAAAATTTTTGTATATGATCGTAACAACATAAAAAAATTGCGACACTTATTGAAAATGAAAAAATCACTTCAAGCAGGCTAGGAGAGTTTAGATATTTAAAAAAAGAAAAGAGTAATGTTACATTATTAGTTTCTCTTAAACAAAATTTGAAGTTAAACACTTTTTTGTGGAACATACAGCCATCAGTTTTACAAACATAAATTGCTGAGTGGAATAGCTCAACTCCCCTTGATGTTTTGAAAGAGTTATTGACTTTGTAGTTATCTCATAGTTGTTTTTTGCTACCCGCAACCTAGATTTGCAAAGTATTAAAATTCGGATTTAAAGATATCCTAAAAAAGATCCATTGCGTTGCTTTGTCCGAGAAAGTGATTGTTACTCTATGGGTTATTGATGTATGAAGACCTGTGTATGGTCTGCATGCAGAAAGTGATAAGTTTGCACCACTCACTACAACTTGTACGTTTAGTGGAATACACTAAAGTCATCGCTGTTACCAGATGGAAATTGTTGACCTCGGAAAATGTGTTGAGTCACACATATTTTCTCGCTAAGAAATAGAAATTCGATCTCATATGTTACCCAAAAACGTTGAGCCCTACACTTACTTTGGTAGATAAGTCTCTTGATTCAAGGTAATTACAATAACATACCCAAGCAATTCTTATCATGGGAGATTCCCTTTCGAGGAGGAAAAATGCCATGTTATTATTGTCTTTTTATCTTTTTAACGGAATATAAAGAGTATAAAAATGAAGTGATAAAATATATTCAATTTGAAATCTACGCCTTTTGAAGGTAGAGTTTCTGATAAAAAAATAAGAATAGAGGAAGAAAAAAGTACTCAGATAGCGCTCATTTGCACATGCATACCAGAAGTCACCGCGAGAAATTTTTCTCATGGGGAGGTAATCATATTATAAAAAACAATCAGGCCAATGATCTGATTATCTAATTCTTATTAAATATAAATCGCAACTAAGCTGTATTAAAAAAATCATTTATGTAAATATGTACTATAGAAATTACCATTATCAGTCACCTACTCTCTGGATTTTTATGTGCGGTAAAAACTACACTATTAAAGAATATACCCTCAAAGTCACAGATATAAAATTGCAATTATTGTTAATGATATGGGTGAAATTAATATTGACGCAGTATTAGTTTGATCGCGCAAAGATATTGTCAGACATACCGATGCAATAGTAGTAGAGTTTACGAATGGATGTATTTGTTGCACTCTTCGCAAAGACTAATTGGTTGAAAATAAAAAAATCAAGTACTTTCTGGTAATTATGACTACATTCTAGTAAAGTCAAAGGGTATAGGAGAACCCTCTTTGTCGCAGAAACGTTTTATTTTAAGGATGAAAAAGGTGAAGAGTATTTGTTGAAAATGAAAGATTGCCTTCTTTCATAGGAAATTGATTATGAAATCGCACTCGCAAATGAAGCTCAAATTCAAGCAGCCACAATTTTTCATGCAAAATAATACTTTTAAAGTAAAATTAAAGAATAAGTGTATATAAAAATTATTATATTTCTAGTTTTAAATCAGCTACCTATTTTGATTGCAGCTTCTTAAGCTGAGGGCTATACTATCCGCATGCATACACGCCGAATCTCACGGCAGACTAAATTTGTCTTTGTGAGTGGAGGTGTCTGCTCTGGCTTAGGTAAAGGAATAACCGCCGCGTCGTGTGGACTTTTGCTGCGAAAAATGGGTTATAGCGTATTTGCGATTAAATTAGACCCATATCTAAATGTAGACCCGGGTACTATGAACCCTGCCGAACACGGCGAAGTCTTTGTTACTGAAGATGGTGCAGAGACAGATTTAGACTTGGGTCATTATGAGCGTTTTCTAGATGTTCCGCTCTCGAAAAACTCGAGTGTTTCAGCAGGACAGATTTTTTCTAAAGTGATAGGTGCTGAACGACATGGGAAATTTTTAGGCAAAACAGTCCAATTAATTCCACACATCACAGACGAAATTAAGCAAAGTATTTTGCGTGGAGCGATTGATGCGCAGGCAGACGTAGTTTTGGTTGAAATTGGAGGTACGGTGGGTGACATGGAGGGAGAGGCGTTTTTTGAAGCGGTTCGTCAACTTACAAAAGAGTTGGGTCATGGGAGAGTTTGTCATATTTTTTTAGGTTTTTTACCGTATCTCCATGCTTCAAAAGAGTTAAAAACAAAACCTTTTCAAAATGCGATACGAACACTCCGTCATGCAGGGATTGAGCCCGATATATTGGTTGCACGTTCAGATCAGCACATACCTATTTCCGTATTAGAAAAAATTGCACTTTTTGCAAATACCGGACTTGATTCAGTTATTCCCGCGGTTACACGTAATGATTGTGTATATGCAGTTCCTCTTGGCTATGAAGAAAACGGTCTTTCAAAATTGTTATGTCATATACTCGGTTTAAAATGGAAAGTGCCTGAATTGGATAGATGGCGGGCATTTGTAATGAAAACAATAAAACCCATGACTCAAGCTCTTCATATCGCAATTGCTGGAAAATATACGAAACTAGAAGATAGTTATTATTCGGTGCTTGAATCGATCAAAATTGCTGCTGCTGCAGTTGGTAGTAAGGTGATAATCGAATGGATAGATACTGAAAAAATTGAAAACGAGAGTGAGATTGGTGAAGAATGGAAAAAACTTATTTCGAGTGATGGGGTAATTATTCCTGGAGGGTTTGGTAAAAGAGGGGTTGAAGGAATGATAAAAGTTGCTCGGTATTGTCGCACTAATAAAGTACCGTTTTTTGGTCTTTGTTTAGGAAGCCAAATAATGTCAATAGAACTTGCTCGTTCATTTATAAGCACAGAAGCCGATTCGGAGGAGTTTTCACCTGATACTCCTTTTCCTGTAGTTCATCTTATGCAATCACAACAAGAAATTGCTGACAAGGGTGGGACTATGCGTTTGGGTGTATTTCCTTGTGTAATTAAATCTAAGACATTAGCAGCAAAGGCATATGGTTCAACTCGTATGGTATATGAACGACACCGTCATCGCTTTGAGTTTAATTTGAAATATAAAACACAATTAGAAAACGCAGGATGGATTGCTTCAGGTTATAGTCCCGACAAGAAGTTAATTGAAATTATTGAAATTAAGAATCATCCCTTCATGTTGGGGACTCAATTTCATCCGGAATTTTTATCACGTCCTGAAAGGCCCCATCCTTTGTTTCTCGCATTCATGCGAAAGGTTGCTCGAATCTCAAAATTACGCTAGGGTAGGGCAGTATGTACCCATTCAAAAAAAATAATTCATCTCTATTTTTAAACAACCAAATTGATCCAGTCACTGCAGTGCAACTCGCAGAAACACGTGCTCAAAAAAAAGTACAAGATGCGGAGAATGCATTTAAAGCAAGGTTACAAGAAGTGAAAGATGCTCATGAGCATCGCATGCGAGTTTTTCGTGAAAGTGAAGCAAGTATACTTCAAAAAGAAATTGATACTGCATCCGAAAAAGCTAAGGTAAAAGGGGAAGAAATACTCTCAGCACATACAAAAAAAATTAAGTCGCTTGAAGGGAATTTTTCTTCACAATTTGATGAACTAGTAAAAAAATTTGTATCGGAAATAGTACAGACATATGGCAGTCGTTAAATTGGCTAAGTTTAGAATTTTTTTTTCACGTGCAGATTCCTCTCGCTTTTTGAAGGCACTCCAAGAATTCGGTGAAAGTGAGATAATCCCGAGAAATGCACATGAAAATCCTTCATTATCTGCTGAAAGGCATTTGATAAATGAAATTGATAAAGCATTAGAAATCTTAAGAGAAGCATCTAAAGCTCTCCCCTCATCTGCAAGGGTAGAGCACCATGTTCGACCTATATTTCCTGAAGATGTGCAAACTATTGATCACGATAGGACGTGGGAATCAGAAATACGTCGTATTACGAGTCTTGCAGATCAAAAAAAAGACCTTTTAGAAAACGAACAAACTCTCTTAGAGGAACTTAAAATACTCCATGAATGGTCTGATTTAACATTTATTCCACCAACTGCGACTTATGAAGCAGTACCAGTATGTGGTACAGTGGAAGCTTCGTTATTTGAAAAAATGAAGAATGAGTTACATAATTTAACTGATTTAATTTCATTTCAAGAATTAAGAAGAAAAAGCGATGAAGTAACTTTTTGCGTTCTCACTCATGCATCAATTGAATATTTGCTTGATCTTGCAATGAAGCAAAATGGAGCACGACGTGTCTCTTTACCACCATTTGAACGTATACCCTCTGAAACTATACCTATTGTTCAAAAAGTGCTTCATGAGACACAACAGCAATTAGCCAATATAAATGCTGAATTATCTCTTATTGCTCTTGAACTACCTCGTCTTGAGCGTATTGCTGATATGGCGCACTGGGAATTTGAGATAAAGGCGCAACAAAGCCACCTTGCAGAAGCAGAGTTTAGTGGATCAATTGATGTATGGATGGCTGAAGATAGAATTGGTGCTCTTGAAAGAAAATGTGCTGATCTCGGGCTCAAAGCTGTTGCTGTGATTCAGATTCCTTTAAATAAGGGTGAAGTTCCACCTGTTGCTCTTCAAAATAAGAGAGCGTCAGCTCTTGAGCCAGTGACTGAAATGTACGGTATGCCAGCCGGACATGAGCCAGATCCTACCCCATGGCTTGCCCCATTCTTTGTTACTTTTTTTGGTCTCTGTTTAACAGATGCCGGATATGGAATAATTTTGATACTACTTGTCCTCAGTGCGAAGTTTTTTGGAAAACTCAATGAATCAATGAATAAATGGGCAAATTTAATTTTATATGGAGGTGTTTCAACTGTTATTCTAGGAGCATTGTTTGGAGGATGGTTTGGCGTTACCCCATCTCAAATGCCAAGTCAATTTGAAGCAATACTTGGAAGAGTATGGATTTTTGACCCACTTAAAGATCCTATTTCAATCTTATACTTATCTCTTGCGCTTGGCTTTATACAAATGGCGACCGGAATCTTTGTTGCCGCATGGTGGAAATGGCGTAGGGGAGATCGTCTAGATGCGTTGTTAGATCACGGTCCTTGGTTATTCTTGTTTTTCTCTGTGGGAGTTTGGGTTGCTTCGCTCAATGAAAGAATTAATGCACCATGGTCAATTTGGTTTATATACGCCTCTCTTATTTTTTTAGTAATCACACAAGGGAGATCCTCTTCTTCGCTTTTTGGTAAATTATCTAAAGGAATAGGATCTTTGTATGGCTTAATTGGATATTTTTCAGACATTCTTTCGTACTCTCGTTTGCTTGCGCTTGGTCTAGCCACAGGTATTATAGCATCTGTAGTCAATTTGCTTGCATCTTTAACCTATGGAGAAGGAGGAATCCTCTCTACAGTTCTAGCAGTAATTGTCTTGATAATTGGACATACATTCAATATTTCGATTAATGTATTGGGTGCATATATACACTCTGCACGACTCCAATATGTAGAATTTTTTCCAAAGTTCATGGAAGGAGGAGGGCGTGCATTTCGTCCGTTCCGGCGTGAACCGCGTCCGGCTCTTGGAGCCAGATGAACTTACTCTTATAATTTTAACTCGTTATGGAACTTTCTTACACTGGTTTAATTTTTGCTGGTATTGGTGCAGTCTTGGCGATTGCACTTCCTGGACTTGGATCAATTATTGGTACAAGTATCGCGGGACGTGCTGCATCAGGAATTGTGTCTGAAAATCCAGATTTATTTGGCAAGGCACTTCTTCTTGAGGCATTGATGTCCTCACAAGCGGTATACGGATTTTTAGTATTTATTTTAGTACTTCAAAAAGTTGGTTTCGTTGGAGGTACTGCGGTTGAAATAAGTTCTGGAACTGGATTATTGATCCTTATGGGATGTCTCCCTGTCGCAATGACCGCATTGTTTTCAGCAATAGCTCAGGGCCAAATTGCAGCGTCAGGTATGGGAGTAATAGCACGCCATTCAGACGCAATGGGTAAGGCGATCATTCTTGCTGCAATGGCAGAAACATTTGCAGTGTTTGGATTACTTGGAAGTATTTTACTATTGCAAGGAATTGCAATTTAGCACAAGTATGTCTGTTGAAGCGATCATTGCGGAAATAGAAAATGCTGCACTTCAAAAAGTGAAAGAGATTGAAGCGCGTACTACATTGGAGGCACAAGAGCTTCGTGAGCAACTTGCACAATTAGAAAAAGAATACAGTGAAACATTTGCTCAAAAAGTCATACGAGAAAAAAAACGTGCTGAAGAACGCGTCTCATTTGCATCGTTTCGCGCATGCGAAGAAATGTCTGCAAAACTTGGTTTTCGAGCAAAGGAGTTTGTAATTAAAGCCACCTTACGTAATTTACTCTCTTTACCAGAGACAATTCAAAAAGAAATATTGGAAGGAGAGCTTTCTAAGCTTCCTTCTATTGAAGGAGTGTTACGCCCCGCACGACCACATGTAAAAATACTTTCTAATCTTTGTAAAAATTTTCCTAAGTTTGCCTTAGGTACTGCTGATGATTCAGAAAATGAGGGTGGTTTTGTATTTATCGCTGGTAATCATATGATTGATGGAAGATGGTCGCTTCTCGTAAATGATGTGGTGAACAAAAATGAAGGGGCAATTAGAAAAGTGTTATGGGGTTCCTACACGAAGTCTTCACCTAGCACACTCTCATAAATATATGTCGTATAGCTTCGCGTTTCTCGCTGGAAAAGCGCATATCTGGTCTTCAATTGCGCTAGGAGGTGAAGAAGTGTCTCCTGCTGGTTGGCGCGATGCGTTTTCTGATGTTGTGCGTTTTGCCGGTGATACTGAACTTCCTCGATTGATTGGGCTCGAATCGGATATTATGAATGCTCACTCAGCAATTCGATTACGTGCGAATATTCTAAGTTCATACGGGTCTTTTGATCCACTTGGATTAATACCACCCTCTCATTGGGAAGAATTTCTCCGTACTGGAAAAACCACTAAAGAAATGAAGGAGTACGTTTTAGCTGCAGAACAAGGAAATATATTTACATGGGCACATCACAAAATTCCTCAGTGGTGTAACTCTCTCCCAGAGAGTGCGTGGTTTCAATCTTGGTTCCTTATGCAATCTAATTTCCGAATTATATTACAGTTTGTTCGTGCACGAGAATTAGGAGAGTCGACAATTTCATTAACTTCAGAAGGTTCTCTTTCTGTATCCGACGTCATGTATGCATATGTAAACAATAAATTACCTCCTCTAGGATGGCTTAACCCATCATGGATTATTGAAGCTCTTGATATAGTAAAAAACCAGAATGCAGGAAGTGCGTGGGAAAAATTTTGGTATAAAAAATATGCAATACCTCATTTACAACAAGCATCAGCACACATTGATGCTCCAGCGCCATTTGCTGCACTCATCTTACTTGGATATGCAGTACGTGATTCTCTCTTTAAAGAAATTGCACACACATTTCGATTAGGGAATGCTCGTATTGAAGAAACCACACGAATCCCTACTGAGTATGTCAAATAAACTTCCTTCCGCATGCGCTGCTATTGGTCCTCAAAACTCGCTTTCGTTGTTTACTATTGCGGGTTTTGACACTTACCCTGCAGAAACTCATACAGTTGCGCGTGTTCGTCTTAGTGAAATAAAAAAAATGAATATCTATGGAATGGTTGCAGTTCTTGAATCAGTTGCAGAAGAAATTGCAAATGACCCACCAGGCGCCCCACTTCCTGCGGTGGTAATCGTTCCAGATCCTGCAAGCGATAAGGTTGGGGCAGGAGAAAAAAGATTACGCACACTTATCCGTAGAGCTATTGGCTCTGACTTACCTACTCTTTCTTAATATTATGCCTGCCCAAAAAAAACAAAATGCAAAGTTACAAGCCCTACAAAAACAGAAAGACATAAAGGGTGTCATCATTGGAATAACCGGACCTTTGATTATTGCGTCAGGTGAAGAATTATTCATGCACATTCGTTTATACGACACGGTACGAGTTGGCTCCGAAAAACTTTTAGGAGAAGTTATAAAAATTTCTGATAGTAAAATATATGCGCAAGTTTATGAAGATACTTCAGGTCTTATGTGCGGAGATCCTGTATATCTTGGAAATGGTCAACTCTCAGTTCTCCTTGGCCCTGGACTTTTGGGAGGAATTTTTGATGGGATTCAAAGACCTTTACAGTCACTTATCGATCAAAGTAACTCACCATTTATTACACGAGGAGTTGATATAGAAGCAGTAGATAGAAAAAAAGAGTGGACTTTCGAACCTCAGGTAAGAGTGGGTGATAAGGTAGTGTCTGGTGATATCGTGGGTACTGTCCCAGAAACTGAAAAAACATTACATAAAGTTCTTGTACCTTATGGAGTTTCAGGTGAAGTAATTTCAGTTCATAAGGGGAAAGCTGATGGATATTCTGCAGTGGTAAAAATAAAAAATGGAGATACCGAACATTCGGTCGGGCTATATCATTTGTGGCCTGTGCGTCAGCCGCGCCCTGTCGCTCAAAAAATATCAGTGTATGAACCTCTCCTTACTGGACAGCGTGTCATTGATACATTTTTTCCAATTATGAAGGGAGGCACAGGAACGCTCCCAGGTCCGTTTGGATCTGGAAAGACTGTCACACAGCATCAATTTGCGAAATGGTCAGATGCTGACATTATTGTTTTTGTAGGGTGTGGGGAGCGCGGAAATGAAATGACTGATGTTCTAGAAGAATTTCCAACTCTTAAGGACCCTCGATCGGGAAGACCATTGATGGAGAGAACGGTGTTAATTGCGAATACTTCGAATATGCCAGTTGCGGCACGTGAGGCGTCGATTTATGTTGGGGTTACTATCGCAGAGTATTTTCGAGATCAAGGGTTTGATGTGGCAGTGATGGCAGACTCAACATCACGTTGGGCAGAAGCGCTGAGAGAAATTTCTGGTAGGTTAGAAGAAACTCCTGGAGAAGAGGGCTATCCTCCATATTTAGGATCGCGGACAGCCGCATTCTATGAGCGAGCGGGAAAAGTATATACGCTCGGGCAATCATCTCGTGAGGCATCTATTACAATTGTAGGAGCGGTATCACCCGCGGGTGGGGATTTGTCTGAGCCAGTAACTACCAACACATTACGTGTCGCAAAAGTTTTTTGGGGTCTTGATGCAAGTTTAGCCTATAAACGCCACTACCCTGCAATTAATTGGCTTACAAGCTACTCACTATACGGAAATGATCTTAATCCATGGTTTGCAAAAAACGTGCACGCCCATTTTCCTGAGTGGAAGAAGGAAGCGCAATCTCTGTTGCAAAGAGAGTCAAAACTAGAAGAATTGGTGCGACTTGTCGGAATTGAAGCGTTGTCTGCAACGGAACAATTTTTACTAATGGTGACTCGCTCATTAAGAGAGGATTACTTACAACAGATAGCGTTTGATGAGATTGATAGTTACTGTGCCCCGCAAAAACAAGCATTAATGCTTGGTTGGATTATGTCATGGTTTCATGAAGGAACAGCACGTATTTTAGAAGAAGGGGTAGAGGCACTCAATGTCTTACGACAAGATCAATTTTGGGTTGCGTATGGGCGTGCAAAGCAACGTTCTTTTGAAGATCTTTTAAATGAAGAACTTATTCCTGTGAGTCTTCGCTCAGAATTTAAGCACTAACAAATCTTTTATGCGAAATTCTTATTCTACGGTATCGTCAGTTCAGGGGCCTCTTGTAATTGTTAAGGAAACTAAAGGAGTTGGTAATGAAGAGCTTTGCAAAGTCAAACTTCCAAGTGGTGAAGAAAAGCTTGGAAAGGTACTTTCATTGTATGAAAGTTCTGATGGAGTCACTGCGGTTGTTCAATTATTTGAGGACACACGTGGCATTCCCGCTCATGCAACTGTTGTTGAATTCCTTGGTGAGGGATTAAAGATGTCTGTCGGTCCAGAAATTTTAGGAAGGATATTTGATGGTGCTGGAAGACCTCGTGATGGAATACCTATGTTTTTGGCATCAAAAAAACTTGATATTAATGGACTTCCACTTAATCCAAAGGCGCGAACAATGCCTAATGAATTCATTCAAACAGGTATTTCAACTATTGATGTCTTAAACACGCTGGTGAGGGGACAGAAATTACCTATTTTTTCTGGGGCGGGATTACCACATGCAGAGTTAGCTGCGCAAATTGCAAGAAATGCGTCAGTGAGAGATGGCAGTAAGTTTACAGTTGTATTTGGTGCTATGGGTGTCACTCGTGCTGAATCAGAGTACTTTATGAAAGAACTTGAAAATTCCGGCGCACAAGCAAGAAGCGTTTTATTCTTAAATGAAGCAGCTGATCCAGTTGTTGAAAGAATTACCTTACCTCGAGTAGCGCTTACTGTGGCAGAGTACCTCGCCTATGAATGTGATCATCACGTGCTTGTAATTTTAACAGATATGACAAACTACGCTGAGGCGCTCAGAGAAATTTCAGCAGCGAAAAATGAAATTCCTGGAAGAAGAGGATTCCCAAGTTATCTCTACACCGATCTTGCTTCATTATATGAGCGTGCAGGGCGTGTACATGGTAAAGAAGGATCTGTTACACAGCTTCCTATTTTAAGCATGCCTGATGATGACCGTACTCACCCAATACCTGATTTGACTGGATATATAACTGAAGGACAAATTCAACTCTCAAGAGATCTCAATAAGCAAGGAATCAGTCCACCTGTTGAAGTACTTCCCTCACTTTCTCGATTAAGAAGTGCAGGAATAGGTGAAGGTAAAACACGCGCAGATCATGCAAACGTCGCAGATCAATTGTTTGCTGCATATGCAAGAGGTTTAGAAATAAGGGAGCTGGCAGTTATTCTTGGTGAATCATCACTTTCTGAAGTTGATCGGGCTTATCTCACTCTCGCACAAAAATTTGAAAAAGAATTTGTTGATCAAAATGGAACTGGAGAAGAAAATAGAAGTATTGAGGAATCTCTTACGGTTGCTTGGCGGATTCTTTCATATCTTCCTAAAGCTGAACTCAAACGTGTGAAACCGGTCTTTATTGAGCAGTACTATAAATCTTAACGCATGCCACGAGTAATACCTACACGCCAGGAACTCTTGCGCCAGAGGCGTCTTTTAAAGACCGCGTTTAAGGGCCATCGTTTATTAAAAGATAAACGAGACGGCTTGATGCGTGCTTTTCTTGCTACAATCGCAGATGCAAGAGCTACTCGCGCAAGAATAGATCAATATATTCGAGATGCGCAATCTCGACTTATAGAGGCAGGAGTATATTCGAGTGAATCATTTATATTCACCGAGGCAAAGAATATTCAGGGAAAAATTTCTTGCGATGTGACTTTAAAAAATGTAATGTCAGTCACTGTACCTGTGATTAATATTTCATCCTATCAAATAGGAACAAACTACTCTTTGACACGTACACCTGCTTGCTTTGACGGTGTCATGAAGTGTATGGGAGAGATTGTACCTTTGCTTTTAGAGCTTTCATCTCTTGAACATTCAGCTGCACTCATGGCGGAGGAAATCGAGCGTACCCGTCGGCGCGTAAATGCGTTACAGTATCGTGTTATTCCTGAAATAAGTAATGCAACAAAGGTAATTAGAGGAGTTCTTTCCGAACGAGATAGGGAAAATGTTGTCACATTGAAATTTATCAAATTAAAAACTGCCCAGCATTAAAAACTCCAAGCTTTAAGAAGCTTGGAGTTTTTTATTGATATTCATTTCTTGTAATTTGAGATAGCTACCTGGGGATGAAATAATTTTTAGTAATATTCTGAAGTGTGCATTTTTTCTTTCACGACAAAATTTTTTAAGTATAATCAAATGTTGAAGTGATTGTAACCTAAATGCAAATTTGATTATAGAATCAATAATTTTTTTATTTCTAGTGTAGAGCAAGAGTTCAGCTCCACATAAAAATGCAATTATTACCCATTGTCCAGGTAACCCTAAAAAAGGAAATGGAATCAAAGAAATTCCTATGCTCAAAACAAGAATTATCAATAAAATGATCGGACGTAATCCGAAAAAAAATACTTTAGACAAACTTTTAAAAGAAAATACAATAAAAAAAAATAGAATTTGCATTCTTCCTCCTTATTAATTTTCAAAATAATACCATAACAAATAAAAAGAACGATACTTATAACCTTTTATTGACACTTTATAGGTTAATGTGGTACACTTTAGAAGTCTTTTTGCTTATAAGTTTCTAAAACAAAGGTAATTATAGCAAAAAAAGGCACTTTATCCGCTATTCTTCGTTCCCTACCCTCATTTGCCGAACCTTTAGGCTGATGAGGGCGAGGCACGAGGAATTCATCTTTATTGTATGGGTCTTCCTGGACATCGACGTACATCATCACATAAAAGACGCCGTGCGTCTCATTTTGCCCTAAAAGCATCTTTATTTATTATTTGCTCGAATTGTGGATCACCAACACAACCACATATTGCATGTTGGAACTGCGGTTTTTATAAGGGTAGACAAGTACTACAAACAGGCAAATCTTTGGCTGGAGCTTCAGTCGCATCATCATCTAAAAAAGAAGATTCCTCTTCAAAAAAAGAGGTAGTAGTGAAAGATGAAAGTAAGTCAAAGAAAAAGTCAGAAATTAAGAAATCCTCAGAAGAATAGCTCGAAAAAATCATAAATTTTAACTCGCACCTTTTTACCTTATTCACATGTCCAATCGACATCTTGCTAGAACACTCACTTTACAGGCTCTCTATGAGTGGGATTTTCGTGGTAAAAATATTGACCCACAGACTACTTTATCACATGTAATATCTGAATTCGCCCCAGAATATGATGATCAAGGCTTCACCCAAAGTTTAATGGCAGGGATTGTTGAAAAACAGGAAGAATTAGATGAGTTAATTACACGATTTGCTCCTGACTGGCCATTAGATAAAATCACGGTAGTTGATAGGAATGTGCTCCGTTTGGGAATTTACGAGTTAAAGTATGGTGGTCTTCCTCATAAAGTAGCCATAAATGAGGCGATAGAACTTGCAAAAGCGTATGGTGGACCGTCCTCAGGACGTTTCATTAATGGAGTGCTTGGTTCAGTATTTAAAGAATTAGTAAGCCTTGGACTAGTTCCTGAGTCATCTTTAGAGGCTGAATTGCCTGTGACCCAAATTTCTGCAGGAGGAGTAGTGATTCGAAAGAGTAATGATGGGTATCAAGTTGTTCTAATTAAAGACGGTATTGGACGTTGGACTTTTCCAAAAGGTAAAGCTGAGGGTGAGGGAAGTTTAGAGGAGGTTGCGGTGCGTGAAACAGCGCTTGAAACGGGACTGACTGATTTAAAGACACATGGAGAAATTGGAATTATTCAAGTGGTTGTAAATGAGCCTGGTAAATCGCCAACAAGAAAACAGGTTCATTATTATTTAATGTCCACACAACAAATTGAACTTTCAATCAAAGTAGGTCCTGGATTACAAGGCGGGGGATGGTTTCCTCTCGCAACTGCAGATCAAGTAGTTTCATATGAAAATGCGCGCGCAATACTACGTGACGCGCGAGACCGCGCAAATCAATTATCTCTTTAAGTTAGATTACATGCAAGATTTAAAAGGATTACAACAAAGATTAGGTCAACACTGGCGTAATGAAAATTTATTACGTCAAGCACTAGTACATCGCTCTTACCTCAATGAGCATCCTGATTTTCCTTTAGGTCATAATGAAAGACTCGAGTTTTTGGGTGACGCAGTGCTTGAGTTGGTGATCACTGAGCATTTATATGTCACTTATCCAAATCCTGAAGGAGAATTAACAAATTGGCGAGCAAGTTTAGTGAATGCTGATACTCTTGCCGAAGTTGCGCGTGAGCTCACGATCGAAGATTACTTACTTCTTTCTCGTGGAGAAGCACAAGATACAAAGTCAAAAGCTCGTCATTATATACTAGCAAATGCTATGGAAGCAATAATTGGATCTTTGTACTTAGATCAGGGATTCGAAGCATGCAAAACATTAATACACCGTGTTTTGGTTGTAAAACTTGAATTTATTATTACCAATAAATTATATCTTGATCCAAAGAGTCGTTTTCAAGAAGCTGCACAAGAAAAAGTAGGAATCACACCCGCATATCGGGTAGTGGGCGAATCTGGACCCGATCATGCAAAGCGTTTCGAGGTTGCAGTTATGCTTGGTTCAGAGCAAGTTTCAGTTGGAATAGGCTCGTCTAAACAAGAAGCTCAAATGGATGCGGCCGAAAAAGCGTTAATAGCAAAAGGTTGGTAATATCAACTTTCTGCATATTAAAAATATCCACCTAATAACTTAATTGTTTTTTAAAAAGTAAATTTATATTTTGCTAACTTTGATCCAATAATTTACTCAAGCAAACGTATAACTATAAATGAACATAAAACTCGAGTATCAGTAAAAAGGATGGACAGTTGAAAATACATAAATGTAGGGGTGGTTGTGTTTGATTGTGTAAGAGCAACCTATGATGCAAATATAGTTTTGTTCTGCGTATGAGAATCCTATTTCTCAAATTATTATAGTAATCTTATCGAAATTTTGATTTACTCAGCGGATGTGAGTATTGATTTTTATAAGTCCGGCAAAGAGGATTATTTAGTAATTCAAAATAAGATGATTGATTTAAATAATGTACAAGCTAAGCTAATAAATTTCTAAAAACTTATTCAGTAAAAGAGTTGGGACATACTCTTTTTTAGAAATTTCATCTTTCAGGTTTATATGATGGTAAATATTGAAAAATTAGTATAATTCAGAACTGTGGATATTAAAGTATTCCATATTGATCGCAATTAAAACATTGATTATGTATAGTTAGTAATTTAAAAAAATATATTGAGAAGACAGAGTAGAAAAACCTCAATTGCCGAAAAGTCGTAAAGAAGAGAGGTTGTGTTTATGATAGGTGTATTCTTCTTAAAAGTAGTGCGATATAAGTTATTATCATGATTAATCTTTTGTAATTTTGATCATCACGAGAATCTCTTAAGAGAAGAAATGAAAGTCTATAAACTCACATACAATGTGAAGAAGATATTAATTGTAGAAAGTATTGATGTGATCAAAGATAGTAAAAAGAAGGTTGAACTTTATAAGTTTTTAAAGTCGATGAAAGAGTATAATAAAAATTTTGATATTTGATTGATAGTGCTGAAGAAAAAGATGATTAAAAAAATTACGAAAAAAGGAAAATTTTTTAAAAGAGTTTTCCTAGTGGCGAAATACAGTCGAAATATAGAGATGAATATTATGAAGCAAGAAATTTCTAGATATTTATGTTGTTGAGGTCAGTGGACTCCCTACAGATAAGAATTTAACATTATATTTTAGAATAAGTCTCAAAAATGCATCTAGTAATGGATTAAAATTTTATATATATTTAAAATACCATTTCCATAAGATAAGCCAAAAACCAAAAAAATTGTTTCTCTACTGCAAAAAACCAGTATATGTATTTAAAAAAAATTGAGATTGTCGGTTTTAAGTCTTTTGCAGATCCTGTTACGTTACTCTTTGATCGTAAATTAACTTGTGTAGTAGGACCAAATGGATCAGGTAAATCAAATATTGCTGATGCAATTCGTTGGGCGCTTGGTGAGCAAAGTAATAAACTCTTGAGAGGAAAACGAGCTGATGACGTTATATTTTCTGGCTCGAGCCGTCGTAGTCGTATGGGTATGGCAGAAGTGAGTATCGTATTGGATAATACCAATCAGAGTATTTTTCCTGCCGCCGAAATCGCAATAACACGAAGAATTGCGCGTGATGGAGAAAGCGAATATTTGCTCAACCAGCAACCTGTGCGACTGCAGGATATCACCCATCTTTTGGCGCAACTCAATATAGGTCAAAAAAGCTATGCAGTAATTGGCCAGGGTATGGCTGATTCATTTATTATTGCGTCTCCACGAGAGAGAGTAACTCTCTTTCAAGAGGCAACGGGCATCAAAGCGGTACAAATTAAGCGAGATTCTGCGATACAAAAATTAGATAAAACGAAAATTGAAATAAATCGCTTGGATACTGTGATTGCGGAACTTGCACCGCGGGTGAAGTACTTACTACAACAAAGAGAAAAATTACGCGAACATGATATGGTAAAAAAGGAGTGGGAAGAATACCGTGATAATTATTTTTATAAAGCATATGCACGAAGCCTTTTTGAGGAGCAGCGTTGTAAAACAATAGTCGATACTATAAAAAGAAAATTACACCAGACAGAAGAGATTTTGAAATCAGCAGAGGAAAGGGAAAAGAATATATGGGATGATGACCCTGCAAGAGAGACAAGTGAGTTGAGAAAACGACTAAAATTCGCAGAAGATGAAAAAAGAGATGCTGAAGAAAAAAGATTTTTTTTACGACAAAAGTATCAAGAAAGCCTCCTTTCTGAGGGAAGAGCTGACCTTGCGCGCGCAGAGGCAGTGCGAGGAGAATTACAGATGAAAATTGAAAAAAAATTATATATACGTAATCAATTCTTACATCAACTAGAAATATTAAAAGAATCGTTTTTAGAGTGTCAAAGTGAATATGCGATCTTGAAAAACAAATTATCAATTACAGATGAAGCAGATTTCAGAAAAAAAATAAATGAAATAGATCATTTGCTTGTAAAGGGTATTAAAACTAAAGAGTGGCAATTTGTAGAACAAGGAAAAAATCTTCTTGAAGAAGTGTCTGAGGCACTATCAAAAGAAAGTGTGATGCGAGATTTTACAGATAAAGAGACTCGAATGAGAGAAGTTGAAAAAGAAAAAAATTATCTTGAATGGGAGATACAAAAGTTGGATGATGAATTAAAAGACCTTGAGAAAAATAAATTTATCTCAACAGACCAAAACCCTGATTATAAAAAAAATGATGTAGAAGTTGCAGAGCAAAACTTTACTATAGCTCTTGAAAAATATAATATTGCTTTTCTTGCTGTGCAAGAAGCAGAAAAAAAACGAGCTGAGTGGCAGTCAAAATATCAGCAGGTTCATAATGAAGTCATTTCATTAAGAGAAGAGATATCACATATACTCAAAGATCTCTCTATAAATGAAAATGAGTATGCACGGATTACGACACTTCGTGATGAACTTTTGAAAAATATGGCACGTGTGTATGAGCCATCACATAGTATTTTTTCATTACTTCCACCACAACATAATTTCAGTGATGATGAAATTGCACATGCAGAGGAAAAATTGCAAAATGCTACCCAACGATTGGCGCGTATTGGAGATATAGACCCATCTGTAGAGGATGAATGTGCACGTGAAGAACATACTCTTGAAATAGTGACTCGAGATCGAGAAGATATTGTTGCAGGTGAAAATAAATTGCGTGAGCTCATAACAACATATGATAAAGAAATAGAAGAAAAGTTTACTACAGGTTTTAAAAAAATAAACCAATCATTTTCTCATTTTTTTTCACTATTATTTGAAGGTGGTTCTGCTTCATTGCGAATAGAAAATTTGCAAGAAGATACAGGTACATTAGAAAAAGGTATCGAAATTATTGCGGTGCCACCAGGAAAACGCGATCAAGGTATACATGCTCTTTCGGGTGGAGAAAAAGCATTGACTTCCATTGCGCTTGTATCTGCAATTATTGAACATAATCCTGCACCATTTGTGGTGCTTGATGAGATGGATGCGGCGCTTGACGAGGCAAATGCACAACGCTTTGCAAAAGTTATAGCTGAGTTACAGAATAAGTCTCAAATTATTGCCATTACCCATAATAGAGCAACTATGCATTATGCAGATATATTGTATGGAGTTTCTATGAATGAAGAGGGTGTCTCTCAATTATTTACAGTTTCTTTATCAGATGTAATAAAAAAGTAAATAATTAAACTGGAAGCCTTCTGAGTAAGGCATAATAATAACTTTATTCTTCTTTAGAATTAAAAAACAACTCAATAATTCTTTAGTAAAAACAAAATCATTCTTTGAGAAGAGTTTAATGAAAAATTACATTGCATATATATAAAAATTTTTTCAGCTGCGAGAATTCACTTTGTTGGCTCTAGTACGAACTCTAACAAATGGGAAAATCCGCACAAAATTTTTTTGTGAGGAACTTAGTTATTAAAGAGGTATAAAAAAATTATTGTGGTGATGAGTGTATCATTACCCTTAAGTAAGAAAGAAAAGCAAATTAATTTTATATACAAATTAATTTTAATGCTGGAGATATAAATCGTTTGTGTTTGTCTCGTTTCAGCTCATCGATGAAGTAATGAGCACTGTATTTTCTCGTCTTGTAAATGAGTGCAAGATAGAAGGAAGTAAAAAATTCCAATTCAACAAATAACTCTTTATTATTATTTGAATAAAAATAATGAACGCTCTTCTATTTTAGAAGATAATTTTAAAGAATAAAAAATATTTAGATTCATGATCACATTTATATATTTAAAAAATTATACTTGACATGAATTTTGTGGATGGTACTCTAAAATTATACCGAGTTTAGACTCGGCTTTTTTTATAAGCAATTTTGGTTTACCAATTACCTTATGTCACACGTAAAAAATGAAATAGTTGCGGCAATTAAAATGGTATGTCAAGAAAAAAATTTATCATATGAATCAGTAGTAGAAGCGCTTGATGTAGCAATGGCGGCAGCGTATAGGAAAGAATATGGACGCCCTGATCAAAATATTAAGGCGCGTTTTTATCCAGAAACTGGTGCTATTGATGTGTGGGATGAAAAGGTGGTTGTTGACGACAGTTTAAAGCCAACAGATGAAGAAATGGCTGCATTGCTCTCTGGAGTACCTCGACAGAGAGAAACTGTATTTACGGAGAATGTAATTGACCCTGTTACAGGGGCAATTCTCCCTCCATTGAAAAAATTTAATTTGAAAACTGATATTTTATTTTCAGATGCAGTTATCAAAAAACCAGATACATATGTAGGGGATACAATTATTACGCCATTAAAGCCCCCCACAGATTTTGGAAGATTGGCCGCGACAACTGCAAAACAAGTAGTGCTTCAAAAGTTAAGAGAGGCAGAAAGAAATTATGTAATTGGTGAATTTAAGGATAAGGAGGATACTATTGTATCAGCCGTCGTGCAAAGAATTGAACCCCGAGGGGTTGTAGTTGATGTAAATGGCGCTCAAGCACTTATGCCTTTTGATGAACAAATTCGAAAAGAGACTTACACTCCAGGGGAAAAGATAAAGGTATATGTAGTACAAGTGGGTGGGTCTCCACGAGGTCCTGAAGTTATAGTGTCACGTGCACATCCTTACTTTGTGAGAACACTCTTTAAAAATGAAGTACCAGAAATTGCTTCCGGTCTTGTTGAAATTAAAGCAATTTCTCGTGAGGCTGGTTTTCGAACAAAAGTCGCAGTTGCAGCAAAAACTCCTGATATCGACCCCGTCGGCGCATGTGTGGGGCAAAGAGGATCGCGCGTACAAGTGATTATTTCAGAGCTCGCAGATGAAAAAATTGATATTGTCGCATGGAATGAAGATCCTACCACATATATAAAAGCTGCGTTAGCTCCTGCGCAAGTTTTAGAGATAAAATTTCATGAAGATGGTATACATAAGGCCAAGGTTATAGTCCCTCATGATCAATTGTCTCTTGCAATTGGTCGTGGCGGACAAAATGTGCGTCTCGCATCTCGTCTTACGGGGTGGTCATTAGATATTTCAAGTCCTGAAGGTGTTGTTGATAGAGAAGCAATAAATGAAAGCACAAATAAGCCGCTAGTCTCAGAAGTTGCCTCAGATTCATTAACAGAGTAAAATAATTAAACTTTACATTGAACACTATTTATGAATGCAACATTGTTTTTTGCTTTAAGTACTGGATTCATCTCAGTACTTGCAGGCATATTTTTAATTCGTCGCATACTTGCTATGCCCGCTGGTTCGGAGCGAATGCAAGCCATTGGACGAGCTATACAAGAGGGAGCTATCGCGTATTTATCTCGCCAATATCGTACGATTGCAGTAATCGCAGTTCTACTCTTCATTTTATTGGGAGTGATACTTAATTGGGTTGTTGCAATGGGGTTTGCAGTAGGTGCAATTTTATCAGGACTTACTGGTTTTATTGGTATGCATGTTTCAGTTCGTGCAAATACACGAACTGCTGAAGCTGCACGCACAGGCCTTAGCGCTGCACTTTCAGTAGCGGTTAATGGCGGGGCGGTTACTGGCCTCTTGGTTGTGGGGCTTGCGATGATTGGTGTCGCAGGTTTCTATGCAATAGCACAAAATCTCTCAGCGCTCGTTGCGCTGGGTTTTGGTGGTTCTCTAATTTCTGTATTTGCTAGACTTGGCGGAGGTATATTTACAAAAGCGGCTGATGTGGGTGCTGATTTGGTGGGTAAAGTAGAGGCGGGTATTCCAGAAGATGATCCGCGAAATCCAGCGGTAATTGCTGATAATGTAGGCGATAATGTAGGTGATTGCGCTGGAATGGCTGCGGACCTATTTGAGACATATGCGGTGACGGCAGTTGCAGCAATGTTATTAGGTAATCAATTTTTTGGTGGAGAACCCGCTGCAATTGCCTATCCGCTTGTATTGGGAGGAGTTTCAATACTTTCATCTTTGGTTGGCCTACTCTTTATACGATTAGGAAAATCACAGAATATCATGGCTGCATTATATAAAGGTTTAATCACATCTGGAGTACTGGCCGCTATCATATTTTGGTTCGTCACTGATGCTATGATGGGAGGTATTGGAAGAGTTTCTTCACAGGCATTATTTGGAACTGCACTTATTGGGTTGCTTGTCACTGCTGCAATTGTCGCAATTACTGAATACTATACCTCAACATCCTTTAAGCCTGTAAAAAACTTAGCGAAAGCATCAACGACTGGACATGGTACAAATATTATCTCAGGCCTTGCTCTCTCAATGCGTTCTACTCTTGCTCCGATAATTGTTATAGTACTTGCGATTTTTGCCTCATTTGAGCTCGCAGGATTATACGGAGTTGCCGTCGCTGCAATGAGTATGTTATCTATGGCCGGAATTATTGTCACTATAGATGCCTATGGACCAATTACTGATAATGCGGGAGGTATCGCTGAAATGTCAGAACTTCCAAGTGATGTGCGTGAGGTTACAGATGCACTCGATGCGGTGGGTAATACCACTAAAGCAGTCACCAAAGGATATGCGATCGCTTCCGCAGGTCTTGCGGCATTAGTGTTATTCACTGCCTATGTTGAAGAATTTAAAATGCACAATCTTTCTCTTTCTCTTCAGCTCGATGATTACAAAGTCTTGATTGGACTCTTTATTGGTGGGGTATTGCCTTATATATTCGCCGCGCTCTCTATGGAAGCAGTGGGAAAGGCAGCTGGCGCGGTTGTAGAAGAGGTTCGTAGACAATTTCGTGAAATTAAAGGTTTGATGGAGGGTGCTGCAAAACCTGACTATAAGAAAGCGGTTGATATCGTGACAAAGGCAGCTATTAAGGAAATGATACTACCTGCTCTTATTCCGGTGATGGTACCGGTTGCGGTTTGGATTCTTGCATTGATTTTCAATGACACTTTAGGAAGAGATCTAGGAGCAGCAAAAATTATTGGCGGTATGCTCGTAGGAAGTATTGTCACAGGGATTTTCCAAGCAGTTGCTATGACAACGGGCGGGGGAGCATGGGATAATGCAAAGAAGTATATTGAGAAGGGTCATTACGGGGGAAAGGGATCTTTCGCGCATCAGGCTGCAGTCACAGGGGACACTGTGGGGGATCCCTATAAAGACACCGCAGGCCCCGCAATTAATCCCATGATTAAAATTTTAAATATAGTTGCGCTACTCATGGTAGTACTCTTGGCAAAATAGATTAAATTTAAAAAA
>Ga0272446_1001946_pt1 | contig 29171 bp, 17 predicted proteins | sample YNPCB0061_FD_194587 | JGI IMG/M metagenome (GOLD analysis project Ga0272446, IMG submission 194587) | Hot spring microbial mat communities from Yellowstone National Park, WY, United States - YNP-CB-006-1 | ecosystem: Environmental > Aquatic > Thermal springs > Hot (42-90C) > Sediment | place...
GGCGCCGTTGGCGCGCGGCGTCGCACCGCTCCGCTGGTCACGTCGAGGCCTCGCCGTGCTTGGCGCGTCCGAGCTCGAGGAGCGCCTCGAGCCGGTCGATGCCCTCGCCGATGCGGGCCACCTCGTCGGCGAGCAGCGGCTCGACGTCGTCGGTGGCGCGCGCCGCGCCGAGGAGCGCCAGCTCTCGCCCGAGCGCCGACAGCTCGTTGCCGAGGCGCTCGAGCGGCGCGAGGCCGGGCGCGATCGCCTCGGCGGCGCCGCGCAGCTCGCCCGCGGCCGAGGCCAGCGCCTTGGTCGCCTCCTCGAGGTGCGCGCGCTCGGCGGCGGCCGCCGCGGCCAGACCCTGCGCCGCGTTCTGCGCCCCCTCGCTGTAGGCGACGGCCGCCGCGGCCAGCGCCGCCTCGGTGCGCGACGCCAGATCGGCCGTGACCGCGCCCGCGCCCTGCACCACCGTCTCCAGCGCGCCCCCGACGCGCCCGACCAGCGCGTCGAGCGTCCCGGCCGCCGCCCTCTCGAGGCCCTCGCCGAGCCCGCGCGCAGCGCCGTCGAGGTGCGCCGCCAGCGCCTCGAGCTGCGCCGCCGCGCGCGCGTCGAGCGCCTCCAGCGCCTTCTGCGCCCCCTCGCGCAGCGCGTTCGACTCGTCGCCGAGCGTGCGCGCCGCGCGCTCGATCGCCTCGCGGATCGCCGCCTGCGCCTCGCCGCTCGTCTCGGCCATCGCGCGCACCGTCGCGCCGCCGGTCTCCTCGAGTGAGGCCATCGTGTTGATGGCCGCGCTCTCGACCTGCGCCGCCACGCGCGCGCCCGCCGCCTCGATGGCCGCCGTCGCCGCGCGGCCATGTTCGTCAAGCGCGTTCACCGCGCCCTTCATCGCGCCCAGCGCCTCGCCGCCCGCCTCGTCGAGGACGCGCGCCACCGCCTGGCCCGCCTGACCGACGGCCAGCGCCGCCTGCCCGGCCGCCCCGGCGAGCGCCTCGACCGCACGCTCGCTCGACGTGGCCATCGCCGCCGCCGCGCGCTCGCTCGCGCCCGACAGCGCCTCGGCGGCGCGATCGGTGATCGCGTCCATCGCCGCGATCGCCCGCGCGCTGGCCTCGACGAGCGTGCCGTCCGCGCGCGTCGCCGTCGCCTCCAGCGCCGCGATCGCCCTGCCGCCCACGTCGGTGAGCGCGCCGACCGCGCGCGCGCTGGCCTCGCCGACCGCCGTGCCCGCCGACGCCGCCGACGCCGCCAGCGCATCCGCCACCTTCGCCGACGTCGTCTCGAGCGAGGCCGCCGCGCGGACGCTCGCCGCCTCCATGCCGTCGCCCGCGCGCAGCGCGCTCTCCTCGAGCGCCGTGGCCACGCGCGCCCCCGCGCCGTCGAGCGCCTCGATCGCCCGCGCCACGCCGCCGTCGAGCGCGTCGGTCGCCCGCGCCACGCCGCCGTCGAGCCGCGTCACCGCGCGCTCGCTCGCCGCGCTGATCGCCTCGGCCGCGCGGGCGCTGACGCCCTCGAGCGCGCCCGACACCTGCGCGCTCGCCTCGGCCACCGCCTTCGACGCGTCCCGCCCCGCCGCCGCGACGGCAGCCGCCGCCGACTCCAGCCCGGCCGAGGCGCTGATCCCCGCCTCCTCGACGGCCTTCGCGCTGCGCTCGGCGCTGGCCCTCATCGCCGCGACCGCCCCCTCGGCGGCGCTCCCCAGCGCGCGCTCGGCCGCCGCGCCCGTCGACGCCAGCTGCTCGGCGGTGCGCACCCCGGCGCCCTCGAGCGCCTTGGCCACGCCGCCCATCCCGTCGCGCACGCCGGCCAGCAGCCGCTCGACCTCGCGCCCGGCCGCCTGCCCGACGCGCTCGGCCGCGGCCTCGCCCGCGCGCTCGAGCAGCGACGAGAGCCCCTTGCCGAGCGACGCCACGTCGGCGCGCAGCGCCGCCAGCTCCGTCGCGGTCTGCTTCGCCGCCTGGCCCCCGTCGTCGACGCTCGGCCACAGCGCGGGCACCAGCACGTGCGTCGTGCGCTCCTCCAGGCGGGCCAACGCCCGCTCCTCGGCGAGCGCGAGATCGCCCTGCACCAGCGCCAGCGCCAGCGTCACGAGGATGCCGGTCACGCTGGCCGAGAAGGTCACGCCGATGCCGTCGAGCGGCTGCGCCAGCACGCGCGCCAGCGACAGCCCCTCCTCGCCGAGGATCGGCCCGATGGTGCGCAGCGTCTCGGCGAGGCCGGCGAACGTCCCCACGAGGCCGACGAGCACCGCCACCGCGACGAGGTAGCGGCCGAGGTAGGCGCGCCCGTGCTCCTCGGCCGCGACGGCGTCGGCGAGCGCGTCGCGATCGGGGCGCACCCCGCGCGCGCGCAGCGCCTCCAGCATCACGCGCCGCGCGGCGACCAGCTCGCCCGTCGGCGGCTCGGCGGCGAGCCCGTCCAGCTCGGCCTCGAGGCGGCGCCGCGCGCCGAGGAGGCTCCAGAACCCGGCGACCGCGATCGCCGACAGGATCGCCAGCGTCAGCGCCGCCAACCAGAGGTGCCGCGACAGGCAGGCGAACAGCGCCGGCAGCGCCACCGCGAGGGCGACGACGCCGAGCGCCGCGCCGAGGGTCCATCTGAGCTTCGTCATTGTTGTCTACTCTCCGGTGAAGCGTCCGCCGTCACGCCCAACACCTCGCGGCCTGTCGGAGCGCCGCCGCGACGTCGAGAAAGGGTCTGCCGTCAGGCATCAGATCGGGGTCGGCGCCGTCGGCGTCGGTGGCCCGCAGTCGAAGACGAATCAGCGTCGAGAGGCGACGCTCGAGCAGCGACACCAGCCCCACCGCGCCGTCGAGCGCCAGCCGCGCCTCGACGGCGACCGCGCGCGCCGGGGCCGCCACGTCGGCGTCCTCGGCCAGCGCCTGCGCGGCGCGCCGCATCGAGAGGATCTCGTAGGCCAGGTCGCGGTCGATCACCGACAGCGTGTCGACCTGATCCCAGGCGCGCTGCGCGAGGCGCAGGGTGTCGGGGAGCTGGTTCTCGACGCGGACCGCCAGCGCGTCGAGGATCACGTGGAGCCGCCGCCGGAGCGCGCGCGCCTCGGCCGCCTGCGCCGGGGGGACGTCGGCCATCGGCTTGGCCGGGGGCGGGGGAGGGGGAGGCTCTCCGTCGGTGCCGGGCATGCCGGGCGCGCCGCGCAGGAGCCCGGCGTGCGCGTGCCCCGCGCGCGACAGCACCGCCGCGGCAATGCGATCGGCCGCGCGCGGCATCGTCGGCGCGTTCGGCACCTCCGGCGCAGGCAGCGCCCGCGCGGCGGCGACGAGCGCATCCAGACTCCCCGACTTCATGGCGATTTATCCTGCACTGCACAATCTTCTTGTCAAGCGCCAAGGTTTCGCGCGGTTCCGCACGGTTGCCGACGGGCGGCGGCGCGTGCGACGCTCCCTGCGTGCACATCCACCGCGCCGCTCCCGTCGCCGTCGCCGTCGTGCTCGCGCTCTCGTCGTCGCTGCTCACGGGCTGCCCCAAGAAGAAGAGCGACGCCGAGCGCGCCGCCGAGGAGCGCGCCGCCGCCGACAAGCGCGTCACCGACTCCTACGTCCTCGTCCCCTATCGCGCGCTGAAGGCGGCCTTGCGCGCGCGCGGCGCCACCCCGCCGCCCGCCGAGCTCGCCGAGCTGATGCAGGCGCTCGATCACCTCCAGCGCGCCGGCCACGCCGCGCGCTCCGACGCCGAGGCCAAGGCCATCGCCACCTTCCTCCTCGACCTCTACCGGGCGCGCGAGCACATGCGCAAGGTCGACGAGGACCACTTCCCGACGCTGTGGACCTCGATCGTCGCCGCGCCGCCGCCGCTCGCCTTCTACGACGCCGGCTTCGAGCACCTCATGCTGGGGCTGCTCAGCTTCGTGTTCGACGTCACGCTGCAGCGCGATCCCGTCGCCGACATCCTCTTCTACGAGCTCTCGCGCGCCAAGCCCGCGCCCGGCTGGCCCCCGTCTCTCACCGTCGCCGCGCGCGGCGGCCGCGGCCTCGCCTACCTGACCGCGCGCTACCACTACGCCGCCGACGAGGAGCTGACCACCTACCTGGCCGAGGTGGAGAGGCTCGGCGCCGCGACCCCCGACCGCGCCGAGCTCCTCGCGGGCGGCTACTTCGCGCGCGCCCTCAACCGCTTCGCCCTCGATCGCGACGACCCCGCCACCGCCGACCTCGAGGCCGGCCTCAAGCAGCTGCAGTCGATCGGCGTCGACAACGAGCTCACCGACTGGGGCTTCGCCCTCGTCTACGCGCGCTCGAAGCGCTACGACGAGGCGCGCAAGCACCTCGAGAAGCTGGCCGCCAGCCCCAACCTCTCCGACGCCGATCGCGCCGAGATCCGCGCCTGCGCGGCGACGCTGGGCAAGTGGGACAAGGGCTTCGTCCCCTTCGGCAAGACGCGCGCGCAGCTCGTCATCGTGCGCGCGCTCATCGCCCGCGCCGGCGGCCTCGAGACGATCTTCTCGTCGCTGCTGGGGCCCGAGCTCGGCCCGAAGGTCTACGCGCCGCTCGCGCTCATCGACCGCGTGCGCGCGCAGCTCGGGGCGGCGCCGCACGAGGCCCTCGACACCGGAAAGGAGGTCTCGCGCAAGGGGATCGACGTCGTGCGCGGCAAGCTCGACGCCCTCCGACGCGGCGACAAGAAGGGCGCTAGTCCGTCGCCGGACGGCGGAGCTTGAGCACCGGGATCAGGCTCGAGCGCGCGTCGGTCCAGCGCACCTTCCGCTTGCTCTTGTCGAGCTCCACCCACTTGGCGGCGATCAGCTTGTCGAGCGTCTCGCGCGAGGCGGTGATGGCGATGACGTCGGTGGCGCTGGCCCCTTCGTCCTCGGCCTCGTCGCTGGGGACGTAGTGGTTGAGCGCGCCGAAGAGCCCGAGCTCGGCGACGTGGCTGCGCAGGACCGGCGTGAGGTCGAGGTAGCGGTTCGAGATGTGGAAGTAGACGATGCCGTCGGGCTTCACCTTCGTGAGGTAGAGCCGCACCGCCTCCTCGGTGAGGAGGTGCACCGGGATGGCGTCGGAGGTGAAGGCGTCGACGAGGATCATCGAGTAGGGCTCGCTCGCGTCCTTCAGGCTGAGGCGGGCGTCGCCGAGGACGACCCGCACCGGCCCCTTGGCCTTCGGGACGAAGGTGAACCAGGTGCGCGCGATCGGCTCGACAATCTTGTCTATCTCATAATAGGTGAGCGACTGCGTCGGGCGGATGAGGCGCGCCAGCGTCCCGGTGCCGAGCCCGACGACGGCGAGCGGCCCGTCGGGGGCGTTGGTCACCGACCAGGCCATCGGCGAGGTCGGGTGGTAGTACATCGTCGGCGGCCCGTCGGGCGGCGAGACGCGCTCCATGCCGTGGTTGGTGGTGCCGTGGACCAGCGAGCGCCACGAGCCGATCTGCGTGACCTTCAGCGTGCCGAAGAAGCTGCGCTCGGTGTGGAGCACGACCTGGCCGCTGCGGCGCGTCCCGGGGACGAGGAGCAGCGCCAGCGCCAGCGCGGCGACGCAGAGCTCGGCGGCGATGCGGCGCGCGCGCACGAAGCCGGCGACGAGCGCGGCCCCCAGCGTGAAGGCGGGGAGGTGGTGGACGAAGCTCGACAGCGACGAGCGCTGCGACCCGCGCGAGAGCACCACCCACAGGCCGAGGAGCGACAGGACCGCCAGCGTGCCGCCGAGGAAGGCGGGCGCGCGCAGGGTGCGGCGGAGGGCGGCGCGATCGAGGCGGTCGGGGATGGCGGCGACGATCGTCAGGAGCGCGAGCGAGATGGGGAACTCGGCCACCGAATTGAAGACCAGCGGGGCGACGATGTTGGTGAGCATGCTGCCGAGCGCGCCACCGACGGAGATCCAGAGATAGAAGGCGGTGAGGCGCTCGGGCGCGGGGCGGCTGCGGGCGAGGTCGCCGTGGCAGAGCCATGAGCCGAAGAAGAGGACGCCGAGGAGGAGGCCCATCGTCCACAGCCCCTCGTTGGAGATCGTCGGGTAGCCGAGGAGGACGATGGCCAGGATCACCGTCGGGGCGGCGAGCACGAGGCGCGGCAGGCGCTGGAGGCGCGGGGTGAACGCGAGGATGAAGGTGAGGAGGTAGAGCGCCAGCGGGACGACCCAGAAGAGCGGCACCGCGCCGACGTCGGTGGTGATGCGCAGCGAGATGGCCATGAGGAGGATCGAGGGGACCATCGCGCGCAGCGTCCAGCCGAGCGGGGAGCCGACCGCCGACGGGGTGGCAGGCGCTACGGAATCCGTAGCGGACCTGTCGGCGGGCGTGACCTCGACGCTGGGGGCGGCGCGGCCGGCGGCGCGCCAGGCGAGCACCATCGAGGTCATCGTCAGCACCACGAAGGCGCCGTAGCCGATCGAGAAGATGCGCGCCTGCGCCGTGAGGTCGATGCGCGGCTCGAGGAGGAACGGGTAGGCGATGAGCGCGAGGAACGATCCGGCGTTCGACGCCGCGTAGAGGAAGTAGGGCTCGCGGCCCGAGCGCAGCCCGTACCAGCGCTGGGCGAGCGTGCCGTTCGTCGACAGCGCGAAGAAGGGCAGCCCGACGGAGAGCGCCAGCGCGCGCACCAGCGCCGGGACCGGCCAGGCGCCCGGCTCGGGGGCGGCCGACATCGACAGCGCCGGCGGCAGCGCGAGGAGCGGCAGGAGGAGGACGAGCCCGTGGACGATCATCTGACGGCGCGCCCCGAGGAGGCGGCCGCTCGCGTGGGCGTAGGCGTAGCCGCCGAGGAGCAGCGTCTGGAAGAAGACGAGGCAGGTGGTCCAGACGGCCGGGCTGCCGCCGAAGAGCGGCAGGCCCAGCTTGGCGATCATCGGCTGGACCAGGAACAGCAGGAACGCCGACGTGAAGATCGACGCGCCGTAGAGGAGGAGGGCCATCAGCGTTTGGCTCCGAGGGCGGCGATCGCGAGGGTCGCCCAGCCGGCGAGGAAGGCCACGCCACCGACGGGGGTGACGGCGCCGAGGCCGCGCACGCCGGTGAGGACGAGGGCGTAGAGGCTGCCCGAGAAGAGGACGATGCCGGCGAGGAAGCACCAGCCGGCGGCGGTCAGCGCGCTCGACGGGGTCGCGGCGCGCGCGGCCAGCGTGCCGACGAGGACGAGGGCGAGGGCGTGCACCAGCATGTACTGCGCGCCGGTGTTCCAGATCGAGAGGAGGTCGGGCGCGACGCGCGAGCGCAGCGCGTGCGCGCCGAACGCGCCAGCGGCGACGCCGACAAAGCCCGAGAGGGCACCTGCGACGACGAAGAGGCGATCCATGGCGGCGCACTATAGCGCGCCGCGCTCTCCGTCGAGCGATGTCAGTGGCAGGACCAGAAGAAGTCCAGCGTGCCGTCGCCGCGGAGGAGGAGGTGCCCGGCGCCGAGATCGCCGAAGTTCACGTGGAAGGGGGCGTTGGCCTCGAGCTGGAACAGCGACGAGCCGAACGGCTTGTCGTACTCCTGCACGAACACCGGCCAGCCGCCGAGCTTGTGCGCGGTGCGCGCCTCCTTGCCGAGCGCGCGCACGCACGCCCGGTAGGCGTCGTCGTCGCCGTCGAGCGTCCCGCCGACCGAGCGGACCAGCGCCTGGACGACCTCGTCGTCGCCCTCGTCGAGCGCCTCGCGCAGCGACGGCTCCGGGCGCGACGGCAGCTCTTCGACGCGCGTCCAGTCGACGATGGCGAACGTCCCCTGGCCGCGCCCGCCCGTCGAGAAGGTGCGCCGATGCGACCCGCGGCGGTGCAGGCGCGCCACCCAACCGCCGTCGACGGTGCAGACGTTCCCGTCGGCGCCGATCGGGCGCTGCTCCCAGGCCTCGCACCAGAAGAGCTGCACGACGCTGTCATGGCGCAGCGCGGGCGCGGGCAGCGCGCTGCGGTCGAGCTCGAAGAGGCCCGTGAGCGGCTCGCGGCACGACCGGCAGCGCGGCCACTCCTCGTCGGCGTCGAGGGTCATCCCGCCGCGCACGCGGCCGTACGCCTCGTCGCCGTCGCGCTGCTCGAACACCGGCAGCCAGGCGGGGCGCATCGGCGCGACGAGGCGCCGCCGCAGCGACTCCACCGTGCGCGCGATCGCCGCCGTCGGGGCGTCGGCGGCGGGCGCGACCAGGCCGCTCTCGCGATAGCCCTTCTTGAGGACCTTCTTGACCTCGGCATCGATGAACGCGTCGCGCGCCGCCGCCGACGGAAACGACGCGTCGCGGGCGCGGCCGTTGGTCCCCCACTTCCCCGAGGTGATCTCGACGGCGGGACCCTCCCAGGTGATGTCCCAGAAGCGGCGCTCGGCGCCCTCGCCGAGGACGAACGATCGGGTCGGCATGCGATTGAAGGATACGCGGTTGACGGATCGCCCTTGTCGACCCACGGTGTCGCGGATGCGACCGACGGACGATGGGGTGGAGCGCGCCGCGCGTGCGCTCGACGAGGCGGAGGCGCTGGTGTTCACCGCCGGCGCGGGGATGGGCGTCGACTCGGGGCTGCCCGACTTCCGCGGGGACCAGGGCTTCTGGAAGGCCTATCCGGCGTATGGGCACCTCGGCCTCGGGTTCAGCCAGCTCGCCAACCCGCGCTGGTTCCGCGACGACCCCGAGCTGGCCTGGGGCTTCTATGGGCACCGCCTGATGCTCTATCGCGAGACGCGCCCACACGCCGGGTTCGCGCTCCTGCGGGCGTGGGCGGCGCGCGCGCCCGAGGGGGCGTTCGTCTTCACCTCGAACGTCGACGGGCAGTTCCAGCGCGCCGGCTTCGACGACGAACGCGTCTTCGAGTGCCACGGCGCGATCGAGTGGCTGCAGTGCTTCGCCGAGTGCGGCGCGCCGCTGTGGCGCGTGGGCGACGACGAGCGGGTGGAGGTCGATCCGACCACCTTCCGCGCGCGGCCGCCGCTGCCGCGCTGCCGTCGCTGCGGCGGGCTGGCGCGGCCGGCGATCCTCATGTTCGGCGACGGCGGGTGGGACTCGGCGCGGTCAGACGCGCAGGAGCGCCGCCTGGAGGCGTGGCTCGAGGGCGTGGCGCGGCGGCGCGTGGTCGTCGTCGAGTGCGGCGCGGGGACGGCGATCCCGACGGTGCGCGGCTTCGGCGAGCGGCTGGCGCGCGGGCTGCCGTCGGCGCTCCTCGTGCGCATCAACGTGCGCGAGCCGGAGGTGCCGGCCGGGCAGGTGGGCCTCGCGATGGGGGCGCGGGCCGCGCTCGAGGCCATCGACGCCGCGCGCGCCCGCTGACGAACGATTCCCGTGCGACCCATCAGGGTGGCGGCAGCGTCGCGGCGGCAGTTTTCTGTCATACAGAAATCTCCGTGCGACCTCCGCGCTCCTTTCTCCGTGTAAAAGGAAGCGACTCGAATCGCAACATCGCCACGAACACGAGAACGGTCGATTCCCGTGCGACCTCCGCCGCGTGGGGGGCTCTGTCCCTACATGAAGCGGATCGGGATCGTGTGGGTCGTCGCGGTGGCGGCGGTGGGCTGCGGCGAGTCGGGGCGGCGCGGGGCGTCGGGGGAGCCGCTGCCGGCCGACTGCCAGGGCCGCTGTCCGACGGGGTGGAGCTGCAACGACGGCGTCTGCGTCGGCGGGGACGCGGCGTCGCTGGCGGTCGACGTCGCCACCGTGCCGCTCTCGGGCGTGCTCACCGTCGACGGGCGGCCGCCGGTCGCCTCGTCGGGCTGCTCGGGCGACCACGTGCGCGTCCGCTTCAGCGAGGGGCCGCTGCCGAAGGGCTGGCTCGATCCCGTCGTCGGCACGCTGCTCGAGGCGCGCCTCGCCTGCGCCGACTCGACGGGCGCGTTCTCGGCGCGGCTGCCGTCGGGGCGCTACCGCGTGCTCGCCTCGCGCAGCGACTCCCACACCACCTTCCCCGACGCGACCATCGCGCTCGACGGCGCCTTCTCGCCGGTCGCCGGCGCGCCCGCCTCCTTCGACGTGGCCACGGTGCCGATCGCCGGCCGCCTCACCGTCGACGGGCGCGCGCCGGTCGCCTCGTCGGGCTGCTCGGGCGACCACGTGCGCCTCACCTTCGTCGATGCGCGCGGCGGCACCTTCTCGTCGACCATCGCCTGCTCCGTCTCCGACGGCAGCTTCGCCGCGCGCCTCCAGCCCGGCACCTACCGCGTGCTCGCCTCGCGCAGCGACTCCCACACCACCTTCCCCGACGCCACCTTCGTCGTCGACCCCGCCTTCACCGTCTCGGCGGCGGCGACCGCGCTCGCCTGGACTCTCCAGACGGTGGCGGTGAGCGGGCGCCTCACCGTCGACGGGCGCGCGCCGGTCGCCTCGTCGGGCTGCTCGGGCGACCACGTGCGCATCAGCTTCACCGACGAGGCGGGGGCGAGCTTCTCGGCGCGCATCGCCTGCGACGTCTCCGACGGCAGCTTCGCGGCGCGCGTGGCGCCCGGGAGCTATCGGGTGATCGCCGCGCGCAGCGACTCGCACAGCAGCTTCCCCGACGGCACGATGGTCGCCGCGCGCGCCCTCGCCGTCGACGCGTCGCGCGCCGACCTCGCGCTGGCGCTCGCCACCGTGGCGGTGAGCGGCGTGGTCACCGTCGACGGGCGGCCCCCGCTGTCGTCGTCGGGCTGCTCGGGCGACCACGTGCGCGTCACCTTCGCCGACGACGACGGCGCGACCTTCTCGGCGCGCGTCCCCTGCGGCGTCTCGACGGGCGCCTTCACCGCGCGCGTGGCGCCCGGCACCTACCGCGTGCTCGCCGCGCGCAGCGACTCCAACACCACCTTCCCCGAGGCGACGGTGACGCTGGCCCGCGGCCTGCGCGTCGAGGCGTCGACGCCCGCGCTGGCGCTCGACGTCGCCACCGTGCCGATCGCCGGCCGCCTCACCGTCGACGGGCGCGCGCCGCTGTCGACCTCCGGCTGCTCGGGCGACCACGTGCGCGTCATGCTCCTCGACGGCGACGGCGCCAGCTTCTCGACGCGCATCGCCTGCGGCGCCGTCGACGGCCGCTTCGGCCTGCGGGTGGCGCCCGGGACCTACCGGCTGATCGCCAGCCGCTCCGATTCGAACAGCACCTTCCTGGATGGCACCGTGACGCTGGTGAACGCCCTCGAGGTTCGTGCACCATCGCGGTGATGTCGCCGCGCCTGCTGCTCTCGTTCGCGCTGATCGCCGCCTGCGCCTGCGGCGGCTGCTCCTCCACCGACGCGCCCGATCCCGATCCGCCGCGCCACACTCCGCGCTGGGCCTTCGAGCCCTGGATCTCGAAGGACATCTCGACGGGCGACGACACCCGCGCCTTCGTCGCCGGCTTCCGCGCGCGCGACATCCCCGTCGGGGTGGTGGTGCTCGATTCGCCGTGGGAGACCAACTACAACACCTACGTCCCCAACCCGTCGCGCTACCCGGCGTTCGCCGACATGGTGCGCGATCTGCGCGCCGACGGCGTGCGCGTGGTGCTCTGGACGACGCAGATGATGAACACCTCGTCCTTCGACCTCGAGCCGGGCGGCGACAGCTACGACCTCGATCCGCCCGAGTTCCTCGACGGGAAGGCGCGGGGATTTTTTGTCAACGACGGCGAGACCTACTTCTGGTGGAAGGGGTACGGGGCGGGGATCGACTTCACCAACCCGGCGGCGCGGGCGTGGCTGCACGCGATGACCGATCGCGTGCTCGACCTCGGCGTCTCGGGGTGGAAGCTCGACTTCGGCGAGGAGTACATCACGACGCCGACGGTGAAGACGGCGGGCGGGGTGGTGCCGCACCAGAGCTACAGCGAGTCCTACTACCGCGACTTCCTCGCGCACGCGGTGGCGCGGCGCGGCCTCGAGGAGGTCGTCACGATGGTGCGGCCGTGGGACAAGAGCTACCAGTGGGAGGGGCGCTTCTACGCGCGGCCCGAGCACGCGCCGGTGGCGTGGGTGGGCGACAACCGGCGCGACTGGTTCGGGCTGGCCGACGCGCTCGACGAGATCCTGCGATCGGCGCGCGCCGGCTACGTGGTCATCGGGAGCGACATCGGCGGCTACCTCGACCTCGACGACGCCGATCTGCGGACGCCGATCCCGGCCAACGTCGAGACGTTCATTTGCTGGACAAAAATGGCCGCCTTCACGCCCTTCTTCCAGCTGCACGGGCGGGCGAACCTGGCGCCGTGGACGGTGGCCGAGCGCGTCGACGAGACGGTGGCGGCCTACCGCTTCTGGGCGACGCTGCACCACGAGCTGGTGCCGTTTTTCTACAGCCTGGCGGAGGAGGCCTACGCCGGGCGGGCGACGCTGCTGGCGCCCGTCGGCGACGAGGCGAGCTGGCCGGGGGACTACCGCTTCACCGTCGGGGAGGCTCTGCTGGTCGCGCCGCAGCTCGACGGGACGGGCGCGCGCGACGTGGCGCTGCCGGCGGGGGCGCGCTGGCTGCCGCTCTTCGATCGGGCGGCCGACGCCGTCGAGGGCGGGACCACCCTGCGCGCCGTCGACGCGCGCGACGCGCAGCGAGTTCCTGTCTATCTGAAAGAGGGCGCGATCGTGCCCATGCGCGTCGACAGCGCGGTGACCGGGATGGCGGGGCCGTTCGCCGCCGGGCGCGACGTCGTCCTCGTCTACCCGCACGGCTCGGCGACCACGCGCTTCGCGCTCCACTCCGACGACGGCGGCGCGCCGATCGAGCTCACGGCCGGCCCGGGGCCGACGGTGACGCTGGCCCGCGCGCCGCGCGCCGCGCTGATCGCGCTGCGCGGGGTCGCGACGCCGGCGCAGGTCGTCGTCGACGGCGTCGAGGCGCGCCGGGTGGGGGCGCCGGACGCGCTGGGGGACGGGCCGGCCTGGGCGCTCGACGGGCGCGTGGTGTGGGTGGCGCTGCCGCCGTCGCCGTCAGCGGTGTCGGTGCAGCTGCGCTGAGCCTAGCGTCCTGCGAGGAAGGCCTCGTAGAGACCGGGGCGGTGGCGCGGATCGGCCGGGCCGGCGAGGGGGCGCAGCGCGGCGCGGGTGAGGTCGTCGCCGTCGCGCACCAGCACGCGGGCGAGCGCCCCCTCGTCGCCGTCGACGCTCCCGTCGTCGCGGACCACGAGGAGGTGCCGCGCGCGGCTGGTGCGCGGCGCGAGCAGCGGCGTCACGATCACGAGCTCGAGCTCGGCTCCGTCGGTGAGACTATGCAGTCGCAGGCCGTTCGGGCCGAAGAGCGCCAGCACGCGATCGTCGAGGAACGCGGCGTCGAGGTGCTGTCCGAGTGGGACGCGCGCGCGCACCGCGCCGCTGTCGGTGGCGAACACGGTGGCGACCTCGTTCATCACGCCGTCGACGTGGACGAGGGCGCGGCCGTCGGGCGACCAGCGCCAGGTCTCGAGCCCGGGGCGGAGCGGCGCGAAGTCGAGCGCGACCGCGCAGCGACCGGTGGCGACGTCGACGAGGCAGGGTTCGGCTTCGAGGCGCTCGTTCCAGCGCTCGGTGCCGACGGCGAGCCGGCCGTCGGGGGAGCGCTGCGAGAAGATCTTGCCGTCGCCGCTCGCGTCGGACGCGGTTCGCGCGCGGCCGTCGGCGCAGCTCGTGGGGCGGTCGCCGACGAGGGTCCCGCGGCGGAGATCGATCACCGCGTCGTCGAGCGCGAGGCGCGGCGTCGGTCCGGTGCTCCAGCACCAGCCGGTGCGCTCGCGCGCCTGCGGCAGCGAGAAGCGCGGCGCTCGCTCGCCGAGGACGGTGAGCTGCAGGTCGTCGTTGGTGTACTGCATGAGGAGCGCGGCGCGCAGGTCGGGGCGGAGCGCGCCGAGCACGAAGGAGCGCATCGGCGCCGTCGTGAGCGCGCGCGTGTTCGCGTCGGCGACGGCGAACGCGAAGCTGGCGCCGCCCCGGTCGTGGACGGCGGCGAGGCGGTCGGCGGAGGCGGCGAACGAGGCGCGGAGCGGGCCGGGGAGCGTGCCGACCGCGATCGGCTGCGGCGCTTTTTCGTCTAGCGCCCAGAGCGACAGCGCGCCCTCGTACGAGGCGACGCCGACGGCGAGCGCCTTCCCCGACGGGGAGAAGGTCAGCGTGGCGGCGGTGTCGGCGAGCGGAGGCGACGCACGGAGCAGGCGGCCGCTGTCGGCGTCGATCAGCGCGAGGCGCGAGCCGCCGACCGCGAGCGTGTGGCCCGTCGGCGCGAAGGCGAGCGCGCCGATGGCGCCGAGATCGTCGGGGAGGCGGAGCGGTCCCGTGCGGCGCGCGCCGGAGTGGCCGTCATGGAGCGTGAGCGTCGACGCGTCGGGGCCGGGGATGACGGCGACGAGCGCGCCGTCGGCGGACCAGACCGGGTCGTGGCCGCGGAGGGCGGTGATCACGCGGCCGGCGCGGAGGTCCCACAGGAGGAGTCCGTTGTCGGCAGGCACCAGGAGGCGGGCGTCGTCGGGCGAGAAGTGCGCGCAAGCGTCACCGGTCTGGCAGCGGAGGTGGTCGGGCAGGGTGTCGTTCGCGTCGAGCAGACGCGCGGCGTTGCGGCGGAGGTCCCAGAGGACGAGGCCGCGTTGGAGGAGGAGCGCCAGCGCGTCGCCGCGCGTGGACCAGGCGATGCCGGTGGCGGCGCCGCGGGCGATGGCGCGCAGGGCGCCGGTCTCCCCGTCGCGGAGCTCGACGGAGCGCCGGTCCATGACGGCGAAGAGGCGGCCATCCGGCGACCAGCGGACGAGGCTCGATTGGGTGACCTCCGATGGCCCCTGGACGACGCTGACCGCCCTCGGTCCGGTGAACGTGAACGGGATCGCCGACGCGGCGGGGGACGTGTTCGCCTGCGCCGGCGTGGTCTGCGTGGCCGTCGCCGTCGCTGTTGCCGTGGGGGGCGCGACCGGGCCGCGTGGCGGGCACCCGGCGTCGAAGACGAGCGTAGCCGCGAGCAGCGTCAACGAGGCGATCGAGGCGACCGGAGCAGCGCGCATCCCCGCATGCCACCCGGAACCGCGCGCACCGTCAACCGCTGGAGATGATGTCTATCGCGAAGTCGTCGGCCGCCCGTGCGGGCCTCAGCCGTCGGTGAGGCGGGCGCCGAGGCGCGAGAAGCGGCGGGTGCGGCGGGCGGCGGCGCGGGCGAAGAGCGCGGCGTCTCCGACGATGACGACGCCGCGGCGCGCGCGCGTGAGGGCGGTATAGACCAGCTCGCGGCTGGCCAGCGGCGATTCGTGCACCGGCCCGGCGGGCGGGATGAGGAGGCCGACGAGGTCGTGCTCCGAGCCCTGGCTCTTGTGGACGGTGACGGCGTAGGCGAGGTCGAGCCGGCCGCGCAGCGACTCGAGCGAGAAGGCGCGCAGCCCGTCGCCGCGACGGAACACCGCCATGAAGTGGTGCGGCGCGCCGTCGTCGGAGACGCGCAGCACCAGGCCCTGATCGCCGTTGTACAGCGCGCGCGCGTGGTCGTTCTCGGTCACCAGCACCGGCTCGCCGGGGACCATCGCCGCCTGGCGCAGCGCCTCGGCGCCCTCGGCCGCCTGCTGCTCGCGGAGCGCGGTCACCGCGCGGGCGTGCAGCGCCGCGTTCACCTCGGCGGCGTCGGCGCGCGTGAAGGTGACGAGGCGCATGCGCTCGCTCTCGGTGAAGAGCTGGAGCAGCGCCGCGCGGTCGCGCTCGTCGAAGCCGTCGCCGCCGCGCTCGCGCGCCGCGCGGTCGCGCACGAAGGTGCGGCGGAGGAGGGCGTCGCGCTCGGCCGCCCGCGCCGCGTCGCCGCGCCGCCGCTCCCACCAGCGCTCGAGGAAGGCCGCGCGATCGCGCGCGCCGTCGCCGGAGTCGAGCAGCTCGACGCCGACGAGCTCCAGCTCCTCCACCGCGGCGCGCCGCCGAGGCGCCTCCTCGGCGGGGGCGCCGGCATTCGTGTCAAGCGACAATCCCGCCGCCACCCGCCGCGCGACCAGCAGCACGTGGCGCCCCGCCGGATCGCTCGGCGACATGCGGAAGCTCTCGGTCAGCCGCGCCGCCGCGCTCGCCCGCCGATCGCCCGCCGCGCCCGCGTCCGGCAACAGATCGCGCAACACCGCCCCCGCGTCCACCGACGGGAGCTGGTCGGGATCGCCGAGCAGCACGAGCCGCGTCGTCGCCGGCAGCGCCGCCAGCAACCGGTCCATCTGGAGGAGGTCGATCATCGACGCCTCGTCGACGAGCACCACCGCGTGCGGCAGCGGGTTGCCGGCGTGGTGGCGGAAGCGCCCCGCGGTCGGGTTCCAGCCGAGCAGGCGGTGCAGCGTCTGCGCCTCGGGCACCACGAAGGCGCGGTCCGCCTCGCCGGGGTCGGCGATCGCCGCCAGCGCGCCGTCGATCGCCTGGCGCATGCGATCGGCCGCGCGCCCCGTCGGCGCCGCCAGCGCCACCGCCGGCCCGGCGATGCCCAGGCGGGCCAGCGCGCGGAGGAGGGCGGCGACGATGCTGGTCTTGCCGGTGCCGGGGCCGCCGGCGATCACCGTCAGCGGCCGCGCCAGCGCCGCCTCGACCGCGGCGCGCTGCTCGTCGGTGAGCCGCACCGGCGCGCCGCCGCGCATCGCCGGACGCCCGAGGACGTCCGCCAGCGCCGCGCCCGCCGCGGTCGACTCCGCCTCCGTCACCGGGGCCGCCGCCAGCCGCGCGCCCACTGCCTGCGCCACGCGCGCCTCGGCGCGCAGCATCCGCTCCTCGTACAGTGAATATCCGTCAAGCAACAACGGTCGCCGCTCGCCGGGGAGCCCGACGAGCGCGTCGAGGCGCGGCCGCCCGCCGGCCATGCGCGTCTGCCGCACCTCCGACAGCAGCGCGCGCGCCCGCTCCGCCTCGTCGCGGTCCGCCCCGAGCGCCGTCGCCAGCTCCTCGAGGTGCGCGACCCCTTCGGTCCCGCTCGTCGGGAGCAGCGTCGATCCCAGCCGCCCGGCGAGCTGCACCGCGAGCACGAGGAGCAGCGCCGCGCGCTCCTCCTCCGACGACAGATCGGGCACGCGGCGTGCGAGGTCCCACGCCAGGAAGAGCTCGTCCTCGCCGAGGTTGAAGCCGTCGAGCGCAGCCAGCGCCCCCGCGCGCTCGGCCGGCCAGGGGTGGCGCGCCGCCTCGCCGCCGGCGAGACCGAGCCGGGTCGCCACCGGGCCGCGCGGATCGAGCAGCACCGACCTCATGCGTCACCTCCGGGGCCCATCTGCGCGATCTCGGCGAGCCAGGCGGTGAGCTCGTCCCACGTCGGGCGCAGCGTCGCGATCGCTCCCTCGGCGGGCAGCCCGCGGAGGAAGACGTAGGCGATGCCGCCGAGGCGGGCGTCGAGCTCGGCGGGTCCGCGCGCGCCCAGCATCCGCGCCAGGCCCACCGCGTAGAGGCGGAGCTGCAGCCGATAGTGCGCCTCGACGTGCGCGGCGACGGCGGCCGGCTCGTACGAGGGCAGCACGTCGCTCTTCCAGTCGACCAGCCAGACGCGCCCGTCGCTCTCGGCGAGGAGGTCGATGATGCTGCGCACGTAGCCGCGCGGCGCGTCGGGGCGCGGGGCGGCCGCCAGCTCCTCGCCCAGCGACGGGAAGGGATAGACCAGCTCGAGCTCGCGCAGCGCCCGCGTGGCGGCGCCGAGCCCGCGCGGCAGCGACGGACCGACGGCGGCGCCCGGCCGCGGCGGCGCGACGATCGGCGTGGCGTAGGCGGCCCACACCAGGCGCTCGACCTCGTCGCGGTGGCGGACGTCGACGTCGTGCTTGTGCAGCGCCGCCTCGACGATCGCCGCCACCTCGGGGCGCGCGCGGAAGCGGTCGAGATCGTCGCCGTCGGCGAACGGCGCCAGCGGGAGCTCCTCGAGGATCTCGTGCAGGAAGACGCCCACCTCGGCGCCGCCCGGGAGCGCGCCCTCGGCGGGCGCCGCCTCGTCGGCGGGGGCCTCTTCGGCGGCCGCGCTGGCGGGCGCCTCGTCCGCGTCGACCGCCGCGCCGCCCCCTTCGCCCGCCGCGCCGAGGGCCGCCCGCTCGACGGCGCGCCCGCGCCGCGCACCGCCCTCGCCGCGCTCGGCCGCCTCGCGCTTCATCCGCGAGTAGGACGTCATCCCCGCGCCCGCGCGCGCCGCCACCAGCCGCGCCCGCGCGTCCGCCGTCGCGAGCGCCTCCTCCGCCGCCGTGATCACCGCCGCCGCCGTCCGCCGCGTCGCCGCAGGAGGCGCGTCGGTCGTCGCCCGCGCCGGCGCTTCACGATCACGCCGCTCGTCCTCGCGCTCGCCCGGCGCGGTCGTCGTCCCCGTCGCTGCGCACGCCACCGCCGGAGCGCCCCCCGCCGCCGCGCCAGCTCGCGCCGCCGTGCGCGACCTCCCGCCGCGCTCCGCGCTCGCCGCCGGCGGCTCCTCCCCGTCGCGCACCACGCGCAGCACCGGCCGCGCCGCCCCCGCGCCCGCGCCCGCGCCGGTGAGCGCGCGCCGCTCGATCCCCGGCGTCCCCGCCTTCACCAGCACCCCCAGCCGCTTGTTGAGCGCGTCGTACGTCCCCGCGCGCCACCCGTCGACGAGGTGCGGCAGGTAGAGCCGCGCCCGCGCGCGCGTCAGCGCCACGTACAGGAGCCGCTCGGTCTCGCCCTTCGCCCACTCCTCGATGGCATCGAGGATCTCCTTCGAGCGCGTCCGCCCGAGCTGCAGCCGCCGCCGCCCGAAGCGCAGGTAGGGCTCGGCCCCGCGCGTCCGCGCCGGCGAAAATCCGTTATACAAAAATACCGCCGCCGCCTCGAGCCCCTTGGCCTTGTGCATCGTCATGATCTGCACCGCCTCGCGCTCGCTCGGCAGGCGCTGCACGTCGGCGCTCTCGCCCGGGGGCAGCCCGGTCCCGTCGATCCACGACGCCAACAGCGCCGAGAGCTCGCGCAAACTGCCGCGCCCGGCGCGCGCCGCCTCGAGCAGCAGATCGAACAGGTGGGTGATGTTGGTCAGCTTGCGCTCCCCGTCGACCGCCGCCAGGCAGCGCGCCGCCACGCCGCTCTCGTCGAGGATGCGCCCGAAGAGGCGCGGCCAGGCGCGCGACTGCGCCAGCTGCCGCCAGCCGCGCAGCCGCTCGAACAGCGGGTGCTGCGGCGGCAGCTCCTCGAGATCCTCGACGCGGGCCAGCGCCTCGAGCGGCACGCCGAAGAAGGCCGAGGCCCACGCCCGCGCGACGAGGTCGCGCCGCTCGGGCGACTCGAGCGCCCGCAGGAGGTCGAGCACCTCGTGCGCCTCGTCGGTGGCGAAGAGCCCCTCCTGCTTGTAGAGCGCGTGCGGCAGCCCGCGCGCCGCCAGCGCCCGCGCCACCTCGACGCCCTCGTCGCGACTGCGGGTGAGGACGAAGATGTCGCGCGGTCCGACGGGCGCCTCGCCCACCCGCAGCCCGCCGCCGAGCAGCCGCGCGATCTCCTCCGAGATCGCGTCAAGCAACAATGCCCGCACCTCGTGCGCCGCGAAGCGCCCGCGCTCGCCCCCCGGCCCGTCGTCGCGCCGGCGATCGATCTCGAACAGCACCACCGGCGCCACCGCGCGCCCCGCGCCGTCGACGGCGGCGAGATCGGGCCGCCCCGCGCGCACCGGCCGGTCGTAGCGGATGCCGCCGCCCAGCTCGGCCCCGCCGAGCGCCGCCTGCGACGAGGCCGCGAAGAAGGGCGGCGACGCGCGCTGATCGAGCACCGCGTTCACCGCCTCGATCAGCGCCGGCGTCGAGCGGAAGCACTCCTCGAGCGCCACCACCGTCCCGCCCGCGCGCCGCACCACCTCGCGCGCGCGCAGGTAGGTCGAGACGTCGGCGCCGCGGAAGCCATAGATCGACTGCTTGGGGTCACCGACGAGGTAGAGCGGCCGCACCGGGTCGCTGCTCTCGAAGAAGACGCGCTGGAAGATGCTCCACTGCACCTCGTCGGTGTCCTGGAACTCGTCGACGAGCGCCACCTGGTAGCGCGCGCGCAGCTCGGCGGCGAGCGCCGGCCCCTCGTGCCCGTCGAGCGCACCGGCGACGAGCGTCAGCATGTCGTCGAAGTCGTAGAGGCCGAGGTCGCGCTTGCGCGCGCGCAGCCGCCGCGCGACCGGCCCGAGGAGGCGCGCCACCACCGCCGCGTCCAGTGTCGGCAGCACGACCTCGAGCGCCTTCAGCGCCTGGTGCAGCCCGCCGGTCGACGCCTTCGTCGCGCGCTTGAGCGAGTCGACGACGCGATCGTCGTCGAAGGCGGCCACCAGCCGGAGCGTCCCGCCCGCCTCGAACGCCTCCAGCGCCGCGCGCACCTCCGCCGAGACGAGCGTCTCGACCTCGACGCCGCCGCGCGCGAGGCGGGGCACGATGGCGCGCACGCTCGCCGTGAGCGCGCTCTCGTCGAACAGCGCGTCGGCGTGGGCGCGCGCCGAGAGCGCGTTGCCGATCATCCCGACGAGCTTGCCGATGTCGCCGTCGCGCCGCTCGAGCCACAGCTCGAGCGCCTCGCGCGCCTGCGGCGTCATCGTGAGCTCGTGGCGCAGCGCCTCGGCGAAGGCCGCGCCCAGCGCCGCGCGCCCGTCGACCTGCGCCTGCTCGAAGAGGCGCCGCTCGGTGAAGGCGTACTCGGTGAGCACGCGCTGGCAGAAGCCGTGGATGGTCGAGATCTGCGCCCGCTCGAAGTCGAGCAGCGCGCGCTCGAGCCGCGCCGCCGCGCCCCCGTCGAGCGTCCAGGCGGGCGCGTCCGGCTCGGGCTCGACGGCGGGGAGCTCGCGCCGGGCGATCGCCAGCAGGCGCTCGAGCGTGGCGCGCACGCGGGTCTTCAGCTCGGCGGTCGCCTTTTCCGTAAAGGTCACGACGAGCAGGCCGTCCATCGTGCAGCCCTGCTCGAGGATCAGCTCGACGACGAGGTGCTCGAGCGTGAAGGTCTTGCCGGTGCCGGCCGACGCCTCGATGACGGCGTGGCCGCCGCGCGGGAGCTGCGCCAGGATCGACGGCTTGGCCACCCTCACGACGCACCTCCGCGCCCCGACGACGACGACGACGACGGCGCGAGCTGCAGGCTGGCCAGGTGCTCCCAGAACGGCCCGAAGCGCCGCTCGACCATGCGGCGCGCCTCGTCCTCCGACGGGGGATCGTAGGCCTCGGGGCGGCGCACCGGCCCGTAGTGCGACGAGAACGTGCCCTTCTTGTCGCGCAGCCCGACGACCGCCTCGACGAGCGACGACGAGCTGTGCGACGCCCAGGTGAACACCGCCTCGTACGGCAGGAGGTAGGGGTGCACCCCCGAGGCGAGCTCGCCCGCCAGCCCGCCCAGCCAGGTGCGCGCGTCGTCGGGCGCGATCGGGCGGAAGCGGGCCGCGTGGCGTCGCGCCCGCTCCCCGTCGGTGACCGCGACCAGCGCGCCGTGATCGACCGCCTCCATCCCGGCGGCGGTGAGGAGCGCGTGCTCGAAGAAGGCGCGCAGGATGTCGCGCCGCGCCCGCGTCGCGCCCGTCCCCTCCTCGGCGCGCTTGGCGAGGATCAGCGACGTGCGCGGCGGCGGCGGCGACGGGTCCATCAGCTCGGGCGGCACCGATGGCATCGCCGCCGCGCGCAGCGCGTCCGTGGCCACCAGGAGCGACTCGGCGCGGCCGACGATCTCGGCCACCCGCCCGTCGGGGAGCGGCACCACCACCGCCGGCAGCACCGTCGCTGCGCCCAGCGCGTCGGGCGCGTCGGTGGGGCCGACGCGGATCGACTCCGGCGGGCGTCCACCGCGGCGCGCGAGCTCGGGGCGCAGCACCTCGAGCCAGCGACGGAGCGCCGCCAGGTGGCGCCGCCGCTCGGCCGACGCGAAGGGCCCCGTCGGCGTCTCGCCCGCCAGCTCGCCGAGGAGCTGCGCCTCGTCGTAGCGGCGCTCGATCGCCGCCGCCAGATCGCCGTCGTCGCCGAGCGCGCGCATGAGCACGCCGCGCAGCATGGTCAGCTCGACGAGCTGCGGGGTCACCAGCCGCTCGATGGCGTCGAGCCCCAGCAGCGCTTCGTCGCGCTCGTCGCGCTCCTGACGGAGCCCGAGGAGGAACGACACCGATCCCTGCAGCGGGCACTCGAGGAACTTCCGCAGCGCCGCCACCGGCACCCGGATGCGGTCGGTCGTCGCGCGCGCGCGCGCGGCCTGCGCGGCGGCCCCGAGGACGTCGACCGCCGGCCGCGGCGCCCCGCCCCCGTCGAGCGACACCAGCCCCAAGAGATCGCGCGCCGCGCGCCGCGACGCCGGCGGCAGGGTCGCGGTCGCCGCCGCCAACTCGGCCAGCCGCGGCGACGCCTCGCCGTTCGGCCCGAACAGCACCGAGGCCCGCGCCTCGCGCGCCGCCCCGACGTGCACCGCCGCCACCAGCGGATCCTCGTGCCGCCGGAGCGGCGTCCGCACGACCAGCGCCCGCGCCCCGTCGTCGCCGACGTACCCGCGCGCCAGGATCTCGCGCAGCTCGACCAGCACCGACGACGGTAGCCGCTCCTCGCCGGTCAGCGGATCGCGGTCGACGTACGACAGGCGCAGCGCCTCGCGCGCGCCGAGGAGCGCCTCCAAGAAGGCCCAGCGATCGGCCTCCCGCGGCGAGACGTCCCCCGCGCGTTTTTGCGCTTGACGCAAATCGAGCTGGTTGCGCCGGTCGGCCGCCGGGAAGCGCCCCTCACCCAGCCCAGCGACGAAGAGCACCCGGAAGGGCAGCCCGCGCAGCGCCCCCAGCGACGCCACCACCACGCCGCGCGAGAGCTCCTGGCCGCCGCCCGAGCGCAGCGCCGCGATCGCCCGCGCCGCCAGCGCGTGCGCCGCGCGATAGGGCAGCCGCACCGCCGCCCCGTCGGGGCCAGGGCACTCGATGCGCCCGAGCGCGTCGAGCGCGCCCAGGCAGCGATCGCGCGCGCGCCGATCCGCCTCGTCGGTGGCGTGGACGTACGTGCGGATCATCCCGGCGAACGCCCGCGCCCACTCCTGCATCGTGAGGCGCGCCCGCCCGAGCGCCCGCGCGTCGCCGAGCAGCGCCCGCGCGAGCAGCGCCAGCCGCGCCCCCGCCTCGCGCTCGTCGCCGACGAGCTCCTCCGGCAGGTAGCGCTCGCCGTCCGCCTCGACGGGGCGCGCCTCCCCCGAGCGCCGCCCCGCGAGGAACGCCCCGAGCGCGATCCGCCGCAGGCCCTGATCCCAGTTCAAGATGTCGCGCGCGATGTAGGTGCCCGCGTGATCGCCGTGGTCCGCGCCGTCGACGATCCCCAGCCGCTCGACCAGCGCCGCCCACCCCTCGGTGAGCGCCTCCGGCCAGCGCCCGGCGACGAGCGGGTGCAGCGCCACCCCCAGCACCTCGCGATCCGAGAACTTCCCGAGCGGCAGCTCGAACAGGAGCCGCGCGCACTCGGGCACGCGCGAGGTCGCCTCCAGCGCGACGTCGACGGGGACCCAGGGGATGGCGTGGGTCTCGTCGAAGACCGCCGCCAGGTGCGCCTCGTAGGAGGCGCGGTCCGCCGCCGGCAGCGCGACCGCGATGTCGGTGAGGCGCAGCGTCCCGCCGCGCGCCGCGTCCTCCTCAAGGAGCTGGACGATGTCGGCGGCGATCCGCTCGAGCTCGCGCCGCACGCTGGGGCACCCGGTCAGCGTGATCGTCCCGTCGGCGGGCGGCCCGGCGGGGGCGCGCCGCTCGGGCGCGCGCGTGAGCACGTCGCGCTGCACCGCCTCGAGCAGCGACGGGCCCGGCGGCTCGACGAAGCGCGCCTGGAAGTCGCACTCCGACAGCGCGTCGAGGAGGCGAATGGTCTCGCGCCCCGGCCGCCCCCAGGCGCGCAGGACCGGCGCGTCTCCGACGGTGGCGTCCGGCCCGAGGCCGAAGGGGTCGTCCGCCTCGAGCTGCGCCTCCGACGGACGGCCGCGCGATTCGACGTCCTCCCAGAACTCGTGACAGGGGTTGAGCGCGTAGACGTGCAGCGCGCTCTCCGACGCCAGCCGCGCCAGCACGCGGTGCAGCCCGCGCGGCAAGGGCGGCGGCAGCACCAGGTGCAGCGACGGCGGCAGCGCCAGCGCCTTCGGCGCGCCCGCGCCCACCAGCGCCTCGATGAGCAGCATCGGCCGCCGCCCGTCGGCGAGCCGCGCCTCCATCGCGCGCGCGAACACGGCCCGCTGCCACGCCGCGGTCTCGCCGTACCCCGCCGGCACCGTCGGGGCGCGCCCTCGCCGCCAGGCCTCGATCAGCTCCGGCCGCGATAGCCCATACTCGGCGAAGAGCGCCCCCAGCTCCGTCGCCAGCTGCACCCGCCGCACCGCCCGCGCGTCGTCGTCCGCCCCGTCGCTGCGCCCCTCGTCGAGGTAGGCCGCCACCGGCCCCAGCCCCGCCGCCGAGCGCACCCAGCCGTCGTCGGACAGCGCCCCCAGCACCAGCCCCGTGAGCTGCTGCGCCTCGACGACCGCCACCTCGGGCGACGAGGCCTCCGCCACCTCGACGAGGAACCGCCGCAAGGAGCGCGTCTCGAGCGGCCCCGCCAGCCCGCGCGCCCGCGCCAGCCGCAGCTTCACCGCGGTCTCGACGAGCCGCCCCGGCACGATGACGTGGCTCGGCTGGAGCGGGCTCTCGGCCCGCCGCCGCTCGTCGTCGAGCCGCTCGAGGAGCGCCTGAAGCAGCTCCTCGGCGCGGTTGCTGTACACGAGGCGAATCACGCGCCCCGCAGGCTAGCACCGCGCTATGACACGCGGGCCTATGGAGTCAAAAAGCCGGTCTTCAGCGCCTGCATCAAGGCGTTCGGCTGCCGTCCGCCGGCGGCGCCCGACGGCAGCCACCCCTGCGACAGCGTCCAGATGATCACCCCGCCGTAGCCGTTCTGCTTCGAGAAGGTCCCCTTCTCGATGATCGACGTCTCGTCCTCGTACGAGATGTAGCGCGTCGACCCGCCGCAATTCGCGTCATTGACCGCGGACGGCAGGCTCAAATAGGGGACCTTCGCATTGGGGTCGCGTTTCGCCGCGCCCGAATTGCTGGCCAGCGTGCCGCCGCTGGCGAACAGCCTCGAGAGCGGATAGGCGTTGTCGCCGCCCCCGAGTTGATACGGCCCCGGATTCGAGCACTGCGGGTCATTCGGGTCGGTCGTTTGACCCGGCTCGGTGCGCGCGGGCGCGCCGCGGTAGCACATCGCGAAGAAGCCGATCCCCATCGACAGCTTCGCCTTCGGGATGCCGGCGTTCGCGTACGCCGCGAGGCTGGAGGCGATGTCGCGCGGCGCCGCGCAGCCGTTGGCGTTGATCCCGTGCGCGCCCGAGAGCGGGCTGGTATGCCACGCGCACCAGCAATATCCCACGCCCGCCATCAGCCACGGCCCATAGGTCATGAGGGTCAATCGGTCGAGCGACAGCGCCAGCGTGACCACCTTCGGATCGATCGCCTCGCCCATGTTCACCGCACCCGTCGGCCCCGTGAGGATCAGCCCCGGCGGCGCGTTCGGCGACGCGCGCAGCGCCTGCACGAGCGCGATGAAGTCGTCCCAGTTGATCGCGTCCTCCCAGTCGAGGTCGAGGCCGTCGTAGCCCATCGTCTTCACCGCGTCGAGGAGCCGCTCGACGAAGGCCGCGCGGTTCGCCGCCGTCGCCTGGGCGGCGATGTTCGGCCCCGCCTTCTCGCCGCCGAGCATGAGGAGCGCCTTCACCCCGTGCGCGTGCGCCGCCGTCGCCACCTGCGTCGCGAAGGTGCGCCCCTCGGCGTCGCTGTTGTAGGCGTAGAACTTCGTGTTCAGCGTCCCGTCGCCGTTGACCAGCACCGCGCCGGTCGCGATGTGGGTCAATCCGGTCCAATCGATATCGGCGATCGGATACGAATCCTTTTGATATCCGACGTAATACCCGAGCACCCACTGGCCGCTCGCCGCGACGACGCCTCCGTCGCTGGTTCCTCCGCCACCGCCGCCGCCGCCGCCGCCGCCACCGCCCGCCATGTCCAGCGACGGCGGCGACCCGAGGTCACCCCCCGGCGCCCCCTTCCCAGACTCACCGCAGGCAGCGATCCCAACCACCAGCGCGACGACGACGACGACGTTCCGCATGCCGCCCCGCAGTGCACCGCTCATGCCGTCGTAACCTCTCGATTTTCCGTCGCAGAGTAGCCCCCCGGCCACACTCCGCGCCCACGCGCCTGGTGGATCGAAACATCACCCGCGCGCGCGGGTCAGCGCTTGCCGCGCGCCGTCATCCGCGCCTTGAAGTCGCTCACGATGGCGTCCTTCCGCGCGAGGATGATCCGGAAGCACTCCTCCGACGAGTACCGCGGCTCGAAGTCGAGCTCGCGCGCCGCCTTTGCGCCCGACGCCACCCACGGAAACCGAAAGTAGTCGACCACCCCCGGCGGCATCGACCACCCGAGGAGCTTGGCCCGCCACACCGCCCACGTCAGCCCGCGCGCCAGCCGATAGGGCACCTTCATCGTGCGCTTGCCCTGGAGCCGCGCGAGGTCCGTCGAGCGCAGCGTCCCCTTCCCGACGGCGTTGAAGACGCCCGTCGCGCGTCGATCGATGCAGCGCCAGATCAGGCCGACGACGTCGTCCTCGTGGACGAACTGCGTCTCGGGGTCCGCCCCGTCGAGGAGCGAGGTCACCGGCAGGCTCACCAGTGTCGCCGCGATGTAGTTCGACACGTTCGGCCCGAGGACGATGCAGGGGCGCACGACGCACACGCCCACCTCGGGGTGGCGCGCCGCGAAGTCGCGCAGCAGCTCGTCCATGAGGCGCTTGTCGTGCGCGTAGTTGAAGTCGGGACGCGCGCGCGTCGGCATCCCCTCGTCGAGCGGCACCGGGTTGTCGCCGAGCGCGCCGTAGGCCGTCGTCGACGACGTCGCCAGCAGCCACGGGATCTTCGCCTCGAGCGCCGCCTGCAGCACGTTGCGCGTGCCGCCGAGGTCGATGTCCGTCATCTCCTTCTCGTCGTAGAAGGGATCGAGGACGAACGCGAAGTGGAGCAGCGCGCTCACCTCGCGCCCGACGAGGATCGCGCGCAGGCGCGGATCGCGCACGTCGACGGTGTGGTGCTCGAGCCGCGGGTGCGTCGCCAGCTCGCCGCGCGGCGGCCGCACGTCCATCCCGATGACGGTGCACTCCGGATCGCGCTCGAGGAGCAGCCGCGTCATCCGCGTGCCGATGTACCCCGAGCTCCCGGTGATCGCGTAGACCCCGCCCATCGCCCGCGCCTCCTCTCAGCCCGCCTGGAACGACAGCGGATAGCGCGCCGTGACGACGCCGCGCGGCGGCGGGAACTTCCAGCCGAGCGCCTTCTTGCGCATGCAGTCGCCCGCCGATTTCAGGTTGGGCGACGCCTTCTCGACGATGACGCCGAGGAGCGACCCGTCGGCGGAGATCGAGAACTGCAGCACCACCTCGCCGTTCGGGTTGGCCTCGTTGATCACGCAGGCGTCGAGCTCGGCGCCGTGCGAGTCGACGATCTGCTGCACCACGCGTGGGTCGATGCCGCTGCCCGCGCGGTCCGCCGCCGAGCCCTTCTTCTTCGACGGCGTGGTCATCACCCCCGCCGCCGTGTCGCCCGCGTCGGCCGGCAGCGACACCGTCACCTTCACGTCGAAGCCACCGGCGTTGTCCTCGGTCTTGAGGTCGTTGATCGCCAGCACCAGCAGGCCCGCGTTCTCGACCTTGATCGTCTTCTTCGACCCGACCACGAAGCCGTTCGACCCGATCTGCCCGATGAGCGCGGCGTGGTCGCATCCCGGGCAGCCGCGGAAGCCCGGCTGGTTGAACTGGATCTTGGTCTGGATCGTCGGGATCCCGTCGGGGCCGGCCACGCGATCGGGGTGCTTCTTCACGTTCGGCTGCACCTTGCCCGTCGCCGTCACCTCGATCGTCTCGCCCTCGGCGACGGGGATGACCACGTACTCGCCCGACGACGACGTCGGCGCGACCTTGGCCGCGCGCGCCAGGTCGGCCATCTGCTTGTCGGCGGGGACGCGGAAGCTGTAGGTCCGCGGCGCCGCCTCCTTCACCACCTCGATCTTGTAGGTGAGCTGGTGCGTCCCGAGCTTCAGCGTCTTCTGCCCCGCCTTCAGGAGCTCGGCCATCTTCACCTGCGCGTCGCCGAGCTTCTTCTCGCTGCCGTCGGGCTCATAATCGTATAGCGCAAATGTGGCGTTGGCCCCGGCCCCCTTCAGGAAGGTCTCGCTGACGACGACGCCGTAGTTCCACTCGGGCGTCATGGTCCCCGGGATGGGGTAGGTGCGGACGACGTGATCGCCGAGCTCGACGCGCACCAGCGAGTCGAGCGGGCTGGACGTCGAGGGGAGCCCCTGCTTTCCGCAGGCGCCCTCGACGGCGCGCAGCCCCGGCAGCGACAGGCAGGCCAGGTCGGAGAGGTGGGCCGTCGAGCGGACCATCCCCTTCGGGAGCTTGGCGCCGTCGATCTTCGCGGAGACGATCGTGATGCGGACGTTGGCGGCGCGGGCGGGTGTGGCGGCCAGCGCGACGAGAGCGAGGGGGGTGACGGCGAGCGCCGAGCGGAGGATCATGGCGGCAGATGATAGCCCATGTCGGTCAAACCGTCCTCGTCGGGATCGCGCTCGCCCTCGCCTGCACCGCCACGCCGCGCGTGGCGCGCGCCGCCGAGCCCGACGACCTGGTGGTGGTCCTCGGCGACGAGAGCGATGGCTGGCGGGCGCGGCGCGGCTGGCTGGCGCGGCTGGTCCGCGAGGGGGGCGGCCCCTGGCGCGTCGACGGCGACCCGGTGCGGGTGTGGCTCGGGTCGGGCGGGCTCGGCTGGGGGCGCGGCGACCACGACGATCGCGCCTGGCGCGGCGCCGCTCCCGCCGGCCCGACGAAGCGCGAGGGCGACGGCCGCACCCCCGCGGGGCTCTTCTCCCTCGGCGAGGTGACCGGCTACGCCGCCGCGGCGCCGCCCGGGACCGCGCTGCCCTACCGCGAGGCGAGCCCCGCGCTCCGCTGCGTCGACGACGCCGAGGCGCCCGCCTACAACACGCTCGTCGACGAGCCACCCGCCGGCGCGCCCTGGAAGTCGGCCGAGGTGATGCGCCGCGCCGACGCGCTCTACACCTGGACCGTTTTCGTCAAGCACAATACGCCGCCGCAGAAGAACGCCGGGAGCTGCATCTTCCTCCACGTCGCCGGCGGCGCGCCGACCGCCGGCTGCGTCGCCCTCGACGAGCCCGCCCTGCGCGCGCTCCTGCCGAAGCTGCGCCCGTCGACGCGCACGCTCATCCTCCCCGCCGCCGCCTACACCCGCCTCCGCGCCGGCGGCCGCCTGAGCGCCCTCGGCCCCCTCCCCGCCGCCACCGCGCTTCGACCGTGACGGTGGTGGCGTTCGCGACGCTTCCGTTTACGGGGAGGAGTGGAGGAGGGGAGTTCTGATGGAGGAGATCCTGTAAAACAAAAATCACCCCCCACCACCGCGACGGTCAG